>Ga0209463_1000441_pt1 | contig 33919 bp, 29 predicted proteins | sample AgamicMgSfrz_FD_187169 | JGI IMG/M metagenome (GOLD analysis project Ga0209463, IMG submission 187169) | Agave microbial communities from Guanajuato, Mexico - Mg.Sf.rz (SPAdes) (version 2) | ecosystem: Host-associated > Plants > Phyllosphere > Phylloplane/Leaf | place: Guanajuato, Mexico...
GCAAAAAGCAAAAGAAACAGGATTACTTTTGTAAGAGGGAGCGTAGTCAACTGCTAGGATACGTAAACAATTCTATATTTAAGAGCTATATTTTAAAAAGTGTAATTTGAATGTCTCTATTTGGGATCCACCTAATAAATATGGCTTTTTTTAGAGAAAAATGTTACTATCTATACAGGAATATAATTCCATAATGATATCCCAAAAGCTATCTCACTCCACCACTAAACTACTATTAGTAAAAAGGAGGTAGCTTTTTTGTTTTGTTAACGATAATAATTACTTTTACATCTTGTAATAGATTTAAATATCTTGTCCGTAAAAGTATACCTTTGTAGAAACATGAAAGTCGCAGTAAAAGAAAGAACTGTCAATTAATAATTCATACTCCGTCATTTAGAAGTGGAATATTTTGTAGAAAAAATGGTCATTTGTCGTCAAATAGAGTAAATAGTAAAATTTAAATAATGCATGAAGTGCTTTAGTATTTACTTAACAAATAATGATACTTAGCTAAAAGAAAGAGTTGGTTTTTATCTAAGTAGAGTCGCTTATAAAATTCGTTTTTAAATTTATATGTATTAGTATATCCCTTAGATGATTGGAACAAAATGTAATTAGAATACCTTCCGACGTTGGTATTCGTAACACGATTTTCTAATTATCTGTACGAGAAAAAACTACTGTTGGCGAGGGACAGTAGTTTTTTCTATTTTAGGTTGTATATAATATTCATCTCTTGTTAACATAAAACACGTTCTAGGAAATAACAAACAAAGAGCCTTAAATAATAAGGCTCTTTATTTGTTCTCTATTTACCTTTATGCTTGGCCTTTGCTTTTTGTTTTTTCATTAGGTATTTTTGTTCCTTCAGTTCTTCACGATATTGTTTAGCTCTCTTTTTTTTGCTTTTTTTCTTTTCTTCATATTCTTTCTTCATAGCTTCTTGAGCTTTAGTGGAAACACCAACTTTATTTATTTGTTTTGCTATTTGGCGCTGTAAACGTTTAGGATTGGTCTTTTTATCAGATTTTCCTTTTACGTCAAGACCTGAATGAACCGATTGATTAATAATATTTAGTAGTTTGTAATAAATAAAGTCCAATATCTCTGTATCTTTAGGTTCTGCTCCAAATACATAACGAAATGCTCTTAATTTACCGTCTTCTACGACTTCAATAATTCCTACCCAAAACTGACCATCATGGTAAATCGTTAGTGACATAACGATTCCCTCCTCTAAACATACTATGAAATGATGGACATCCCGAGGAGGAGAAGGTCACTGACATTAATACATATTAATGCATCCGGACTACCAACCGAATTGTGTTTTTACATCCCACATACAAATTTTAACATAAAAATATTAAATATAAATATTTTCCTTTAAAACACTATTCAAGGATGTATATCATATGTACACTTAGTTACCATAATGTTTTTTATAGTATCAATTGTTTCAATAAGGTGATTCATATTTCTAATGGAAATCCTCGCAATCTATTAGGATAATTTCGGTAATGAAGCTTATACTTGAATCTAGCGTCGTTTTTTTATATATAGTTTATAATAATCTTTAAAAGAAGAGGTCTTACGATGAAAGTAGTGTTTAAAAACATTAATTTAAGGCTAGGTGAGGACAATGTTAGCTAACTTAAATGACTACTTAAAAGATTTAATGGTGTATATCCCTGAAGGAGAAGTCCATCTACGAGATTTTCGGAACGAGCAAAAATGGATTAGTTCAAACTATAAATTTGGAATGCCAGGTGTTAGAAAAAATTTAAAAGAAGTTATTTGGAACGTTGAGATCAAACCATTTTATCTTGCCAAATATACTGTAACAGATGAACTTTATACAACTATTACAGAGGGAAAATTTTTAACAACTACTGTGGCTAGAAAACCGGTTATTAATGTTTCGTGGCTAGATGCAGTGAATTTTTGCAATTTACTGTCTGTTGCGCTAGGTTATGACCAATTTTATGATTTTGATAATGGAAGTAAATCCGTTATATGCAATTATAATACGAATGGTTTTCGTTTACCGACAGATGCTGAATGGCAATATGCATGTAAAGCAAACTCAAAAGGGTATCGGTATGGAGAAATAGATGAAATTGCCTGGTATAAAGATAATTCTAACGAACGATTGCATGAGGTTGGTGAGAAAAAGCCTAATGAATGGGGATTGTATGATATGATCGGAAATACTTGGGAATGGTGTTGGGACTTATATGATGAAGAGGTATTTAGTAATTATAGAATAATTCGGGGAGGAAGTTGGGCGGAAGAAGAACGTGGATGCGGAGCTACTTGTCGTCGCAAAAGTATGCCGAATTTTTATATAGATGATATCGGATTTAGAATTGCCAGATCCATCGTTCAATAAATCATAAAATTTGAATTGGTATCCATTATTTGCATTAAGGAATCCATTTTCATGGTTCATTAGTTACGTCGGGTAAGCGAGGGGCATCACTGCCCCTGACTCCCCTAAGAACCGTACGTGAGCCTTTCAACTCATACGGCTCAAGCCTCCCATTGCAGGTCCATTTGCTGTCGTATCCTCATCACACACCATATCGGTAAGTAAAACGTACGCCGACGCTCCAAATGGAGGTATACATAACAGTACGTTTCTTTCGTCAGAAGATAGCCACAACCTTATGTTCCTACGAGAGACCAACGAGAAGTCAGCTCCCTTTCGGGCCTATCATGAGTTTGCCCGTAAGGACGATAGTATCCGCCCAGTTATACAGTTTCCTGCTTTCCTGCTCTCTTTCGAGACAACGGCATTCGCTTTCTCTCGTATCCTTTACCCTCTATCACATCGTTTGACTTTACAGTCATCCTACTGTTTACACAGATGACAAAGGGCTTACCAAGTTCCGCATCTTATAGATACGACGAGGTTAGGTGGGTTCTTTACTCCGGGCAAGATACGGGACGCGTCACAGCAGCATTATGAATCTGCTTTTCCTCTTGCCAATACCCAGGCAAATCTGTGCACTATCCTGAGCTAACACTTACGAAGCTTACAAACCTTCACTAATGTTCACCATACTCATCTTCCCCTAGCAGTGTTCCGAGTCGTGCACTGACTCTCTGTTTCCGCATTTCCGCATGCAACCCACGAGTCCGTTACCAGACCCGCAGTTTTGGACGGGGATAGTTTTTGCGTCTAAACCAGTGGCGTAAGCCACACTATATAAAAGCGACTTCTTGTCGCACCATAATCACTGTTATAGGAAACAATATAAAAGGAACCTTTATTATAAGGTTCCTTTTATATATCTTGGGTTTTCATTTTGTTTAATTCATTTTGTTGCTTCTTTTTAAACGTTTCCCTTCCTTTTTCCCATTCTAAAAGGAACATGGCTAAACCTAATAACATTAATAAAGTAGCTTTTATTGGATGGTCAACTTGGTGAGTTGTAAATATCCACCCACAGTATGCTAGATAAGCTCCTGGAATAATAGCTCCCCAATATACACTAGCTCTGCTAGATAAAAAGTAGTGAAAAGCAAATATAAGTGCAAAAATTAAAAAATGAGGCATTACTGTATCTCCTTTTCTTCTTTATATTTTTCTATAATTAATTTTGCGTCTTCCAAACTAACTCTTTCTTCAATTGCAAGCTTTTTAACAAAGCTAATTAATTCTTCTTTATCATGTTCCTCATTTATTTCGATTTTTTGTATTAAGCGATCTAAACGTATACGAACTGTTGGGTAGGATACATTATAATCTTTTGCAAGCTGTTTTAAAGAACCTGAATTTAATACAAACTTTCTTATAAACTCTAAATCATCACTTTCTAACGACAGTATCCATGAAGGAACGTCCTTTTTATCCATATATAACCACCTCTTCCTTTATTTAAAATATATCATATACTTAAATAAAGTTAAAGTATTTTTTAATAAAATTAAAAACACTAATAAAATAAAGTTTAATTTTATTAGTGTTTAGCATGTGTATAATATTGATATCTAGTTAACATAAAACGTATTCTCGGCAACCATTTAAAAAAAGGAGCAAATCAAAGTTTGATTCGCTCCTTATAATCTTCTCTCATATCTAACGTGTAAAATTCTACAACGTTATCTTCAGTATCCTTAAAATACAACCTTTTTTCCTTTTGCATATTGATATTAACCTCTTCTATAACCTTATGGTCAATATTAGCACTGTTCAATACTTTAATAGCAGAATCAAAGTTCTCTGCTTTTATATGTAAAGCGAAATGTATATGAACGCCACCTTGATCATAAAGTCCCTTCCAGTTGGAAATTGGTTTTTCTTTTTCTATTTTGTCTAATGGTGAAAAATTTCTAGGAAGCCAGAGACCTAGCCTAGTATGTCCCCCTATATATAACCAGGTTGCTCGAATGTCTTCTTTATTACTTTCGCTAAAATGGCCATTTTCATATCCCCACTGTTCCACAATTGGAAAACCCAATTTATTAGACCAAAAATCTATTGCTCTATCCATTGATTTTACTTGTAAAACCAATTCTGAAACTCCTTCAAGATTAAGCTTCATATCCATCCCCCATTCGTTATATGTTAATTAAATAATAACAAAAATAGAAATTTTTAAATCATACCTAATGATGAATGAGGTTCATACTTTAGCCTAAGTTTTATTTACATAATGTCTCTTTCCGGAACCAAGCAAGCAAAAGAACCCTTGCGGCAGTAAGGGTTCCCGATGAGACTATTTTTTCGTTTATGCAGCTTTTTATACGTCATTGACATACTAGCATTTAGGAGCAAAACCAAAGAGATTTTGATGTATAAAAAGTGCACGTTTTATACATATGCCAATTAGGCAAAATATAGACTTTATGGTAAAAAATATGATAATATTTTATGTGCTGTGGCATTCATTCTTCAACGAGTGTGAATCCAAAAAAAAGCAACCTCGATCTCCTATGACAAAAACGAGGTTGCTTCTTTATTTTGTTAACGCTCCATTACTTTAAGATCTTGTAATAGATATGAATCTCTTGTCCATGAAATCATAAGTTTATTAATGTATACTTTCATAATCTCCTTTGATAGAATAAAAGGAATATATATACAAATAAAGATGAGAATGTATTATTCGCTGTCTCACTTTATCTATAATTTTTAAAGAAGGAGGATAACAGCCAATGGATTTTCTTAAAACTAATTTGTAGAAATAGATAAAGGAAAGAAGTTATATTTAATCCTTCTTTAAAACCTTTTCACAACATGAGGGAGGAATGAAAATCACAACAAATGTATAGGTAGCTATTCGATAGATGAATGTAAGAGGTTTTCGTATATAAATTTATAATATATTAACAAAAAAGCGCAAGACACAGTATCTAGCGCTTTTTATTACAAAACTGTCATTTCTAAGTTTTAAAAGTCTTCAATTAATCCTTTTTTTATTCCTTTTACTACTGCTCCTACTCGTGAATCTACATCTAGTTTTCTAATAATAGAAGAAATATGATATTCTACTGTTCTTTTGCTAATTGAAAGATCCATACTAATTTCGTAATTAGTCTTATCTTTGGAAATTAAAAGAAGTATCTTTTGCTCTGCAGAAGTAAGGGCTTCAAAATCCTTTGTACTAATTTGGTTTTTAGAAAATAGTATATAACCCATATTGCTTTGACGGATAGCATTAGCTAGATCGAAAGCAGATCTTTCTTTTGTAATATACGCACTAGCGCCGGCTTTGAATGCCGCATTGTAGTATTCTTCATGATCATACCCTGATAAAATGACAACTTTTGTTTCTGGAAATTTAGATAATAGTTCTTTTGTTAACTCAATTCCGTTAAATTCTTTCATACGAACATCTGTAACTACTACATCAGGGGATGTAGTTCCTACAACTTCAAGTAAAGAAGAAGGATCACTGACCGTATCTATAATCTCAATGTCTTCTTCACTTTCTAGTAATCTTTTAATCCCTAACATTACAAGTAAATGATCATCCACTAGTAGCGTACGTATACTCATCTTTATCCTCCCAGTCCAATGGAATAGTAAATGTAACGAAAGTACCTTGTCCTTTATCAGAAGAAATTCTCATACTCCCATTTAATTCGGCAATTTGACGATGAATAGTTAATAAACCAAGATGGTTACCTTTACTAAAATCAAAGAAATTGTCCGGGACATCAAATCCTATTCCATCATCTTTTACACTGCACTGGTAGAAACCATTCTCTTCTAAAATAAGAACCGTAATGTTTTTACCTTTTGAGTGTTTAACAGCATTGTTTAACAGCTCTTTTATTATACGATAAACTTGTATTTCATGATTTTTAGAGATGATTTTGAACTCACAATTAAATTGAACATGAATTAAAATACTATAGTTTAATTCAAATTCCCGTTTTAGAGACTGTAAACTTGGCTCTAGGCCCAAATCTTCTACGATGATAGGGTGAAGGTCATGACACATCTTTCGAATGTTATAAATCATTCCTTCAAGTTGATCATCCATTTCATCTAGTAAAGTCACTGAGAAATTTCTTTTTGTTTGCATTATTCTAACTTCATTTAATTGTAAAATCAGACTCTGAAGAATTTCATCATGTAAGAAGATAGACAATCTTTTCCTCTCGTTTTCTAGAGACTGAATGACTTGATGATTAAATTGGTTCCAATTCTGAACTCTTGTCTTGGTTCGACGTAGTTGCTTGTCATTAATATTGAGAATAGCTGCACTTGAAAGTATATCTGCTGATTCACCTATTAGTTCTTTAAGCTCATTAAACTCTTTCCCTTGGAAGAGGGTATGGTTATTTTTCTCACCTATAACAATAACACCTTGAACTAATTGGTTTATTGCGATTGGAAAACAGATTAAGTGATATTTTTCAAAATGCATATGTATACTCGGGGTTTGATCTTCAATAAGAAGTATATCTTTTTCAAGCTTATTTATTTCATTAAGAAAGTTAAATTGATTCATGGTTTGGAAAATTCCCGTCTCATGTAATGAATGATATATATTATTAGAATTCCATACAATGCATAAACCATTGATATCAAACTTCTGATGAATAACTTTTCCTATAATTTTTGCAAGGTTTTTAGCATGCTTTTCTTTGGATAATGTTTGGAAAAGTTCAATTTTATTTAGGTCCGTAGTCTCTTTATTTTTTGTCTTTTTATGTATAAAAGTGTTAATACCTATTTTATAAAGAAAAATCGAAGCCCATGCAGACAAAAGGCCTACACTACATATAACAAATAATTCTCTATTAGAAAGATGCATGAATTGTTTAATTAAAATACTAAAAAGCAAAAAGTTAAGTATGTAAAAAAGCAATATATTAATCCACTTAGTAATTTCCAATTCAACTTCAATAATTTCATGTTTCACCAGTAGATAAGAAGTCGTCAGTGGAAAGACTACAATGCTGGGCAAACAATAGACAAAAGGTATTTGAGATTCTCCAAAAATCAATCCAGGTATTAAGTTCAATAAAAAAAGTGGACCAAAGCTAAAAACAATTCCAAAAATCAAGATATATAACTGATTTCTTACTTTTAATGAATTGGTTTTTAGATGCAAAGATATAAGGAAAATACAGCCAGCAATACTAAGAAACAAGTTACCAATTAATAAAACTCTGTATATGTAAAAAAAATTAGAATGCTCTACATAACCAAGGTAATTGCAAATTAAGTAAACTACAGATGATAAAGTTGAGAAAATTAACGATAAAAAAATTATAATTTTCACATACTTAGGTTTAGTCGAAACTGGGAAGTGAGCAAAGAAACTTAGTAATAGGTAAGAGAGCATAAATACACTAATGATTTCTATAGTCTTGAAAACTGGTATATCTTGACTGGACAAAACGGAGGTAGAAATAGCAATACCAGAGACGGATGTTAATAAGAAGAAATTTTTTATTACGATTGATTTTTGTTTCTTAAAAAAGCTAAATAATCCAATGCTGAAAAATATCAGACTAATAACACTTACTGCATAAAAAGAATGTAAAGTTGGTGAATCCACAAATTTTCTAAAATCACTTAGATATAAATAATATCCGTTCGCTATAAAAATTATTAAGTACAAAGTGCCTAAAGGCAAACAAATTAATAAATTATGCTTGTTCATGCTGTTGACTCCTTTGTAGAAATAAAGATTTGAAGTATTTCATTTCTGTCTTTGAAAGCTTAAAATGCTCTTCTAAAAGCTTAAATGCTCTCATGTAGTAAAACCTAGATAAGATATGACAATAATCGATAGAGCCTGATTGTTCTATGTACGCCCTTATCAACTGTCTTTTTAAAGGAGAGGTCATGATTTCTTCATCTTTTAGCTTATGAAAAAAATCATCTTGTGTATCACAGCTGTACTCATAAGCTTTTAAAAAAGGAAGATACGCTTTTAAATCTCGAAGATCACTTTTCTCGTCATTCAGTACGTCTGCAGCATCATTTCTCAATTGCCCAGCTACACCTATATAGTAAGTGATTTTTTTTAATATAACGTGTGAAGGATCGATAGCTTGGGCAATTATCTCTGTAAGTTTACCAGATTTTTGTTTAATCAGTTTAAAGTAATCTTCTTCAGTAGGTATAACTCGTTTATTTATAGAGAAACGGAAGTGAAGGTCTTTCCACTCTCCACTTCCCGACTCCATTATAAGGCTAAAGAGGCAATTGTCTTCATAAGAGGTTGAGATAGGTCTGAGGTAGGAGAAGCCTTTTGCCAGTAGATATTGAGAAATAAGTATAAGATATCGATCTTCATTTTGAAAGGTTGGAAGATTTGGGTCGTCACAATCACATATATCATCTACTATGTCTGCAGATAAGAATATACACTCGATACCAAAAGCCCTTTCAAAATCTTCCTTTGTCATTTTTCTTCTTTTCAAAAAATAAGAGAGAGTAAGGTATAATTCTCCCCATGAAAATCCTGAAAGTTCTTGGTTTAATAATTTTCCTCTTTTAGAGAGCTGCTTTAGAGCAAGAAAGTCTACTTCTGCTCTTCCATTTTGCTTATAGCTAGAAAGATGTTGTTTAATGTGGTCAATTAAATCACTTCTAAACCCATTCATTCCCAGCCTCGTTCTCTAGAACTATACTTCTTGCATATTCATTTAATATAACTTTTTCTTCAGGTGATAGGGCATTCAAAGATGGACATAACTCATAATTTTCAAAGGTAAGGTTATTTTTTTTCATCTCCATTAAAAAACTCCATAGTGTTTTAGTCATAAGAAAAACCCTCTTTCTAGAAAATGGTTATTAAACTACTATAAGTAAAAATCTACAATAGAACTATTATTTTTTCAATACTATACTTTTATGTATTTTTTTGCATATGCGGAAATTTACAAAATCTTATTGCGGTATATACGGATTCTTTATAAAAAAGCGTCTGGTAAATTAAATGTATAAGACATAACGTCTTAATAAAAATTTTCTGGGGGAATGAAAAATGAATAACGTAAAAAACCTTTTTGATTTAGATGTACAAGTAACAACAACTTCAAGTGATGTAGATCCGCAAATCACAAGTGTATCTCTGTGTACGCCAGGTTGTGGAGATACGGGTAGTTGGAACAGCTTCTGCTGCTAATTAACAATAGAGTTTTATAAAAAAGGAAATGGACTAGATATAATTCTTAATAAAAACTTTCTGGGGGAATGAAAAATGAATAACGTAAAAAACCTTTTTGATTTAGATGTACAAGTAACAACAACTTCAAGTGACGTAGATCCGCAAATCACAAGTGTGTCTCTATGTACACCAGGTTGTGGAGATACAGGTAGTTGGAACAGCTTCTGCTGCTAATTAACAATAGAGTTTTATAAAAAAGGAAATGGACTAGATATAGTTCTTAACAAAAACTTTCTGGGGGAATGAAAAATGAATAACGTAAAAAACCTTTTTGATTTAGATGTACAAGTAACAACAACTTCAAGTGATGTAGATCCGCAAATCACAAGTGTATCTCTATGTACACCAGGTTGTGGAGATACAGGTAGTTGGAACAGCTTCTGTTGCTAATTAGAAGTCGAAAAGGAGGGAAACAATGTTGTTCCCTCTTTTCTCTTCTTTTGAATTATATTATAAAAGGAAAGGGAGATTAAAATTGATATTACAAAAAGAAAAATTCAATCATAAATCCAGTGTAACTACCGAAAATAATTTATTTGAACCTCTTCCATTTTTTATGTTAAGAACCCCGTTTCTACCAACCCATACCTTCGACCAACTTAAGGATGAAGCAATATTAGTGGAAAAGTTAAGAGATTATGTGGAAAAAGATTATGTAAAAGAAGCCATTGCTATTGCAAGTCCTTCTCTATTAAATTCCCTTCATTATATACATGGTGATTTAAGTAATAGAAAAACCCAACAAGTGTTATCTTCTACATTGCGTTACATGTTGAGAATGACAACTAGACCAACCCCTTTTGGAGCTTTTTCAGGAGTAGCAGCTGGACAATTTAAAAAGACTTCTTCCTTGAAAATAGATCATTTCAAAGAATTTAAAAAGAGGGCTCGACCAGATATGGAGTGGCTTTTGGGAGTTATTTCAGTTATAGAAAGAAGCAATATCCTTCCTTCTCTAATTGTAGATAAGAATCGTGCATCGTATGTAGTAGGCGATCGTCTTCATTTGCCATTTTCAACTGAATGTGGTCAACTTCGAAAAAAAGGAATGGAGAAAAAGGAAAGTATTTCTATAATGTACAACGAAGTGGTTGAAAAGGTTCTCAATTTAGCTAAGGAAAGAATAACGGTCAGGGAAATTACACAAAGGTTACATACTATTTATCCAAATACAGATGTGACAATAATTCAACGCTTTATTATACAGCTATTGGAACAAGAATATCTTATAACGGAACTAAGGCCTCCTTTAACTGTTGATAATCCATTTAATTATCTCATTGGAAAATTAGCAGAAAAAGATGAGAAGATAGAGCTCTATGAGGAACTGTTAAAGGTAAGGGAACTAATCAATATTTATAACCAATTACCATTAGGAGAAGGCCTTTCTCTTTATAGTGATTTGATTTCACACATGCGACATATTTATGAAGTTACAACTCCTCTTCAAGTAGATTTCTCCTTAAATGCCACAGATTTAACTATTGGAGAAAATGTAGGAGAAGACATAAGCAAAGCTGCTCAAATATTATGGTCGATAGCTGATGAGGGAGTTGGATTTCCTCATTTACAAAAATATCATGTTGATTTTTTAGAAAAATACGGAACATCTAGAGAAGTTCCTTTACTAGAATTATTAAGTGAAGAGTTAGGTCTCGGTGCACCTGCCTCTTATCAAAATCCACAGGGGAAAAGGGGAGGAGATACTACCAGCTCTTCTATAAATCAAGAACGTAATAGTCAGTTATCATATCTTCTTATTAAAGCTATTCATAATCAAGAAAAAGAAATCGAGATTACAGAAGAAATAGCTCAGAGATTGAGTAAAGAAAAAGATAGAAGATATGCGCCGGATTCTTTAGAAGTATATGGAGAGTTACATGCTGCTTCACAAGAAGACTTGGATCAAGGTAACTATACATTTTGTTTAAGTCCTAACCCTGGATCTAACGCCTTAGGTAGCACATTTGGTCGATTTTTAGATATTTTGGATCCGGATGTTTCGTTGAAAATACAACAGTATCAACAAAAAATTGACCTTGAATTCAACGAAGATACTGTGATGGTAGAAGGTTCCTTTCTTCCAGCAACTGGCCGATCAGCCAACGTAGCAATTGGAAAAACGACAAGAAAAGTGAACGTCACTTTGGGAACAAACGGTGATGAAGAGACAATCCAGTTACCTATCGATGATATTGTGGTAGGGGCATCATTAGAGAACTTCTATATGAAGTCAAAAAAATTAGGTAAAAGAATTAAAGTAGTAGCTGGTAACATGCTTAATTATCAAAGTGGACCTAATATTTATCGCTTTATGAGGGAAATTTCACTCAATGATTTAGACCAATGGAGACCATTCAATTGGGGAAGTATGACACATTCTCCTTACTATCCAAGAATTCGTTATAAAAACATTATACTTTCACCTAGTATTTGGAAATTAAATAAAGATGTTTTCGGTATGAGAGAGAAACCTCAGAATGAGGAAGATTTTTTTAAAGCTTTTGAAGAGTGGCGTGAAAAGTGGTCAGTTCCTCGTAATGTATTTATGACTTACGGAGATAATCGCATCTTAATTGATTTGGAGAACACTTTACACCTACGTGAACTAAAAAATGAATTATTCAAGCAAGGAAGGTTGCAATTAAGAGAAACTCTTCAAGACCGGGATCAAAATTGCTTAAATAGCCCTTTAGGGAAACATGCTGTAGAAATAGTTGTTCCATTAAAGAAAACAGAAAATACTGAGCGAAGAAAGAAAATTGGCGCAATAGGAGAAGCGAAAAAAGATATTGTAAGTAATAAAATAATCTACAAGTTACCAGGGAGCGAGTGGTTATATGTGAAACTCTATGCTCCAAACACAAGAGAGAATGACTTAATATTAAAACACCTTACACCTTTTGCTAGTGAAATGGTTAAAAGTGATATGGCATCATCATGGTTCTTTATGCGTTACCGCGATCCAGATTCACATATACGTTTACGGTTTCAGGGAAACCCTTCTAAGCTTAGTGGGCTAGTCCTTCCTCGTTTAAGGGAGTGGGCAGATAAACTAATGGATTTAGGATTAATCCAAAAGATTACTATCGACACATATGAACGAGAAGTAGAGCGTTATGGTGGTCCCCTATTAATAGAAAAAGCTGAGGATTATTTTTATTACGATAGTCAGTCTGTAGCCATGATTCTTAGTACGTTAAATCAACAAAATCATCTTCCAGCTTATGTAATGGCATCACTTTCAATTATAGACATCATGGATAACTTTGGCCTGAATTACGCACAACAAGTAGCCTCTATAGAAAATAATACAGAAAAATATGAGTATATTGATGAATTTAGACCATTTCGAAAAGAATTATCCCTAATAGGAGATTCACGAAATGATTGGAAAAACTTGCGTAATTATAATTCTGGAGTTGGCAAGTCTATATATGGCAGCTTCTTGATTCGTAAAGAATCTTTAGCCCGTTATGTGACTGAAATTAAAGGGTTACAAAAAAGAGATATGCTTTGGAATGAGCATCAAATGATTATGGGAGCAATTATTCATATGTACTGTAATCGATTATTAGGAGCGAATAGAGAATTAGAGAAGAAAGCCTTAGCTTTTACTAGACATATTTTGTCCAGCCAGAAGTATTGGAGGAATAAGAATGAAGAATACGCTAGATCCTGCAATGGAAAATGAGAAGGTATCATTTGTTAGTATTCTAAAATCTTTTCGATACTGGCCGAGTCTGTTTAAGCTTTTATGGGAGACACACAGAGGATATTTCTTCTGTGTTCTTATCCTAAACTTTTTAAATGGGCTATTACCAGCTTCCTTGATCTTATCAATTAAATATCTTGTAAATATGGTCCAAAATCTGTATACCCAAGGGTACAAAGATAACTATTTTTACGACATTTTACCTTTTTTTATCTTCTTTTCAGTTGTCACTTTATTAACCAGCGTTACGGGTTCAATCCTAGAAACGCATAAGCAACTGTACAGAAACTTACTGTCTAACAAGATAAATGTAAAATTGATTGAAAAAGCGAAAAGATTACCTTATGCAAGCTTTGAAAACCCAGAGGTATACAATAAACTCCAACGAGCAAGGCAAGATTCTACGTATAAACCGTTTGCTATTTTTGAAGAGTTAATGGGTATCGTAAAAGGTGCTATTACTTTAATTTCTATTTCAATAATTTTAATGGTCTGGAACTGGGAATTTACGTTGATCTTAATTTTATTACCTCTAATATCTGCCTGGTCTATTGTGAATGTGGGAAAAGAAATATTTTTAGTAAGCCATAAGCGAGCAGAGGAGACAAGAAAACAGTTTTATTACTACTATCTAATGACCACTGATATTACTGTTAAAGAAGTTAAAATATTTGGGTTAGGTAGCTTACTACTAAGAAATTATTCAGACTTATTTAGTAAGTTCTATAATCAGGATCGACATTTGCTTTTAAAAAAGATGAGAATTGATTTATCTTTTCAATTGATAAGTGTAATTTTTGTAATATTTGTTCAATTCATGATCGTTAGGGATACAATCCAAGGATTAATTGCTATTGGTAGCCTTATTGCTTATTTTCAAGCTGTCAACACGACTCAAAAAACGTCAAATGAGTTAATGTATATGATTTTTAACATGCATCAGAACAATCTATATATGACACAATTATTTTCCTTCCTTAACGTTCCGGAAAACACAGCTAAACCTAGTGTCTCCGAGAAAAAAACATTAGAAAATGTCTCTTCAATGGAAAAAGGTATTCAATTTTTAAATGTATCCTTTAAATATCCAGGGCAAGAAAATTACACATTAAAAAATGTTAATTTTCATATTAAACCTGGAGAGACTTTGGCTTTAGTAGGATCTAATGGATCAGGAAAATCAACAATTGTTAAGCTACTAACACGACTATATACAGATTATGAGGGACTTATTCTCTTGGATGGTAAAAGAATTGAGGACTATCAGCCGCAAGATTGGCAGGATAGAATTAGTGCTATTTTCCAAGATTTTGTGAGATATGAGTTAGATGTCAAACAAAACATTGGTTATGGTGATTACAAAAGGTCTAATCATCTAGTAGCTATACAAGCAGCAGCTAAGAGGTCCGGAGCGCTTACAATGATTGATAACTTGCCTGATAAAATGGATACTCAGCTCGGAAAAACTTTCGCTAACGGTATTCAATTATCTGGAGGCCAATGGCAAAGAATTGCTATTGCGCGAGCCTATATGAGAAGAGCAAGTTTATATATTCTTGACGAACCGACTGCTGCTTTAGATCCAGCAGCAGAGGAGGAAGTTTTTCAAGATTTTCAAGAGATTGCCCAGAAAAGTATGGGACTTTTCATATCTCATCGCTACTCAACCGTAAAATACGCTGACAGGATTATAGTACTTGATAAAGGAGAGGTCGCGGAGTATGGAACTCATGTAGAACTTTTAGATACAAATGGAATATACGCTAGATTATTTAATCTGCAAGCTAAGAGTTATATAGAAGGTAGTGCGACACAAGCAAGCTCATAAGGAGAAAGGAGAAAATTATGCCATCTACTACTGACCAAAAAACGTATTGGTTAAAGGGAATTGATAATGAGACAAGAAATAAAGCACTAAAATTAGTGTTAAGCATAGCTGAAAGGTTAAAGGATCCAAGTGGTGTAGAAAAAATAATAATGGCTCCTGATAACGTATCATTGGCAGGTAATTTGAATCCATGGGACCCTATCACATTGTCCCATGGTTTTCCAGGCACTATTTTATTATTTGGGGAACTTGACCGTCAGTTTCCTGATAGTGGGTTTGACCTTGTTGCACATAACCATTTAGTAGAAGTACAGAAGGTTATTGAAAAGCAAGGGGTCAATAGTATTTCGATGTTTGGAGGTTTAACAGGTGTCGCTTATGCCACGTTGTATATATCCCATAATTATGAGAGGTATTCTAGATTCCTCCAAGTCTTAAATAATTTTATATTGATGCAATTAGAAAAGATATTAAATGAACCAGAGGAGGAACTAGGTGTACATCCTCTAAAATATGATGTGATACAAGGAATGACTGGAATAGGTCGCTATCTCATTGAGAATACGAAGCATAAAGAAAATCGGGAAGCACTAAAAAAAATACTTACTTATTTTGTGGGTATGGCTTCTGATATCGAGGTAAACGGTGAAAAAGTACCGGGTTGGTATGTTTCAAAAGCGAATCAACTACTAGAAAAAGATAGAATTATGTTTCCAGAAGGAAACTTTAATTGCGGTCTTGCTCATGGGATACCAGGTCCACTTTCTCTTATGGCTTTATCGATTCAAAAGGGAATTGAAATACCAGGTCAAAGGGAAGCTGTACGCAAAATTACCAATTGGTTAATGAAGTGGAAACAAGTAGATAGTGGCTGGCCATCTAGACTTAGTTTTCAAGAAGTAGCTAATTCCAAAATCTCTCATACTTATCCAAAACGTCAGGGCTGGTGTTATGGAGATCCAGGCGTAGCAAGAAGTATATATTTAGCTGGAAAGGCCCTGGACGACACAGCAGCAATAAGGAGTGCAGTGGGAGCTTATCAGGACATAATAGTAGAACAAAAAGAAGAATGGGAATTAGTATCGCCAACATTTTGTCATGGAAGAGCAGGATTATTACAAATGCTTATAAGGATGGCAAAAGATGAAGAGAATCAAATCTCAGTTCAATCAATAGCAGAGTTAGTACATTATATAGAAGAATCATATGATCCTAATGCACCCTTTGGTTTTAGAGATATAGAATCCAATGGAGAGAAATCACATCAATTAAATAAGGCTGGATTACTCGAAGGTGTAACTGGCGTATTATTACCTTTACTAAGTTTAAGTTCAGTGGAAGAACCTTGGTGGGACGGGGCATTTTTACTTTCTTAATTAAGATTCAGGGGGGCTATGTAAATGGACGTTAAGAATATTGCAGAAAAAAAAATACTGGTAGGGGTAAGTGGGTCAATTGCAGTAGCAGGCATTTTTCAATATTTAGCTATGCTAAAGGCAAACTTTAGTGAGGTAAAAGTTGTAATGACGAAAGGTGCAGTTCAACTTATCCCAGCTGAGACAGTAAAGTTATATTGTGATGAGGTATTTATTGATGAAAAGCTTAGCGTGAGTGGAACCATAGGACATGTGGAATTAGCGAGGTGGGCCGATTTAATGGTCGTACTTCCAGCTACAGGAAACACATTATCTAAAGCAGCTCATGGTCTAGCAACTGATTTATTAAGTACGGTAATACTAGCTCATGATAAACCCGTTATCTTTTTTCCAAACATGAATAAATTAATGTGGGAAAAGAAAGTAGTTCAGCATAATGTTAAGCTACTACAGCAATATGATCATATTGTTGTACCTCCTGTAAAAACAACAGCTTTTGAAATTGCAACTATGTCATTGAGGCCTAACTACGTGTTACCTAATCCGCAAAATATATTAAATATCATTTCTAAACAATTAGAAGAAAGAAATACACTATTGAATGTTTGTGAAAAAGTTGAAGTTCAATAAAAACTCACAAAAATGTGAGTTTTTTTCTTTTCTTTATTTTTTATTTATATTTGTCTTTTATATTAAAGCATAAGGAGGGATTGAATATGAAAAAAGAAATTGTTTTAGAAGCAAATAACATCACAAAAGCAGTGGGTGGAAAGAATATTGTAAGCCAATTCTCAACTAAGGTGTATAAAGGAGATATATGCGGCTTCTTGGGACCCAATGGAGCAGGAAAAACAACTGTTATGCGAATGTTTACAGGACTTATTCGTCCTACTGAAGGCTCAATAATGGTAGGGGGTAAAGATGTAAATAAAGATAGACAACAGGCTTTAAGAAATGTAGGAGCGATTATAGAATCTCCTATCTTTTTCCCTTACATGTCAGGGAGAAAGATGTTACAAAATCTAGCGAGACTATATCCTGATCTATCGAGAAAAGAACAGTTAGAACAGGTGGAGGCAGCATTATCCATTGTAAGGCTAACAGAGGATGCGGATGTAAAAATTAAGAATTATTCATTAGGTATGCGACAAAGGCTGGGAATTGCTCAAGCCCTCTTAGGAGAACCAGATGTCATTTTATTAGATGAGCCAGCAAACGGTCTGGATCCTATGGGAATGAGAGAATTAAGAGAATTAATTCTTGAACTTCGAGAAAAGAAAAACCTAACATTTTTCATCTCTAGTCATTTACTTGATGAAATTCAACAAATGTGTGATCGTCTTGTCATTATTCGTAACGGTAAACTTGTTACACAAGGAAGCAAAGAGGAGTTAATTAAAGATCCAAGCAAGAGACTAGAGGATATATTTGTGGAGATGATGACATCATGAAAGGACTTTTCACTTCAGAGTTAGAACGATTATGGTCCCAAAAGATATCATGGATCATACTATTTTTTATACCCTTGATGTCGATAGGTTCAGTCAAATATTACTTGAGTTGGAATGAACGGGTGTCACCAGGGCAACCAGATTATGTAACTTCCTTAAATTTTCCTATAATCAGCATTTCTGAACATCTCGTTGTTTCTTTTAATATCATAGCTATAATACTAATTTCTACGGTTATAGCTAATGAGATAGAAAATGGGCAGTTAAGAATGATCCTCATTCGTCCTTTTTCTACAACTCAACTTTTTTTAGCAAAATTAGCTACTATTTTAACAACCATGTTCTTGTATTTAACTCTATTTTGGATTTTAAATACTGTTGCTGGTTATATCTTTTTTCCAAAGGTTGATACCTTAATAACATTTTTAGATGAGCAGAAATTATCTTTGACAGCAGCTTTATTATATAACTTAAAATATTTCTTTGCTTGTTTTGTGACAATGATTAGCGTTGTATCAGTTTTTACATTATTAGGATCGATAAGCAGAAGTACAATGATAACACTTGGTGCAGGGGTTGGCTTTATTTTCTTAGCAATTGCCATTCCTCAACTCTTAGAATTTTCCACACAAACTATTATTGGACACAATACAGTGGTTCACCTTATGTACATGTCTATTGTGAAAATTCAGCACACGGGAATAGCATTTTTACTTTCATCAACTAACAATCTAAATTCCTATATCATTTTAGTTCAAACGGTATACATTGCTCTATTTGGTTTAATTGCTTATTGGACATTTGTGAAAAGAGATTATTTTATTTGAATTAGGGAGGGTTTTAATTGAAAGCATTATTTATAAGCGAATGGGAGAGACTTTGGAGTCAAAGAAAAAGTAAGTGGATGATTGGAATTTTTACTGTAATTGTACTTCTTCAAGCATGGTTTTTAAGATACTATGGAGTTGGAATTTATAATAACGATCAGCAAGTACCTCTAAATACTTGGAATTTTCCATGGTTTTTATTAAAAGAATCTTCATTCTTACTTACATTGATTTTTATGCCTGTTTTTTTTCTAAATAGCCTTAATGTAGAATATAATTCAGGGGCATACCGTCTTTTTTTAATTAGACCTTTTAAAAGAAAATCCTTTCTAATTTCAAAATGGTTCTCTCTTGCCTTAATGGTACTAGTACATTTATTAATTATTCTAGGGATTGGTATAGCGTTTGGTTTTATCTTCTTAAAACCAGATAATGATTTTACTTTTTATGGTCAACAGAAGAATACTATAGAAGCTATATTATATACAGTACAAGTGTATGGTCTCTTTTTCATCATTCAAATGTGCTGTTTAGCTCTTGCTAGTTTAATTAGTGTAATTATTTCAAATGCGGTTATTAGCTTTTTCTTATTAATTGGGTTATATGTAGGTTGTTTGTATGTTTCTAGCCAACTTTCATTTTTCTTATTATCAGTTCAAAGTATCTTTCATACTCTGAGTACCACTAGCAATTCTTTATATATTTTTGCACTCATTATTATGTTAGTTGGTTTTGGTGTTTGTGTAAGGATCTGGAGTAAAAAAGAATTTACTTCTTAAATAAAGATAGGAGGAAGAATTAAAATGGCTATATTGGAAGCACGAGAAATTACAAAAGTTTATAAAACTAAGTACAGAACGTACCCTGTCTTAAAGAATATAAGTTTAGATATTGAAGAAGGCGATTTTGTAGCAATTATGGGTCCTTCGGGAAGTGGAAAGTCTACCTTATTAAATGTGCTTTCTTCCCTTGATATCCCCTCAGATGGGGATATCAAGGTCGGAGGAACTACTCTTACAGGTATGAAAGAAGAACAATTAGGTATTTACCGACGTGAGCATATTGGTTTCATCTTTCAAAATTACAACTTGTTAGATCATTTGACTATTGAAGAAAATATTTTATTACCTGCTGCTTTAAAAAAAGGAGATAAGAAAGGTGTACAGAATAAACTTCAAACATTTGCTGAAGAATTGGAAGTGACAAAATTTTTAACTAAATATCCTTATGAAGTCTCTGGGGGGCAGCAGCAAAGAGCTGCTATCATTCGTGCTCTTATTAACAATCCTGCTTTATTATTTGCTGATGAACCTACAGGGAATTTAGATTCTAAATCTGCTCAAAATGTTCTACATACTTTAAAAATGTTAAATGAAAAGTACAAAACAACTATTTTAATGGTAACTCATGATTCGGTGGCTGCTAGCTTTTGTAACAGAGTCATATTTTTAAAGGATGGCCAAATTGTCCATGAGATGAAGCATTCTAAATTAGAAGATACGTCTAAGTTCAATCAAAGAATCTTATCTTTTATCGCTAAGGAAGTGGAGGATAATGATGTCAATGTGGAAATATATAACTAAGAATATAACCCGTAATCTTTCTCATTATACAGTATACATACTTAGTAGCATTCTTTCTGTAGCAATTTTTTATATGTACGCAGCCTTTCTTTTATATCCAAAGGTTTCAGGAACAGAACAGTTATTAATTGCATGTGAAATTATTATTTTGCTATTTTCTTGTTTCTTTATTGCATATTCACATGAGCATTTCCTTAGAGAAAGAAAAAAAGAAATGGGTATTTGGAAAACGTTTGGAGCCTCTAGAAGGCAATTGTTTAATGTGATCGTTTTAGAGAACGCCGTAGTTGGTACGTTTTCTATTTTAGTGGGTATTTTATTGGGAATGCTGTTATCAAAGGTTTTCTTTAATCTTATGAGTGATATTCTATTTTTGAATCAATCGTTCATTTATACTTTTTCTCCCGTGGCTGTTTTTGTTACGGTTATTTTATTTGGAATAGTATTTTTACTTGTTTCGTGTCGAAGTTACTTAAAGATTAAACGAATTGCAGTTTTAGAGTTATTTCAAGAAGAAAGAAAACCTAAACCTTCAGCTCAATTCTCTAGGGTTAAATTCATTTTATCTATCTGTTTTCTTTTAGCCTCTTATATATTTATCTCTTACGCATCTTTACCTATACTATTATTTACTTTTTTACCCTTATTAACCTTAGTACTAGTAGGCACATACCTATTCTGTTCAAATGGTTTAGTAGGTGTAATATCTTACTTAAATAATAAAGAAAAACGGCAGTTAAATGGGATAAAGATGTTAACTCTTATAAGTTTAAGAAAAAAATTATATTATAATTCAAAAATTATCTTTATCGTATCTATTCTATTATCTGCAATTATGATATCAATAGGTTCTATTCAGTTATATATAGAAAAGAACAATCAAAGAATGCAAAGCACTCATCCTCAAGGAGCATTATTTGTTGCATCAAAGGGGAAGGAAAACAAAATAGAAGATAGTATAAATGAATTGAAGAGACAAGGAATAAAGGATTTACAAACGAAGAAATGGGAAGGACTAAAAATTTCTTCAGAGAGTGGGAAAAAGGAATTTTTAGTAATACAGAATGACCCATCTTTTATAAAAAATGAAGATGCATTAAAAAACAACAATTATATTTTTAATAATAAAAAAAAGAATGATATTACTAATGGAATCGTAAAATTAAAATCTGAAAAAGGGGAGATAGATCTAAAAGTTAAAGATATGAATGGTAAAAGAGTTCTTAATCCCATAGATGGAATTGAGGGTATTATCTCTGTACCGAAAAATACTTTTAGTGAAATATATAGAACAACGATTTCTGAAAAGAAATTGTCACTTTATAAACTAGATTTTAAAGAGGATGCAAAAAGTTATAACCTTTTTAAGAAATTATCAGATACAGCCTTGTTAAAATCAGATAATCTCCATAATGTTCGACTTCTCGATTATGAAAATACAGTGCAATTATCTTCAATACTGAGACTTACAGGACTGTTTATATGCTTAGTTTTGTTTCTTGCTTTAGCTAGTTTACTTTGGTTTAAACTTTATGAAGACATGAATGATGATAAAAAGGTATTCCGTTCATTACGGAAAGTGGGTCTCACAAATAAGGAAGTTAAAAGGACCTTATACATTCAAATTTCAGTCATCTTCTTCGTGCCTTTATTTTTTGGGGGATTAAATTTATTTATAGCTACTAACGCCTTGCAAAATATACTAGAAGGAATTACAATTTATTCTATAATAGTAATATTTTTAATATTTGGAGTATCTCAGTTTATTATCTATCTTATTTCTAGTTACTTTTATGCTAAGAAGGTACTATAAAAAGAAGGCATTTTTTCTAGGAGGGTACTCATTTATCTCTCCTAGATAATTCAAATATTAGGGAGGCGGGGAGGTATATTCTTATGCAAGGAAATATTCTTGTGGTCGATGATGAGCTGGAGATTGTAGATATAATCTCTGATATCTTCGAAGATCGAGGTTATAAAGTTCTTAAAGCTTACAATGGAGAACAAGCATTGGATCAGTTAAAGACAAATGTAGATTTAATAATATTAGATGTTATGATGCCTCAAATGGATGGCTTTGATCTTTGTAAAGTTATTAGGGAACAGATTCATTGTCCTATTCTGTTTTTAAGCGCGAAGCACTCAGAGATGGATAAGGTAAAGGGTTTAACTTTAGGGGGAGACGATTATATAACGAAGCCTTTTCAAGTGAAAGAACTTATTGCTCGGGTAGAGGCACACTTAAGGCGTGAACATAGGGAGAGAGTTAGCACTCAAAATCAACGTCTTTTAGGTAATTTAACTATTAACTACTCACAACATGACGTTTTATTAGATGGTAATAAGATAGATTTAACTAGTAAAGAGTTTAAGATATTAGAACTTTTAACAGTAAACTTAGGACAAATATTTTCTAAAGAACAGATTTATGAGAAAATTTGGGGTATTGATGCAATGGGTGACTTAAATACTATTATAGTTCATATTAACAACTTAAGGGCTAAATTAACTTCGGGTATGTCAACTTATCACATTAAAACAGTGTGGGGAGTAGGATACAAATTGGAAAAACGCTGATGATCAAACGTCTATCTTTAAAAAATCAGTTTATCTTAACCTTTGCTTCTGTAATTTTTCTAAGCCTCATAAGTACACTTGGTAGTTTAGTTTTAATATATTATTTTCTCTCTGTCTACAATGAAAAGTCAGTTCAACCTGCTAATTACTACGAGAAAAAAGTTCCTAGTATAGAAAAGTTTGTCGAATTAAAAGGAGAAAAGATAGTAGATGTATCTTTTCAGAAGAATTTAGAAAAAGTTATTCCTATGGAAGGTATTACATACCAGGTTATAAACCTTAGAGGAAAGAAAGTGTATGGCACCTTAGATGATCAATTAATAGAAAGTAACAAAAGTATATATGAAAAAGTTAATCGATCTGATCAGAAAGGGAAGGTCATAACGAAGTATCTTCCAGTCCTCGACAAAAATCAAATGGTAGGAGCTTTAGCCGTACGATACGTGTTAGCATCATCTATTGATTATTATATAAAATACATATTTCTTATAATATTATTAATTCCCTTTTTATTTTTAACACTTTACTCGTACTTATTTGCAAGACGTTTAGGGAGAGAATTAAATAAGCCAATTAAAGAATTGAGTGCTGCTTCCCAGAAAATTAAAAATCAAGATTTGGATTTTGAAATTAAATATGAAAGTGAAAATGAAATTGGTACATTAATTGATTCCTTTAACAGTATGAAAGCAGAGTTAAAAACATCACTTTATCTTCAATGGAAATTAGAGCAAGAGCGTCGAGATATGGTGGCTTCTATTGCTCATGATTTAAGAACACCTCTAACAATCATATTATCTCATGTAGAGGTCTTAATGGATCCATCATTAAATGGGCAAAAACGTTTACCACAATACTTGCAAACAATAAAAAACAATACTCAAAGAGTATTGCATTTGACAGAAGAAATGAAAAGAGTATCTGAAGTAGATAATCCAGATTTTACTCTTGAGCTTGAAAGTGTCTTTCCTATAGAAATGTTACCAGAGATGTTAGAAGAATTTAAAAAGTGGGCTGAGGATGAGAAAATAAACCTCACTTACAGCTTCAATAGCAAATTGGAAGAAGAAAATTCTGAATTTGTATTAGATCCAAAACGTTTGCATCAAATTCTTACTAATTTAATTTCTAATAGTATTCGTTTTACTCCAGTAGATGGGCGCATTGATGTTAAAGTTCAGATAGAGAAAGATGAGATGTTTTTTTCTATTTCTGATACGGGAAGAGGCTTTGATACTAAAGATTTACCTTTCTTATTCAGTAAATTTTATCAAGGGGATCCTTCAAGAAACGACCAACTTCATCATGGTTTAGGTTTATATATTGTAAAAGAGTTAGTTATAAAACATGGCGGGGAAATTTGTGCTAAAAATAATGAACCTCAAGGAGCATGTATTGAATTTAATATCTCTTCCATTAATAAATAAAAAAATGAACTATGGTATTCATAGTTCATTTTTTTATTTATTTGACCGCATTATATACGTCTAGTTGACCATTTCCCCAATAAGCTAAATTAGGTGTAATATCTTTTTTTACTCCGTTTTTGTAGAGATAATCAATGGAACTATTTGGACGATTTTTATAATGACGTTGGTCGATAATCAAGGCCAGAGTAGCAGAAACCTTCGGTGCAGCCATGGAAGTTCCAGAAGCAAATAAGTATCTGCCCGTGTTAAAGGTAGTTAATACTTGTTCTTGTCGGAAAAGTCCACCATCCCACCATGCCTCTTGGCCGTATTTTTCTAATAATCTAGAATCCCCCCCTGGAGCAGAGATATCAATATAATTTTTTCCGAAATTAGAGAATAAAGAAAGTTGTTGCGTAGGACCAGTAGAAGATACGGTAACTACACCAGGCAATTCCCCTGGAGCCTCAATTCCTACTCCATTAAATGTTTTTCCTTCTTCCGCATATTTTTTCTCAAGAAAATCATTTAGCTCTGATTTGTTAGAAACATCTATTGAATCGTTTCCCGCAGAAGCAACTACCACACTACCTAACTTATTAGCATACTCAATTGCAAGTTTATATCCTTCAACATCTGCCCACTTATTATCTAAAAGTTCCCCATCTTTATATATTTCGCCATCAATATAATAGGAACCCAGGCTAAGATTAATAACATCGACGTCATCCTTAGCTGCTTGAATAATTGCTTTAATGATCCACACAGCATCAGCTGACTTATTACCGAACACACGATATGCTTTAATTCCCGTATTAGGTGCCACCCCTTTAATTTCCCCATTGGCAGCAATAGAGCCGGCTACCATAGTCCCATGTCCATTAATATCATTAATACTATTAATATCGCCTGTTTCCTCAGGTTCTGTCCCTCTGAGCCCACCTTTTGGAACAAGATTTTTCGATCCACTTTTTAGATTTTCTACGAGGTCTGGGTGATCAATGTCAATTCCAGAGTCAACAATTCCAACAGTTACATTAGGAGAACCTGATTCTATGTTATAGCTTTCTCCATTGTGCGTAATTTCTTTCATATCCCATTGCATATCCCATAAAGCAGGAAGGGTGCTATTTAAACTTTTTATTGAGTTTACGCCTAAAATAGGCTTTTTTAAAGAGTTAGGGGTAGAAGGCTTTTCTAGTTTTAGAGAAGGGCTTAAAGATTTAAATAAAGAAGCATTTTTTTTAGCAACTGTTTGATTTCCCTTAAACTGAACTAATCCTATCTCAGGAACAGTATAAGTAATTTCTCCGTGACTCTTTTTAATCTTCTCTATAGATTGTTTCCACTGAGAACGATCCTTGAAGATAACCGTATAATATTGATTTGTTTCTGCCTTGGCGTGCATATGATTAGTAAAACAAAAGCAAAGTAAGAGGGTAGTAATAATTATAGTTAGTTTTTTCATAATCTTCTCCTTATATTTATAATTTAGAGGTGGAATCCGGGATTGAACCGGAGATCAAGGTTTTGCAGACCTTTGCCTTAACCACTTGGCTATTCCACCTAGATCCTATAAATATAAGATAACGAATAATGATAGATTTATAATCTGAATATATCGAAGAAATAACTAGTATATTCCGCAAAATAAATAAATATGATTAAGTATTTATAAAAATCATTTTACAATATGTGGATATGAATCCCCGTCCGTTTCATGAAAAAGGTAAGCAACTAGGCCAACCCCCAGCACCTGTTACATCATCATCTACTGATCCCTTACTGCAGTAAGAGTTCTTCTTTATTTTTTGGAATGGACAGGCAAGCTTACTGCAGTATCTACATAGTATCTAAAGGATTGTAACTTCGTTATTTAATCAGTTGCTAGTTGAGTATCTCTACCGCGTTAGTACAAGTTTTATACGCGTAATGATGCCCTTCATGGAACCTGTAAGGGAGCTGAGCCGAAGAGGCAAAGGGGGCGACCGGATGCACCTTTTGAAAAATGCTATACACTAAATACGAAAAAATAAACATTTTACGAAGTAACGTATATGAACAGCAAAATGAGTCCTTTTAAAACAATCAGAGTATCATACTTTTAGTTATCCTCCTAAAGTGGTTTCTAATTTGATAAATAGAGCCACTCTTTATAAAACCACATCAAATGATTGTGCAAACTGTTAAAACAACGTATTCTTAAACTAGGGAAGCAATAAAAAACGCATAAAAAAGGCTTTGTTTCGCGTTTATTTAGCTGATGGAGGAAATTGGTTATGCAAGATAAAATACAGGTTATTGAGGCTAAAAAAGAGGCGTTGGAACGTCAATTAGAAGCAATCAGTAACGATTACTTTGATGATCCTGAGATAGTTTCGCAGCTTGAGCTTGCGATTCGTATTTATGAAGATGTTCTTTCTATCCTTAGTGAATCCTCAGAAGAAGAAAAAAGCTGGATAGATACCTTAGATGGTCCTAGTTTAAAAGAAAGTGATATCGCCAATTTAAAGGGTTTTAAAAAAGAAAAAAACGGAGTCATTACCTTTCAATTTACTATTCACGGAGAAGTGCATGAAGCGACTGCAACTTACGTGGAGAACGTACTTAACTTGAATACTGTTTCAAAGGTTGGAGAAGAAGACATGATTTCTTTATCTTCCAACAAAGATGGCATCCGAAATCTCCTGCATATTGAACTGCTTTTAAATAGCATCATTGGAACGCAGCGTACTTTTTCAAGCGAACCATAACCCCATGTTATAACTAAATAACATGGGGCTTTTTAATTAAAAAAGTCGTTGATATCTTTGTTTTTATCAATTTTTTTCACCGTATCTATGATTTTTTTTAGTATTTTAGGTGTCGGTATGTAATCTTTCTTATTACACAAGCGCCAAACGGTATTACGTGAAACCTTTGCCCGTTCTGCAAACTCTGTTTGCTCAATACCTTCTCTGTCGAGCCACTTGCCGAATTTGCTACGTTTTGGATTATTCCATGGTAACATTTCTACATCACTCCTTTTCTATTATCCTGTCCAATTTTCACCTACTTTAACCTGCTTTCATCTAGGTGAAGCGAAAAGTGGGCATAAAGAGGCAAATTTTGAATAGAATAGAAGAAATTAAGCCAATTTGTGTATCTTGTCGATATTTTTGGAATAATCATATAGCATGAATACAGTTAAGACCGCCTTATACACTAATACATAATGGGCGGTCTTTGTTGTGGGTATGTTATGATTTTCAACTACTTAAAAAAATAGAAAATCCTACTTAAAGGAGTATCACCCTCTTTACAATGATGAAAAATGATTAAAAAGCTATCTTTATATTGAAATACTATTTTTTCATTTTTTATATCTATTCCAAGTAATCACACCAGATATACACAAAAATATGATTAATAATCCAAGTTAAACCTAATAGATCGTAAGTTAAACTTAAGTTATAAGAAGCACATTTTGATATCGAATAAGTGAACTTAATAGATTAATGGGTTTAACTAAAAATATCAAAGTCTTTGTTTAATCTAATTTATGTTGAACTAAAGGTCAACTAAAACGGTGATATATCATCGTTGTGCTGTCTGTATAACGCTATAATGGTTGTGGCGGGTTATGCTACAAATTATCGTTAAACGTTACTTTAATAAACTTCGTTAACCGATACATCGCTATGACGAGTAATTATTATCAAAAAACACCTTTTAATCGCTATAACGTATAAAAGAAGATTGTGCTACTATAAAAAAACAAAAAATCTCAGATTGCCTCTGAGATTTAAAAAGGGTTTATGAAACGTATTTTAGATTTTATATTTAACTATGCAAGTAACAAAAGAGGTTTTACCGTTCTCTTATGTTCTCCCAAACAAACGAGCGATAAAACCTTGTTTCTTTTGCTCCTCTAATTTATCTGTAGCAGCTGCGATAAGTTTCATGGATTCATTCTGTTCTTCCCGTTGCTCTTGAAGCATTCTTATACCTTCCATAAGCCGATTATCGCGATCCATTAACCTTTTATCCTGTTCTTCAAATTTCTTTTGTATATATGTATCACGTTCTTCAAGACGTTCTGATAATAACTTAATGAACTCAGTCTGTTTGTTAATCAGTTCTGTTTGTTCATCTATACGTTTGGACAACGCTGCCATATCACCATTATGCTGGTCATTTTGTGTTTGATTTGCTGTAACGGGTACTGCTATACCTTCTCCTTTAAGTATTGGTACGAGTTCGTTTGCAGCTTGTTCTAGCGTCATGCTAGTGTTAACTTTAGCATTAATTAATCTTCGAATCGCCATAATGTCTTTATCACTATATTGTCTATGACCTTGATCGTTTTTACCAAAACTCCAGCCAGCTCTCTCAAGCTGATATGCATACTTTCGTAAAGTAGATTCTTTTATAGCTAGCATAGCAGTCAAATCGCTTGGTGAATAATACACTTTTGAATAATTATCTTCACTCGACATAGCGACCCTCCTTTAGTTTCACTTGTTGTTTGATTCGCTATAGCAGTAGTACAATCCTTTCTATCATAACAAAATAACAACTATATAGAGTAGTGTTTTATTTTGTTGGTAACAATAAAAAGGCCTATTACAAACTTAACAATAGGCCTCAAAAATTTCTTTTAAATTTTTGGATGTAAAAGAGGAGAGACAATACGCTCATTTGATAAGTATGTCTTTTCCTTTGAAAATAGTTTTAATCCCATAATATCAGGGTGAACCTGTACAGTGACAGAACGATAATGTAAACCACAATCTTCTACACTAGGAAAATCATTGTTGAACTTCTCATTGTACTCAGGTTTGAAATAATTAATTAGAGCTGCTTCAGTTACACCTATGATTTGATTATTTAATTCCAGAGGAGGATTCTTTGTTATCTCTTCTAGTTGAATTAGATCTTCATTCTCACTGTCTATTTCCTCTAATAATTGTGATTTGAACTCCAATAATAGAAGGGCTAGGTCTCTTTCTGGATAGTCACGTAAAAGATCTGCTTCTACCTTCTGTAACATAGGATCAGACATTAACTCTTCAGCAGGAAGTCGTTCTCCATTTTCTCCAAATGCCTGCCCAATATAAATGATCTCTGTATCTAGGTAATACTTTGAATGCTCACGATAGACTTGAAGAAGACTTAACTCGATAACACCCTTTTCCCAACCTGTAAATACCATTGCTTTACGTGGCTGCTCATATTCAAATTCAAAATTTCGGTGATCAAACCCTGGGATAACACTAGGAAAAACGGAAACGTCAAGCGTCTCCCTTGAAGTATGTTGGCCTGTTCCAACAATGACATCAAAACGTATATAATTTTCAAAGAATTGGACAGAATCTTCATCTATACTTAATTTCGGGATAAGAGTAGCCACGTAAATATTATATCTACGATCATCTGGCGATAAATGACCTAAATCATAAGGGCAACACAAGGTTAGATGATAAGCCCATGTTTGCAGCCCAAACTCTGATATATAATTGGTATTCATAGCTACCTCCTTAGATTTTGTTTTATTTTTGATGTTCATAGACAACAGGGACTTTGTCCATTTTCACAGTTTTGGCCACAATATAACGACGATAGCCATCTTTTAAGACCTTCGAGCCTTTCTCAATTGTTAATGGCTTGTCGAGGTGTCCTGTACGCTTCACAAATTCAATGACTTCTTCTGTTTTTACAGGGTTTGGACGTGTTTTTGAGAAGGCTTCAGGAACGATAATTTCATCAAAGTTCACGACATCCTGTGTCCCTTTTGGCTGAATAGGTTGCTGCTTCTTTTGTTGTGCAGCCTTTTTCTCTTGTACAGGTGTTTCTTTCACTTCTGGCTGTATAGTTTTCGTTTCTGTTGCTACAGGCTGAGAGACAGAATCTTGCTTTTCCTCCTGCTTGGTAGCTGCAACCTCTTGTTTCGCTTCTTTTTTATCTTTTGAATCATTGGCTTCTTTATCGTTTTTATTTGGGAGAACGGTAATTTGAAAGCAGATGATCCCAATTTCCCCAGGGCACTCGTCAATAGGGATATCTAACGTTGGTTCCCCTTGAATTAAGATTTTTTCATGCATAATACTCTTTTTTGTCAGTCCGGTTTTATTAAAGGCTTTCTTGGCAACAAACACGGTATACGAAATAAAGGTGCTCTTTTTCAGACCTTTAGGCGCAGAAGGTGAACCTTTTTCACGCATATCAAAGGCAACGTAGCGATCATATTCTCGTAGTGGTCCTGTCGCAGATCCTGTTAGGGTCATTTTATGTGGCATAGTGATCTCCTCCTACATAGATTTATATATTAATTATTTAGAAGCATGTTCTAAATAATAATACTCCTAATAAACATCAGCTTCCAAGGGATTTCTTCACTTTTTGATTACGAAACGGTGTCCTGTAATTGGGCATGTTCGTGTAATAAAGCATGTTCTTCAGGTGTTAAAGCTTGTCCTAGATCCTGCTTCAGCTGCGCCATTTCTAACGAACTGTACGTAGTACTGTGCTCTTGGAATAAGTTCTCTTCTTCTGGCGTTAGTTCTTGCCCTAAATCTTGCTTTAACTGAATCATTTCAAGTTGTTGATCCAAAAAAATAGTTTCTTCTTGTGTACACTCATTTTGCTCCTGTTCAGCTTGTAACCAAGCAGGAACCAATTCCTTGCGGATGATATGTTTAGGCGTAAATAAAGCTGTCTTAGCTTCAGTATGTATGTCTGACTCAGATGTTTGTTGTTCTGTATTCCCTTTTAGTAGATTTGTAAATTGATTGTAGGCAATTTGATAAACAAGACGACACATGTCATCCAGTGATAGGGTAGTACCCTTGTGATTCGCTTCATGGACATATTTATCTAAACCAACAATGGCTGTATAAGCAACTTCATGTACTTGTTCTTTGACAATCTCAATCTCTGTATCTCGTTTTACTGCTTTAGCTGCATTTTGAATACGAGCATAAAAGTCTTTTAATTGATGACCATATTTCCCTGCATACACGTTATTTACTTTTTTAGGAACACCTTTGATATAAGCAAATGACTGTGAAGCAGATATTAAATGATTATTTAAATGATTTTTAGGTAAATCAAGGTTAATAAAGGGGGACGATGTTTTTTCGTCCTCAAAGCTTGGTGTATCAACGTTTTCAGCACTTTCTGGACTTGTCACAGGAGTTGTCACAGGAGTTGTCATTTCTTCTTGTTGAAGCGTTTGAATACCTGTTGTATCGTGTGCAAAAAAGATTTCCTCACAAATTTGATCAAAATTCGTATGGCTTTTAAGGATAAACACATAGCTATCAGGATGAGCACCTGTCGTATCTTCTTTGATATAACGGGCCACGATCATAAACGGTGTTGCCTTTAACGATTTCACAAAGCGAGAAACGGTACTTTGGGATACATCAAACTTTTCCATAAGTGTTTTGGAGTGAATCGCTTGAATGCCTGTGGCAACAAGGTTATAAATCACGTAATCTAACATTTCCATACGTTTTTTAGGGAATACTTTATGTAGGGCTTCTTGTTGTTGTTTAAAGTATGTACGAAGGGTTTCTAAAAACGCCTCTTTCTTTTTACGAAGGGTAGGCTTTTCTTTCCATAACCATTTGAATCGTCCGTTGAAGGTATTTACATCGGGTAAATAGCAAGTCAATATCTTTGTCATTTGTTCATCTTCTCCTTTAAGGAACACAAAAAAGACATTATCTCCCTTGTAAAAGGAAAACAATGCCTTGATTAAGATAAACTAAGCCCTTGAAATAGATGTCAATTTCGTATAAAATAAAACCATAAGTTTTATTTTGTACAAAACTAACTCTATTAACAAGAGACTTCGACAAGTGTTTTCCCTACCGTTTCTAGGGGGAACGGTTTAAGAGTGTTGTCGCACTACTTAAACAGTTGAAGTCTTTTTTCTATCCGCACGTTTTTGTTAGTTTTATTATAGCGTTAACTAGTCTCATAATTCAATAAAAATTAGCAAAATATATCAAAACAAGTATTTTTAGCTACGATCCGTTTGTTATTTCTTTAGGAGTCGACTTCATCATAGCTGAATTTGTGGAATCTGGGGAGGGGTATTTTTTTACCCCTCCCTAAATAGTTAGAAGTGTGTTATAATGCTGCATTTTTATAACGTTAAAGATTTGGTAATTAGTATACTTTTAATGATAATGGTAAATATCTATTCTGGGTAGGGTGATTTTTTCTAGTCCTTTTTTGGTAAATGGGGTGAGAAAAAATCACCCTGTTCAATATGCTCATAATATGATATGGGTAGCTTCTAACTATGAATGCAGAGGGATAATTTTGGCTTTAAAGATAGTACAGAAGGTTATATATAAGTTATAAGTTGATCCTAAGTTAAACTCTTGCGTTTAGATTTAAAAATAGAGGAGTAAACGACTTGGAGTTATTAAAAAGCAATGCGCTACTATATAGTTCATTTAATTTTTACTGTATTGTTTGTGAGAGGGAAGCGTATATTTTATCTTGTTTCTTAAGATAGCTCTGGGAGGTTCTTACGCTTTGTATAAGCCCCTTTAATGTCTTCTGAATAGTTTAACGTTTTTTGTATTCTTAGAAGCTCACAATGACTGTTAAAAGTCTCAGCAACAAACTACATAGCTTAGAAGTTTGCCGATAAAATAAACGTAATGTATCTATCAAGACATAGGTATGAAGGCTAATTTTATTCATAAATGGCCTTTTCGAACTTAGCTAATACAAATCTTCATCTCACTATATTATAGAAGCAGAAAAAGCAGGCTAAGACCTGCTTTTATAAACTCTAAGATTAATCTTCAAATAAATGGTCCATTTCTTCTGCTTCTTCCCGTTTTCTTTTTTCCGTGAACTGCATTCTTTCCTCTTGAATCTGGTGTAGCGCAAATCTTCTGGCCTTCTTAGTAGCTTCTGTTTCATCGAACTGTGTGGACTTAAACTTTTGAATATTTAAATGGTCGTATAAGTTATTAACTAGCTCCATTAATACTCGAGTGTCTATTTGTGTATTCTTTGTAGTTTCTTTTACCTCACTTAACTCATTGTCTAAGTATTGGTAAAATCCACTCGCTTTTTTCAGATAAGCCTGACCTATTGCGTCAATTGTAGCAGCGTCTAAAAATGTTTCATCGGGCTCACTGTTTTTTAATCGTTCATATTTTCGAATGATATCTGCAATGGCATCCCCTGGAAAACGATAGCCTCTTTCTTTCATATGTTTATGAAGATATTCATCAGCCTCTTCACTTAAAGAAATCATTCTTCTGTGTTTACTTGCTGTCATTATTCTTCATCCTCTCCAAAGAGTTTATTGAATGTACGATCCATATTTGTCATCGCATCTGAACATTTTTCCATTACTTCTATAGTCCGATCATACAAATCATCAATAGCTTGTTCTCTCTTTTCTACTTCTTCCATAATGGATAATGTTTCAATTTGTTCTCTCAAAAAAGCCTGTCTAGAAAGACCTTTTTCTTTGGCTAAACGATCTACTT
>Ga0209463_1000442_pt1 | contig 33582 bp, 26 predicted proteins | sample AgamicMgSfrz_FD_187169 | JGI IMG/M metagenome (GOLD analysis project Ga0209463, IMG submission 187169) | Agave microbial communities from Guanajuato, Mexico - Mg.Sf.rz (SPAdes) (version 2) | ecosystem: Host-associated > Plants > Phyllosphere > Phylloplane/Leaf | place: Guanajuato, Mexico...
AAATCCTGCGGGAGAAATAATAAATAGCTGGCTTCTCTTATCCTTTCTTTCTCTTATTCTATATTATCTACTATGGGTGAGGTATGTAAGAAGTGACCGAGAATATCGGTTTCTGATGAAGTCTTTTCTCTTCATACCCATTCCGTTAGCAGTCTTGCCTTGCTGTATTTTTATTACAGCAGCTATTTGGGGACATTCTTTTTGGTTAGGAATAGCTGCTCTTGTATTTGCGATTGGTCATTTAAAAGTGAGCTCCGATAATAAGGAATAGAAGTCCTAACTTATTGGGAAATTTCCCGTTGGTTGGGACGTTTATCTATAAATGATAGCGTTTACCTAACTGCGTTGAACTTATTGAAACTGCTTTCATCCGATGTTTAAATAGAAATGGAAGTTAACAAAATACAGAAAAATAGTTATAGAGAGGTGATTTATATGATGCAAAAGCTTCAGCGGTTTGGGGGAGCTATGTTTACACCAGTACTTTTATTTGCCTTTTCAGGAATTGTACTTGCAATAACTATTATGCTAAATAATCCTCAAATTGTAGGAGGTATAGCAGAAGAAGGTACTACATGGAATAGTATCTTAAGTATTTTGGAAAATGGAGCATGGACTGTATTTAATCAGATGGAATTGCTTTTTGTAATAGGTATTGCACTTGGATTAGCTAAAACAGCTAATGCAAGAGCTGTAATGGAAGCAGTCGTCGTATATCTAACTTTTAATTATTTTCTTTCAGGTATATTAGAATACTTTGGATCAACATTCGGAGTTGATTTTAGTCAAGATGTTGGCAGTACTAGTGGAATGAAGCTAATTGCTGGCATAAAAACATTGGATACAGGGATTATCGGAGCCATTGTAATTTCTAGTTTAACTGTATGGCTACATAATAAGTATTTTGAAAAGAAACTACCCGAATGGCTGGGCATTTTTCAAGGTTCTGCTTACGTGGTAATCCTTGGTTACTTTATGATGATTCCAATAGCAGTTGTCGTTGCCTGGGTTTGGCCGATTGTTCAGTCTGGAATCGGTTCTCTTCAAGGGTTTTTAGCTAGTTCAGGAACAATGGGTGTTTGGTTTTATCATCTTTTTGAAAGAGCATTAATCCCAACAGGTTTGCATCATTTTATTTATACACCATTTATGTTTGGTCCAGCTGTTGTAGAAGACGGAATTGCGAAATATTGGATGGGGAATCTTGGTAGCTTTGCGCAAAGCGCGGAATCATTAAAGACAATGTTCCCAGCTGGTGGCTTTGGGTTATATGGAAACTCCAAAATGTTTGCAGCACCCGGTATTGCATTAGCTATTTATTTCACTGCTAAGAAGGAAAGAAGGAAGAAAGTAGCAGCTTTACTAATACCAGCTACTTTAACAGCGGTGTTAGCAGGGATTACGGAACCACTAGAATTCACTTTTCTATTTGTTGCACCAGTATTATTTGCTATTCATGCTGTACTTGCGGCTACTTTATCAGCAGTGTTATATACTTTCGGTGTAGTAGGAGACATGGGTGGTGGATTGATTGAAATAATGTCAAAAAACTGGATTCCGTTATTCGGAAATCATTGGGATGTATATGTAGCTCAAATTGTAATTGGGTTAATTTTTACCGGTATTTACTTCTTCGTTTTTCGATTTTTTATCTTAAAGTTTAACTTTGCAACACCTGGAAGAGAAATGGATGATAAAGAAGTCAAATTATATAGAAAGAAAGATTATCAAGAAAAGAAGAAAAGCAGGGATAAAAAGGATGAGGCAGCAGCAACTGTAGTGGAGAATAGTTATAGAGAAAAAGCAGTGATATTTCTTCAAGCTTTAGGAGGCACAGAAAACATTGAGACGATAAATAACTGTGCTACTCGATTAAGAATTAGTGTAAAAGATCCAACTATAGTGATGCCTGATATAGCTTTTAGAGAAGGAGGAGCTCATGGTGTTGTAAGGAGTAATAAAGGAATTCAGATAATTGTTGGTTTATCTGTCCCACAGGTGAGAGAAGAGTTTGAAAAACTAAAAAATGAAGAATAGGAGAGGAATAAGATGAAAAAATTTTCAATCACAATAGCAGGTGGAGGAAGTACTTTTACTCCAGGTATTATATTAATGCTTCTAGAAAACGTAGATAAATTTCCAATTAGACAAATTAAATTTTATGATAATGATAAAGAACGTCAGCAACAAGTGGCTGATGCGTGTGAAGTAATTATCAAAGAAAAAGCTCCTGAAATTTCCTTCTTAGCAACAACAGAGCCAGAAGAGGCATTTATTGATATTGACTTTGTGATGGCACATATTCGTGTAGGAAAGTATGCAATGAGAGAAATGGATGAAAAGATACCATTAAAGTATGGAGTAGTTGGTCAAGAAACATGTGGTCCAGGAGGAATTGCTTACGGAATGAGATCGATTGGAGGCGTATTAGAAATATTAGATTATATGGAAAAATACTCGCCTGAGGCATGGATGTTAAATTATTCAAATCCAGCTGCAATTGTTGCAGAAGCTACTAGAAAATTGCGACCTAATTCAAAGATCCTTAATATTTGTGATATGCCAATCGGAATTGAAAATCTGATGGCTAAGATAGTAGGTCTGCCATCTAGAAAGGATATGACTATTCGTTATTATGGCTTGAATCATTTTGGCTGGTGGACAGATATCCGTGATAAAGAAGGCAATGATTTAATGCCAAAATTGAAAGAACATGTAAAAGAATATGGTTATGATTTAGCAAAAAATGAAGGTCAGCATGCAGATGAAAGTTGGCAATCTACTTTTAAAAAAGCAAAAGATGTTTATGCAATTGATCCAGAAACCTTACCTAATACGTACTTAAAATATTATTTTTACCCTCAAGACGAGGTAGCACATACTGACCCTAACTATACGAGAGCGAATCAGGTTATGGATGGAAGAGAGAAATTTATATTCTCTCAATGTAATAGAATAGCAGAATTAGGTTCCACAGAAGGATCAGAGTTAGAAATAGACGAACATGCTTCTTATATCGTAGATTTAGCTCGTGCAATTGCATATGACACACAAGAAAGAATGCTTTTAATTGTTGAAAATAATGGAGCAATTCAAAATTTTGATCCAACTGCAATGGTAGAAGTACCTTGTATTGTTGGAGCGAGTGGTCCAGAACCATTAGTGCAAGGAACTATTCCAAGATTCCAAAAAGGATTAATGGAGCAACAAGTAGCCGTAGAAAAATTAGTAGTGGAAGCTTGGGAAGAACATTCCTATCAAAAACTTTGGCAAGCCATTACATTATCTAAAACTGTGCCAAATGCTAAAGTAGCTAAACAAATCTTAGACGATTTACTCGAAGTGAATAAAGAATATTGGCCAGAGCTTAATTAAGCAAATAGAAAAAAAGAGTGTTAGATTGCACTCTTTTTTTCTATCTACAAATAATTTCCTCCCTTCCTTTTATCCCTTATAATAAAAGGAAGGGAGGAAATTGTTTATGCTGAAAGACTTAATGAATAAATATTATGATGAATTATCAGAAAATGATTTATATGTCATAAATTATGTACTGAATCATATAGAAGAATGTAAGAAAATGAGCATATTAGAGTTGTCCGAAGCATGCACTATTTCCAAGTCATCTATTTTAAGAATGACCCAAAAGATTGGATTTAGCGGTTTTAGTGAATTTAAATATTTTTTGAAAAACGAACCTAAACAACTTGAAACTAATTTAGATTATTTTACGATGCAAATAAAAGAAATAGAGATGACGAGAAAGCTATATAAAAATATTCATACAGAAGCGATATATGAACAGATTAGCAATGCAGATACGATATATGGCTTTGCAAGTGGTTGGGGACAAAGAAATGCATTGGAAGAACTTTCACGTCAATTTGTTTCAAATAATAAGAAAATGTACATAATACCTGCAGAAACAGAGTTTGATTTTCTCCTGCCCAAAATGACTCAGTCAGATTTAGTCATTGTTATATCTTTAAGTGGGGATGTTAAGAATATAGTAGGTCAACTAAGGCAATTGTCCGTAAAATCAATTCCTACACTGTCCATAACTTCCTTTAATAATAATCATCTAGCCACATTATCTACCTATAATATTTATTATGAATCATTTGAGTTAGGTCAGCATTTTGATATTGAACATAGATCATTGCTTGGATTATTTACTGCTATTGATTCTATTTATAGGGGATATTTAGAATATACAATTAGGAAAAAAGAAATGAAAGATCAAAGAGGTGATATATAGTGGAAAAAACAATTGTCGATAAATTAAGTTTAAAAAAATATAAAAACATGGCGATTCTAAACACGCCGAAAGAAACGGATTACTTTCCAGGATTGAAGGAGTATGATACAGAGCTTCTAGACAAGTATGATGCCATATTTGCATTTGTGCTAGATATGGATGAGATGAGAGAAATAGTTGATAAGATTATAAAAAAGGAATTCCTAAACAAGAAGGGGTACATCTTCTTAGCCTATCCAAAGAAAGGAAATAAAGTCTATCCTACTTATATTCACCGTGACGAATTATTGAAGGGTTTACATACAGATTCAGAAGGATATGTTGGGACAAGTACGATTAAATTTGCCCGGATGGTGGGACTGGATGATGTCTTTACCGTGATTGGTTTGAAAGAGGATGAAAAAAACAAAGGAAAGACAGTTTCCTCCAAACCAAGCCAGCGTGTGGATGATTATATCGAAAAAATTCCGGATATTGAAAGTGGTTTAGCGAATTCTCCAGAACTACTAACCTTTTACCAAGCCTTAACACCAGGATATCGAAAGGAATGGGCAAGGTATGTGTACAGTGCGAAGCAAGAAGAAACGAGAGAAAAACGGAGAGAGGAAATGAAAGCTATTCTAGGGTCTGGATATAAGAGTCGGGAAATATATAGGAGAGAAATGGAAAGGGAATAATAGTGAAAGCAAAGTACTCTTTAAAAGAGGATTACTAAACTCTCTTATGAGAAGAGATAGTAAGTAATCCAATCTATTTTATCTTCGTTTATTTTTTACGTCTGCTTTTTGCATGGTAGTTTTATTTAATTCTCCCCATTGGTTAAAGCGAAGTGTCCATAGTTGCAAACATAGTTGAAGAAGAAACAAGTCATCGGCATCATTCAAAGAACGGCCAGTTAAGGTTTCGATTTTTTTTAAGCGATAGAGCAGAGACTGTCGATGAAGAGAAAGTTCTCTTGCTGTTTGACTTACATTAGAGTGATTCTTTAAGTAAACAGCAAGGGTATGAAATAGATCAAGACCTTTGTCTGAATCATAGCTAGCTACTTTGCCCATAATGGTATGCATCATTTCTGTTACTTCAGGATTGTCGTTTAACACCGAAAGAACACGTAATATTCCTGTATTTGCATAAGTGCTTCTCGTACCAGGACCTTTGTAATTTCTACCTATTTCTAGTGCAGTTAAGCTATCTTTGTATCCTTCATGAAAGGTGTAAAGCCCTGCATGATTTTCACCAATTCCCCATGAAAACAAAGGGAGCGCTCCTTTTTGGATATAAAAATCAAAATGATCTAACAGTTCATTAGCAGACCTGTTTGGATCGTTATTAACCACTTCCATAAATAAAATGAATCTACCTTGTAAAAAAGCATGGATGATTTTCCGATGTAGCTTTTTCGCGATGTCTGAACTAATTTCATAGAGTGCCATTGTTAATTGCTCCCCATTCCATTTTTGCTTTTCATATACTTTTTCCGGCTGACCAAGTATACAAACATATGGACAGTTTAATTCATATTGTAAGGAAATTCCTTTTTCTATCAGTTGTTCTTTGTTTTCCCAACTTCCATTAATTAGTAACTGGATGAATTGTTCCTTTTCTTTTTTTTGATTAGATAGAAGTGTTTCTTGTTTTTGAAACCATAATTGAAGATTGGTAGCATGTTGTTGAACAAAAGACCATGGTTGCAGTGTACCAGTATTCTTGATTTCTAAAACTAGGTAGCAGGGTCTTTTGCTTATCGTTAAAATAGGGAATATTTGAAACTTATAATGGTTGTTTTTATGAATGGTAGTAGGATTGGTTATGGAATCACTTTCTAGAAGCTGCCATATCTCACTTACTGAGTTTACAGGAGTGGATGAAACAGGAACAATCAGATCCTTACCATAGAATAGCAAAATAGCAGCATCAAAGTGATTACTTAACAGTTGTAAGGCTTCTTCTATTGTTTGGTTGTTTAAAAATAATTGGAGGAGTTGTTTTTGAATTTGATCATTAATTCGAATTGCTTCTTCTTGCGAAAAATTTATTTGGCGGTAAATCATTTTAATGATATCAGAAAATCTTACTTCCCAAGGTAATTGAATGATAGGAAAATTTTTCTCTTTGCCGAATGCAATCACTTCTTGAGGTATTTCTTGAACATGGCGTCCTACTGCAATGGCAAGTGCTACTGCTCCGGATTTATAAATTTCCTCTACAAATGACAAAAAGAAGGAGCTATTGCTACCGCAACCCATTGCAGTTGTTAACACTAGCTCTTTTTCTCGTACAAAGTCTTCTACAGGCATTTCAATTACAGAAACAGATTCAATGGAAAGGGAAGTTATCTTTTTTTTTCCAGAAAGAAGAACTGCCCCTTTTAAAACTGGTTCGCTTAAAATATCTTTAATGGTATAAAGCAAGCTGATCACCTCAAAATGACTTTAAAGAGTAGTTAAGTATGGTTGAATTGCACGTGCATGTTCCGTTAAACCGACATTACAACCTGAAATGATGACTACAATATTCTTATCTTCGAAAGAAAGATGGCTATCAAGAATAGCCCCCACGCCAATAGCTGCTGCTCCCTCTACAACTATACGATGGTATTTGTAAAGATAAGCCATCCCTTTAGCAATACTACTTTCAGGAATAAGTGCTGAGTTATCAAGGTATTTTTGTATAAGAGGAAAAGTATATTGATTATTTTCTCCTAAACCACCTAGTAAGCTGTCTGCTAAAGTATTATCTTCTCGAAGACTGATAGGATGTCCCGCTTTTAAGCTTGCATGCATGACAGCGCCTTTTTCCATTGAAACACCATAAACATTAATAGAAGGATTTGTTTCTTTCATAACTAAACCGATTCCAGACAAAAGTCCCCCTCCAGAAAGCCCAGCAATGACACAGTCAATAGCTGGTAAATCCTCTAATAGTTCCAATCCAATTGTTCCCTGGCCGGCAATTACGTCTAGGTAATCAAATGGAGGAATTACGGTTAATTTCTGTTTTTCTTGTAGCTGATAGCATCTATTTTCTGCTTCGTCTTGACTCTCCCCATAAATTTCTAAGGAAGCTCCTAATGTTCGAATCTGTTCCAATTTTGCATCTGGTACTCTATTAGAAACACAGATAGTTGCTGGAATCCCCAATTTCTTGGCGGTTAAGGCAATTGCTAAGCCGTGATTGCCAGTTGAAAATGTAGCAACTCCTCTCTTTCTTTCTTCTGTTGTTAAAGAAAGAAGAGAATTTACAGCACCTCGAACCTTAAAGGCTCCACCTTCATGTAAATGTTCATATTTAAGATAAATGTGATTATTCGTTTGTTTCGATAAAACCGGTGAATAACATAATGGTGTTTTTGAAAGCATCTGACCTATACGCAATTTTGCTTTCCACACATCTTGCAAGGTAATCGGTGCAGCTTGAGTTCTTTTTTTATTTAGTATCATTTTTCTTCCTCCTAAGAGAAAGTTTCATATAAACATGTTGTGATATAGTATGACACACTTTTATAGAAACTTCTATATTTTTTTCAGAAAATTCCTTTTATTTTAAAATATCTTTTTATTACTGAGAAATCTATTGTAAAAAGTGTATGAAAAACATTCTGAAATTTCTTACAAATTGAACAATAGTTTTCTTTTGAGAATTAATAGTAGACTTTATGTTAAGAAAAATAACATCTTGTGTAAAAAAATGTTGGTTAGAGAGGAGTTTTAACATGTTGCATTTTGAATTAGATGAATATCAAACAAGACTACAAAACACAAAAAGCAAAATGATTGATTTAGGAATAGAAGTATTGATTGTTACAGATCCAGCTAATATCAATTATTTATCAGGCTATGATGGTTGGTCTTTTTATGTACATCAAGTATTGCTGGTCATCATTGATGAAGACCAGCCGTTTTGGATAGGGAGAGGGCAGGATGCGAACGGAGCAAAGGTGACTGCGTGGATTGACGAAAATCATATTATTCCATATACAGATGATTATGTTCAATCTGTGACTAAGCATCCTCTGGATTTTGTAAGCAATATTTTAACAGAAATTGGGCAAAGCAAGCGGACAATTGGTGTAGAAATGGATACTTATTATTTTACGGCGAAATGCTATAGCCAACTTCAAACTGGCCTTCCTCAATCCCAATTTGTAGATGCAACAAATTTAGTAAATCGTGTACGCATGATTAAATCAGATAAAGAAATTTCTTATATGAGCAATGCCGCTCGTATTGTAGAACTCGCAATGCAGAAAGGAATTGATTCCATTCGGGAGGGAGTCAGAGAATGTGATGTTGTTGCAGAAATTTATCATGCACAAATTTCTGGTACAGATCAGTTCGGGGGTGACTATCCAGCAATTGTTCCTTTGTTACCTTCTGGAGAGAAAACATCCACGCCGCATTTAACATGGACAGATGAGCCATATAAAGCGGGAGATCCAGTTATCTTAGAACTTGCTGGATGTTATCGTCGTTATCATTCTCCTTTAGCCAGAACAGTCTTTATTGGAGAACCTAATCCAAAGGTGAAATATTTAGCAGATGTTGTGGTAGAAGGTTTAAATGCGACGTTAGATGCTATTAAACCTGGGCTTACTTGTGAGGAAGTAGAGAGTGTTTGGCGCAAAACAATCGCTAAAAGTGGATTTGAAAAGGAATCCCGTATTGGATATTCTATGGGGCTTAACTATCCACCTGATTGGGGAGAGCATACGGCAAGCCTTCGTCAGGGAGATCAAACCATTCTTCAGCCAAATATGACATTTCATTTGATACCAGGAATTTGGCTTGATCAATATGGAATTGAAGTAAGTGAATCATTTAGAGTAACAGAAACAGGTTGTGAAGTATTCGCTAATTTTCCAAGAGAATTATTTATAAAACCTGAATTGAAGATCTATTAAAAGGGTGCAATCTATGTTTGTATTTGAAGAACAAGAAATAAGAAAATACATTTCTATTAATAGGGAAATCATTGAACAAATAGAAGGTGGTTTTACAAAACTGGCAAGGCAGGAAGTAAATCTTCCACCTGTTTTACGGATGGATTTTCCTCTATATGATGGGGAAGTGGATGTGAAGACAGCCTATGTTCAAGGAATGGCTTCTTTTGCAATTAAAATCTCTTCAGGTTTTTTTCAAAATCATATTCTAGGTCTTCCAAGTTTAAGTGGAATGATGATCTTATTAAGTGCAAAGACAGGATTAACAGAAGCATTTTTATTAGATAACGGATATTTAACAGATGTACGAACAGCAGCTGCTGGTGCAGTGGCTGCAAACTATTTAGCGAAGGAACAGGTAGATGTAGCAGGCGTTATTGGAACGGGCATGCAAGCGAAAGTTCAAGTGGAAGCTTTGTATTTAGTAAGACCTTTTAAAAAACTTATTGTGTTTGGAAGAAACCGAGAGAATGCTGAAAGGTATAGAAAGGAAATGGAAAGTAAGCTTCCTGTAAAGATTATAATGGCAGAAAGTGTGGAAGAGGTGGTGCGTAAAAGTGATGTAGTTGTTACGACAACTCCTTCCACAGAGCCACTCATCCGAGCAGAATGGCTGCACTCTGGATTGCATATTACTGCGATAGGGTCAGATGCTGAACATAAGCAAGAAATCGATCCGCTTATTTTCCAAAAAGTGGATGTGGTGGTTTGTGATGTGAAGGAACAATCCTTTCGTTTAGGAGAATTGCATCATGCAAAAGAAGAGATAGAAATGGCAGATGTTTTAGAGCTTGGGGAAATTACTGCTAAGCAAAAACTGGGTCGAGTAAATGATCAACAAATAACGATTTGTGATTTAACGGGTACTGGAGTACAGGATACAGTCTGTGCTAACTATGCATTTAATCTATTAAAAAAGGCTGCTCACTTATAGCGACATATGAAAACAGCCTAAAAAAGTATTAGTAGAGTCAAACTTCAGAGGAGGAGCGGAAAAATGACAGAAGAAAGAGAAGTAAATATTGGTACAAAAGCAGTTTGGGCTGGGGAAAAGGAAGTACTTGTTCACGGAGCAACACAAGTGCCGGTAGTAGTAAGTGTTGCCTATAACTATGACGATATGGATGAATGGTATGATGTTGCAGTGGGAAAAAAACAAGGACATATTTATGGACGTAATACTAATCCTACTGTGCAAGCATTTGAAGATAAAGTGAAAATATTGGAAGGCGCAGAAGCAGCAACCAGTTTTTCTACAGGCATGGCTGCTATAAGTAATACGCTATATACTTTTTTAAGACCAGGAGATCGCATTGTTTCTATTAAAGATACGTATGGGGGAACAAATAAAATCTTCACTGAATTTTTACCAAATATGAATATAGAAGTTGCCTTATGTGTGACAGGTGATCATGATGCCATTGAATCAGAGGTTAAAAAAGGCTGCAAAATTCTATACTTAGAAACACCAACCAATCCAACGGTTAAGATTACAGATATTCGTCGAATGGCTGCAGTTGGAAAAGAAGTAGGGGCATTGGTTGTAGTAGATAATACCTTTGCAACACCAATTAATCAAAATCCCCTGGAGCTAGGGGCAGACTTAGTCCTCCACAGTGCAACAAAATTTCTCGGAGGGCATGCAGATGCTTTAGGTGGAGTGGTTTGTGGTGCAAAAGAATTAGTAGAAAAAATCTATCATTATCGTGAAATAAATGGGGCAACGTTAGATCCTTGGGCAGCATATTTATTACTTAGAGGAATGAAGACATTGAAATTAAGAGTAGAGCAACAAACAAAAAATGCCCAAAGTTTAGCTGAATATTTGGTAAAGCAAGAGTTGGTAGACCAAGTATTTTATCCAGGGTTAGAAAAACATATTCATCATGCTATTGCCAAGGAGCAGATGAAAGGATTTGGCGGGATGCTAAGCTTTTCATTAAAAGGTGGAATGGCTGCTGTAAAAGTATTATTGCCAAAACTGAAATATGCCAATAGAGCAGCAAACTTAGGCGCAGTGGAAACAACTTATGGGCCAGCAAGAACAACTAGTCATGTGGAATGTTCGGCCGAAGAAAGAGCTGCAATGGGAATTCCAGATGGATTAGTACGAATATCTGCTGGTATAGAGGATATAGGGGATCTTATTACTGACTTAGAGAATGCTTTTGCTAGTTTAAAAGAATCGCAAGCAGCACCTAGTATATAAGGGGTGAATGGAATGCACGGTTGGATTAAGAGGCAAGCAGAAATGCTCCGCGATGAACTCATTGCCGTCCGTAGACAAATTCACCAATCTCCCGAATTGAGCTTTCAAGAGTATCAAACAAAGGAAATAGTGATGGAAAAGCTCTCGCTCATTTCAGGAATGGAAATAAGAGAAATAGACTCAGTTGAGACAGCTGTAGTAGGAAAACTAACGAATGGAGAAGGGCCACATATTGCAGTAAGAGCAGATATGGATGCTCTTCCCATACAGGAAGAAGGCTGTCACTCCTATTGTTCGAAAAATGATGGAGTGATGCATGCATGTGGACATGATGCCCATACAAGCATTGCTTTAGGTGTGGCAAAGCTCGTAGGAAAATTGATGAAACAGATGGAATGGAGAGGCACTGTTACATTTATTTTTCAGCCGGCTGAAGAGGCGACAGATAAATGGGGAAAAACAGGTGCCCAATATTTAGTGGAAGCAGGTGTGCTAGAAGGAGTCGATATGGTGCTTGCACTTCATATGAGTCCAGAGCAACAAGTAGGCAATATTCTTATTCATGATGGCTATAGTATGGCGAATGTAGATGTATTTGAGGCAACCATTCAAGGCACAGGAGGACATGGTGCTTACCCGCACTTAGGAATAGATCCGATATGGATGCTTGGTCCTGTACTTCAAGCTATACATGGGATTGTAGCAAGACAGATTTCTCCTCTTGATCCAGCAGTAATCAGTATTGGGGAAATAAGAGCTGGTTCGGCAAGTAATATTATTCCTTCAGAAGTTTATTTTCAAGGGACGTTACGAAGTTATAATCCGATTGTAAGGGATGAATTACTAAGGAAGCTTGAAAAATCAATATCTGTTGTGGAGGTGCTTGGTGGAAACTATACCTTTCATGCTGTAAAGGGAGAGCCTGCTCTTCATAATCATCCGATAGTAAATGAAAAGATAAGAAAAAGTGTACAAAGCTTATATCCGGAGATGACTATTATGGATCAGCCATTTGGCTTAGGTGGGGAGGATTTTTCTCATATGACCACAGAGGTAAAAGGCGCGATGTTTTTCCTAGGCTGTGGTATGGGGGATGGAATAAAAAGAGAGCTCCATACTCCGATTTTTGATATAGATGAAAGTTGTCTATCAATAGGAGTTGCTATTCTTACACAAACCATAATCTTAGGATTATTCCAATAAAACGGAGGTATGATAATGAAAAAATGGATGATGGGTTTATGCGGAATTATTTTAATTATCTTTTTATCAGCTTGTTCTTCTACATCTAGTGGGGAAAAGGATCAGACAACGTTTGAAAAAGTAAAGGAATCAGGGAAAATTACGGTTGGTTTTGCAAATGAAGTTCCATATGCTTACACCACTCCAGATGGAGAGTTAACGGGAGAAGCAGTGGAAGTGGCAAGAACAATTTTAGAAAGACTTGGCATTGACGAAATGGAAGGGGTGTTAACAGAGTTTGGTTCCCTTATCCCTGGCTTGAAGGCAAACCGTTTTGATTTAATTACAGCAGGCATGTATATCACACCTGAAAGAAGTAAAGAAGTGGATTTCGCCAACCCAGAATATAGCATAGGGGAAGCGATCGCTGTAAAAAGTGGAAATCCACTTCAAATTAAAAGCTATGAAGATATAAAAGAGAATAAAGATGTAAAAATTGCCGTAATGACGGGAGCTATACAATTTGATTATTTAACCAAAGTTGGGATAAGTGAAGATCAAATTGTGATTGTTCCAGATAATCCGAGTGCTGTTTCTGCTTTAAAGTCAGGTAGAGTGGATGTAATAGGTATGACAGGTCCTTCTCTACAGGCAGTTTTAGATACAGCTAATGATAGCAGTATTGAGAGAGTGATGGATTTTGAACAACCAGTTATCGATGGGAAAAATGTGAGAGGATATGGAGCAACAGTTTTCAGACAAGATGATGATGATTTTCGAGAAGCTTTTAATGAAGAACTGGAAAAGATGAAAGAATCTGGTGAACTCTTAGAAATCATTAGTGGGTTTGGATTTACAGAACAAGAATTACCTGGAGATGCTACAGCTGAATCGTTGTCTCAAGAATAATGGATTTAAGGTTAAAAGCGAGTCATACGTTAACAGTTAGAAAAGAGAGGAGGATGTGTGTGTGTATACCACGATGGATCTAATAAAAACATTGATGAGTGGTGCAGGAGTTACTATACAAGTATTGATTTATTCTGCCATACTTGCAGGAGTATTATCTTTTATTGTAGGGTTTATGAAACTAGCAAACTACCGATTGATTCGATATATTGCCAATATTTATATTGAAGTTTTTCGAGGAACCTCTTTATTAGTTCAATTATTTTGGTTATATTTCGCTCTTCCGCTTCTCGGTGTTGAGTTAAATGCAATGACTGCCGGAGTATTGGCGTTAGGGTTGAACTACGGTGCATATGGAGCAGAAGTTGTAAGAAGTTCGATTCAAGCAGTACCAAAGCAACAATTAGAAGCAGCGATTGCTTTAAATATGACAGTAAAGCAAAAATATCAGATTGTTATACTACCACAAGCGATCCGAATGATGATACCAACATTCGGAAACCTCTTAATCGAATTATTAAAAGGAACAGCATTGGTTTCTCTTGTAACTCTATCAGATTTAACTTTTCAGGCAATGACCCTAATTACTTCCACTATGCAGACAACTAAAATATTTCTCTTGCTGTTACTATTCTATTTTATAATAGCTTTTCCATTAACTAGATTTATGAAATGGCTGGAACGAAAATATACGATAGGGAAGGTGTAAAGATGATCTGGGATTGGGGATTTACGTTTTCAATCATTCCAAAAATAATAAATGCCATGTGGGTTACGATAGCAGCAACGATTATTGGGTTTATCATAGCAGCTATAGTAGGATTAATCTGGGTTTTAGGGCGTAGATCCTCTTTTAAACCTCTTGCCCTACTTGTATCTTGTTGTATTGAATTTATTCGAAATACACCATTGCTTGTTCAACTATTTTTTCTTTTCTATGTTTTACCAGAAATAGGTGTATCATTATCCCCTTTCGTTTGTGGTGTCATTGGACTAGGCGTACATTACAGTACCTATTTATCTGAAGTATATCGTTCTGGAATTGAATCTGTAGAAAAAGGACAGTGGGAGGCAGGAATAGCACTTAATTTCACTAAACTAGATATGTGGAAAAAAATTATTCTGCCTCAAGCAGTAGCGCCGGTTATACCAATGTTTGGGAATTATTTTATCGTAATGTTTAAGGAAACACCGTTGTTATCGGCAATTACGCTCGTAGAAATGATGCAGGCTGCTAAACTTATTGGTTCTTCCTCGTTTCGCTATTTAGAAGCATTCACATTAGTTGGGATTCTCTTTTTACTTTTAAGTTATCCAGCTTCGATAGCTGTTCGTTATGCCGAGGAAAAAATTAGTCGGAAATTTGGGAAAGTCGTTGCCTAGAAACAGGGAACTATTTATTCCACTCTTAACAGGAAGTAAAACCCCCAACCTCAAGCAGGGGAAAGTTAAGCGGCGGATAACTGACTGTAAAGGTCTGATAAGTGCAACTAACCATCAGTGGAGGATGAGGAAAACGCCACTGATGGAAGCTTTCTTTATAAAAATAGGCTGTTTTCTAAAGGATTGTTGTTTTTTTATTTAAAAAAAGAATTAGTTGGAAAAATGGAGCAGCCGGAATACACGTAGACTCCTGTGGGATTAGCGAGACAGTCTGAGACCCCGGAGGCGAAGCTGAGGAGGCTCAGCGCGAGCCCCACGGAAAGCGGAGTGTATTCCGGCTGCGGGTAATCGCGACAAACTTTACGAAAACAGCCTAAAAATAATTAGCGTAGGGTGCTTGCGCTTTTGTTAAAAAGGAGGATGAAGCATGTCAAGTGTATTATCCATGGTTTCCGCAGAGGAAAATATTGAAAGAGATAAATTAGCAGCAAAGCCTTTCGTAGAATATCACAATATATGTAAAAGCTTTGGCGATGTGGAAATATTACGTGGCGTTGATCTTCAAGTACAGCCAGGAGAAAAAGTAGCAATCATTGGTCCAAGTGGATCAGGAAAAACAACCCTTGCTAGAATGCTAATGACCTTAGAGGAACCTACTTCAGGAACAATCAAAATTAATGGGAAACATCTGTGGCATGAAGAAATTAATGGAGAACTTATGCCAGCTTCTGAAAGGCATTTTCGAAAAATGCGTGGTGAAATTGGGATGGTTTTTCAACAATATAATTTATTTCCACATATGACTATCTTGCGAAATGTGATGGAAGCGCAAATTTGTGTTTTGGGAAGAGAAAAAAAAGAAGCACAAAATCGAGCAATTGAGATGTTGACAAAGGTAGGCTTAGAAAACAAGCTAGATGCATATCCTGTTAATTTATCTGGTGGTCAGCAACAACGTGTAGCTATAGCAAGAGCTCTTGTTATGAAACCAAAAATAATGCTTTTTGATGAAGTGACGGCTGCCCTTGATCCAGAACTAGTTGGAGAAGTATTGCAGGTTATTCGGGAGATTGCAAAAGAAGAGGATATGGCGATGCTTCTTATTACTCATGAAATGGAATTTGCTCGACAAATCGCCGATCGCATTATCTTTATGGCTGATGGAGTAATTGTGGAACAAGGTACACCAAACCAAATATTCAAGCAGCCAAAACAGGAAAGAACGATAGAGTTTCTTCAACGGTTTCGAGCAAGTAGCTTCTATTAATAAGAGAAAATAATAAAGTTCAAAACGTGAGGCTGAGACAAAACAAAATATATAATGGGTAAAGACGAATAATATCTAATATAGCTATTTAAATAATTGCTGCTTTCGCATTTTTGTTATTTATGTTTTAAATTATTGTCAAGTGAGGAAACCAATTCGTTCCATTGCGCTACAGACACACGATTCGCCGGGGAGCAACCTAAGCCTCTTCGGCTAAAGCCTGTGGGGTCTAAAGATTGCTCTACTTCCCGCAGGAGTTGAGTGTCCTCCGCTCCATTGAACTCCGTTTTTAAAGGCTGTTTTCTAAAATAATATTGTTTTTTCAAAAAAAATGAATTAGTAGGAAATATAGAGCAGCCTGAATACACGTAGACTCCTGTGGGATTAGCGAGACAGCCTGAGACCCTGCAGGCCAAAGGCCGAAGCGGCTCAGCACGAGCCCCACGGAAAGCGAAGTGTATTCAGGCTGCGGGTAATAACAACTGAAACAGCTTTTTTACAAGCTAATTAAAAAGCCAAACAATCATACGAAATTTTCGTGTAATTGTTTGGCTTTAACTTGGACTAGAATACTTATGTCCCAGCCTCTTCCTACTTTTTCCAATAGCTTCCGATTAACTACTCATATTTCTCCATCGCAGAAAAGTCATTTCTATTAAATCAATAAGAAGAAAAAGAATAAAACCTAGTAAACTTAAAACAATAATTCCGCTATACATATCAAGATAATTTATTCGCATCCAAGCATCCATTATATAATAGCCCATTCCATATTCCGTTCCATAAATTTCTGTGAAAAATAGAATAGAAATAGCTGTTCCTAGAGCGATACGAATGGAACTAAGAATGGAGGAAAGCGCAGCAGGTAGAGTAATTTCTTTAAACTCTCTCCATTTATTGGCACCAAGGCACCGGAGTATATAATAAGTTTCCTTAGGGATATCTTTTACACTATCTCGAACAGCAATAATAATTTGGAAAACGATAATTAAAACAATCATGATAATTTTCGAGGATTCTTTTAAACCGAAAATCAACATAACAGCTGGCAGTAGAGAAATCTTGGGAATAGAGTAAGTAAAATAAATAATGGGATTTAATATCTTATTCCATCGTTTAGATTGTCCCATCAAAACACCAAGTAGCAGTCCAATAAAGACAGAAATTGCTATACCAGCAAAAATGCGGATAAGGCTATAGCCTAAATGAATATAAATTTCTTGTGTTGCTAAAGAATGAACGTTAGCAAGTACTCGTATAGGTGATGGCAATATCGGTTTATTAATAAGGAGAGACACCATATACCAAAGAAGTATGATGGATATAAAGCCGAATAAAAAATCCTTCCATTTATCAATGATTTTCATTTATTCCATTCCTTTGTCATGATATTTCGAATGTCAGTTGCTATTTGTAGATGCTCCACAGAGGTTCGTTTATTCTCTACTTTCTGAACAGGATTATCCAATATTCTAATAATCCTTCCTGGAAGAGGAGACATAATCACAATTTTAGTACCTAAATAAATGGCCTCTTCTACACTATGGGTAATGAGCAGGGTGGTAATATTTTGTTCTTTCCATATCTTCAAAAATAGCTCTTGAATATTTTCTCTTGTTAATGCATCCAATGCAGAAAAAGGTTCATCCATCAATAGAATATCAGGCTGTAAAACGAAGGATCGTGCAATGGCAACTCTTTGTTTTTGACCTCCACTTAAATTATTTGGAAATCGCTCTTTTAGCGTACTGATTTCAAGTTTTTCCATTACCTCATCGATGTAGTTTAAGAATGCTTTATCTATCTGACGACCTTTAATGTTTAAGGGGAGAAGGATGTTGTCGAAAACCGTTTTCCAAGGCAACAGTCCATAGTTTTGGGGAATAAGCCCGATTGTATGATGCTTGGCTGAAAGCTTTTTCTTATTTAGTAAAATCTCTCCTTTACTATAAGGAGTTAACCCAGAAATAGCCTTTAGCAACGTCGATTTCCCACAGCCTGAAGGGCCAATAATAGCGTAAATTTCCCCCGTTTCAATTTGCAAATTAATCTCTCTTAAGACCTCAGATTGATTTTTGTCATAGTAGACATGAACATTTTTTATTTCTAACATAATTAACTCCTTCTATAAAAAAGGGGGGAGTTTCCCCCTAAAATAAGTGAATTTTATCCCCTTCTTAATGGGCAGTAGTAAGACCCAGCTGCAAGCTGCGGAAAATAGAGGAAGCTAGGTGTTGACACTCACCATTAATGGGGTATGAGGAAAAAACCACTGGTGGAAGTTTTCTTTATGTAATCCAATAGAAGTAAAAATTTTTTACTTCGTTGCAATATTAGACAATACATCTGTCGGGTTTAACTCTTTTGTTAATAGGTTTTTGCCTTTCAGCCAGTCAAAAGCAGAAATAATATCTTCTTCGTTTGCAAGACTATTTTTTCTGAACTTTGGTAGTTCGATTTGATTCTTTAGATCCTCTGGATACCCAATCTTTTCAATGACAATATCCATATATTCATCAATGGCATGCGTATTTAAATAATCAACTGCCTCATCGTAAGCTTTATAAAAGGCAATAATTTCAGGACCTTTCTTCTCAATGGATTCTTGGGTAAATGCAGTAATAAAAGGATCTAGATTTAGTGCATCCGTGGATGTTAATTCATTAAGGCCTGCATGTAATCCCATTGTGACAAAAGGTTCAGGAAGAACAGCTGCATCTGCTTGATTATTTTTCAGCAGCTCAAGTCTAGTTGGGATGGAAGGAACCTCTTCTTTTGTGATATCATCTGCAGTTAACCCTACTGATTCCAATGCTTTATCTAATGTGTATTCAATCGAAGTATTTTTGGAAACAATGACATTTTTTCCTTTTAAATCATGGATATCAGTTATGCTTGGATTGGATAAAAATACGAAACTACCAGTTGTTGATCCGGTAATCTTTACATCGAATCCTGCTTCATTATATAAGCCAATAGCAATTAAATCGCTGATAATCCCGTCTAAATTTCCACCTTGAAATGCAGCATCTCTGTCTTTAGCACTTTTGAATGTCTGCAATTCTACATTAACATCATGCTTTTGAAAGTAGCCCTGTTCTTCTGCGATAATCATCGGAATCGCATCAATTGAGCCAATTAACCCAAATGTGATTTTCTTAGAACTATTTTTGGCAGTTCCGGTAGTCTCTGAACAAGCTGTAATAGTCAAAAGAATCATTAGGATGAAAGGGATAAATATATATTTTTTGGTGAATTTCATTTTATTAGCTCCATTTCTTGAATAAAGTATTTTCAATATGCAAGGAATCCAATATTTTACCAACCATAAAGTCGATGATATCTTCCAGTGTTTTTGGTTTACTATAAAATCCAGGTGAAGCTGGAAATATGATGGCACCAGCTTTTGTTAAAGTCAGCATATTTTCTAAGTTAATAATGTTCACAGGTGTTTCTCGTGCTAAAAGAATGAGTGGACGCCTTTCTTTGAGACAAACGTCAGCCGCACGGTCAAGAAGATTATCAGATATACCGTGCGCAATTTCAGCAAGCGTACCCATGGAACAAGGTGCGATAATCATACCGTCTGTTTGATAGGAACCACTGGCGACACTGGAGAAAAAATTGGCTGCATCTTCAAGAACAACCCGATACCCCTTTTGTTGTAAATCTTCTAGAAAAGCTTCTAGATAGATATTTGTTTCAAAAGGAATGACCTGCTTAGCCGTATCTGTTGCAATAACGTGAACTAAAAAATTTCGTTTGGCTAGTTCTTCGATAAGACGTAAACCGTAGATACTGCCACTTGCACCTGTAAGTCCAATAATAAATGTCTTCATAAAAATTTTTCCTTTCAAGATAGTTTTAGTAGAGAATGTGATAATAATCACATATATATGTCGACAATAGGAAAAAGAATAAATACAACGCTGACTATCTCATTAATGCTATAGGAAGCAATTTTTGCATGATTTAAATTTGTCGGTTTTACAATAATATGTTCAATTATTAAAAGTGTTGTAATGATAACGGCACCGATAAAATAAATCCAACCAAAGTTTACTGTAATTAAGCCAACGATATATAGAAGCAAAACAGCTAAAATATGCAGGCTGGAAGAAATACGTAATCCGTTTTTAATGCCAAATCTTGCTGGAATGGAATGAATCCCATTCGCTCGATCAAATTCAACATCCTGAGATCCATAAATAATATCAAATCCAGCTACCCAGCAAGCGTTAATGGCTGCTAGGAGCAATGGGATGAAAATAAGATTATCAATGGTAAAGGCTGCAATAAAAGAATGTACCGTATCCTGAAAAAGCGACGTTACTTGATCGAAGTTTCCTAATAGGAAAGACTTAATCATGTCAATGAACGCTGAGAAAGCGGGTGTAAATCCACCTAAGTCACCTGTGACTGCTATCCAAGCTCCCATGGGTGCAATAGCACAGGTAAAGCCCAGAAAAAGATGGCAGAGAAAGGTAAATCTTTTTGTATAAGAATAAGCAACCAGAAAGATAAGTGCTCCTGGTGACAGTAATGCACATAAAGGATTAATAAAGAATGCCGATATGACCATCACAATAAAGCATAAAATAGAAAATAGAATGACTTCTCTCTTTGTTAAAACCCCTTGTGGTATCTGTCTAAAAGAGGTTCGCGGGTTTTTGGCATCAATCTCTGCATCTATAACTCTATTAATTGCATTTGCTCCTGTACGTGCACTTAATAAGGAAAGTAGGATGAGGAAAATTTTCCAAGGTGACAAAAAACTATTCGCTGTCAGCTTAGAAGCAAGTGTCATCGAGACTAGACCAAAGGAAAGCGAAAAAATCGTATGCTGGAACATTACTAATGTGCCATATTGTTTTACTTTGTGTAAGGCGTTAGTCAAGACCATATTCTTTCCATCTCCTTGATACAAACTCCTTCATTTCGGTAGTCATTTCAATATCATCTGGCCATTCTCTTGTATGCCCTTCACTAGACCATTTCTTTGTTGCATCGATACCAAGACGATAGCCTAAATGTGCCATGTTGGAAGCATGATCTAATGCATCAAGTGGTCCTTCGCTTATGACTAAATCACGCTTTGCATCAATATTATTGAATACCTTCCAGGCAACTGTTGAAAGATCATGTGGATCAATGTTTTCGTCTACTACAATAATCATTTTGGTATACATCATTTGGCCAATACCCCATAAAGAATTCATGATTTTTTTTGCATGACCAGGAAAGCGTTTTTTAATGGAAACAATCACACAGTTATGAAAGACTCCTTCGAGAGGAAAGTTATAGTCCACAATTTCAGGATATTGCATTTTGATAAGCGGTAGAAAAATTCTTTCTGTTGCTTTTCCTAGGTAGCAATCTTCCATCGGTGGTTTTCCTACAATCGTAGTTGGATAGATAGCATCTTTTTTATGTGTGATGCATTTCACATGGAAGGTCGGATAAAAGTCTGCTAATGAATAATAACCAGTATGATCGCCAAAAGGACCCTCGAGTCGGAGTTCTTCGTTTACATCTACATAGCCTTCTAAAATGAATTCTGCATTTGTTGGCACATAAATATCATTTGTTTTACTTTTTACAAGGGTAACAGGACGTTTTCGTAAATATCCAGCAAACATCATTTCATCTATCATCTTAGGGAGTGGAGCAGTGGCCGCATAGGTTATTGCTGGATCACAACCTAGAGCAACGGAAACAGGCATTTTGCCACCTAGTTTTTTATACTTTTCATATATCTCTCTTCCATCTTTATGTAAATGCCAATGCATGCCGGTTGTATTTTTATCATATACTTGCATGCGATACATCCCCATATTTTGTTGCCCAGTTTCAGGATCTTTCGTAATAATAAGCGGGAGCGTAATAAATTTCCCCCCATCTTTCGGCCAACACTTTAAAATTGGTAAAGTGTTTAAATCAGGATCCATTTCTACCACATCCTGACAAGATCCTTTTGGAACTTTTAAGGGGAAAACATTGGCAAATCGACTTAGCTTTGGGAGGGCTTTGAATTTATTCATAAGTCCTAAGTAAGTAGTCATATCGATAAATTCCCCAATTTGATTCCCGATGACATCTAAGTCGTCAACTTCCAGCGCCATATTCATTCTTTTATAGGAACCCATCGCATTTATTAAGAGTGGAAATTTCGATCCTTTAACTTTTTCGAATAATAGAGCAGGGCCATTTTGTTTGGAGATTCGATCGGTGATTTCGGTTATTTCTAGTTCTGAATCTACTTCAACTTGTATCCGTTTTAATTCTTTTTCTTGCTCTAAAACGGCGACAAAATCATGCAAATCTTTGTATGCCATTATATAGTCTCCTTCTAAAAAATAGTATGTGATAAAAGTAACATAGTTCATCAGCAAATTAAAGATAGTCTATTCATTTAAGTGTGAACAATTTGAGGACAACGAGACTGAGACAAAACAAAATATCTAAAGGGTAGAGACGAACAACCTCTCATTTAGTAGCGAAACCAATAAGTTTCCTAATTCTTTTCAAAAGAAAATATAATTAGTAGGAAAAATGGAGCAGACTGAATACACGTAGACTCCTATGGGAGCTGCGAGACTGCGGGTAATAACCACAAAACTTCTTTCTTAAAATTAATAAAAAACTCAAACAATTATACGGAAGTTTCGTTAGTATTTACGCATATTTGTTCGGATTTATATTTAGTTAGAATACTTTTGTCCCAGCCTCGTCGTCCCTTGTAAGGAATAGGCATGTTTTTTAAGATGCATTCATAGTTTAGTATATATACCAATTTTAAAGGAGAGAGCTACATTGAGTATTGCTAGACTAGCAGATCGCTTTTGGGATGGCGTGACTTTAACGTATGTAAACCACAAAGGAATCATTTATCCTTACTTCGCTTTTATGATTACTGCGTTTCTATTTGAATTATTTCTTACAGTGTTAATAGGTATATCTATTTATTTCTTTTATCAATCGGGGTATTATCCTAATGTCCTGTTTTATATTGGATGTTGCGTTGTTTTTTTGCTACTTATCATGACAATGGTTACGATAAAATCTATCTATCTAAAGATTAAGTATGCATCAAATAGCCATTAGAGAATCTCTTTCTTTTTACGTAAATAATAGTATAATATCACACAGCAAATGGAACAAAGTATAGATAGTAAAGCAATAAATCCATAGCCTGCCTGTTGGCCAATGACACCATTACTTGAATAAAATAAACGATTTATCCCATCTATAATTACGCCAATTAGCAGGTTGCCGAGTACACTTGCGATTCCCATTAAAGTAACAGTAAAGGTGATAGCTGTACCAGTTCCTTTAGGATAGCGTTTGGCAAGCAGTGCCATAACGGTTGGATAAATGGGGGCGATACCAACTCCTGCGATAGCAAAAAGAATGGCACCTTTTTCTCCAATAATAATGCCAGCAAAGCTGCAAATACCGGAAAAAGCAGCAAAAATCATAATAGAAATGGTATAGCCGATTTTATCTGTTAAAGGGCCAAGAAATAGTCTAGAAAGCATAAAAAACAGGAAAAATATCGATAGCATACCAGATGCTGTTTCTACATTCCATGAATACGCTTTAATTAAAAAGTTAACTAACCATCCTCCTACAGCCAATTCAGATACTACCCCAAAAGAGAGAATCATGACAATAAGCCAAGCAACTGGATCCCGGAGTAAAAATCGATACGAGACTGTCTCATCATCGTTTGTCTCTTCCTCTGGGAATTTACCAAAAAAAGAAGGGATGATGGGCAAAAGGGCTAACAACAACACAAGGAAGTACATTCCTCGCCAGCCTAATTCTCCTCCTGCAATTGTCCATCTCATCATCCATGATGCGATAATCGGCGCTACCATTGAACTTAATCCATAGAAAAAATGAGCCAAATTCATCATAAAGCCAGTATTTTTTGTGAAAATACGAGCCGCCATTATTCCAAGGCCGATTTCAAGCATTCCGTTTCCAATATATAAAAGAAAGTAGGAGGAAGAAAGGGCGAAATATTTTTCTGAGAAATAAAGACAAATCCCAGAGATAGCCATAGAGGAAAAAGCAACAATACCAGTCCATTTAATACCAATTCGATTTGCGAGCGCAGCAGTAAATGTACAGGCAATTAAATAGCCAAGTGAGTTGATAGCAAGTAAAAAACCTATTTGTGACTCACTTAAAAGGAAATCGGCTTGAATAATAGGAATGGCAGGACCTTTGACATTCTCTGATAATCCGAAAATAAGGAACCCGCCAAAAATAATAACAAGTAGAATATAGTAATTGAATTTCGTTTGTTTCTTACTAAAAGTATTCACACGATCCATAGATAATCCTTTCTTTTTTTCAACGTTGTAAGTAGTGAGTTTCTAAGGAAATATTATTTGTGATAACGAGAATGCCTAGAAGGAAGGTTGCTATCTTCCATTGGACTATTATTATCACTATTAGATGGAAGCTTTTGTTTAGTAACGATTTTTTTAATGCCTTTAAAGAATAAGGTAATGACTAGATATATTCCGAAAAAAAGGAGAAAGCCATTAATCCCTGCAACAGCATCTGCGAATTCCATATTTCCCCTTCCTGTAATCCCTTGTTGGATTTCAATAGCAAAAACTAATACAAGGATAAGCGTAAATGTATAGATAAAAGAAATACTTTTGATGCTCCAAGCTGCTAATCGTTTAAAGATAAATTGAACAATAAAAAATGAAATAATCCCAATGATACCGATAATCCATAAATGTAAATCCTTGTCTGTAGCTTGCCAACCAAGGATTGTAGCGACGTCCATAATAATATCGTGAAAAATGTTGACAATCTCAGCGATAATTTTAAAAAACTCTACCATTATTTCCCTCCTTTTGGAAAGTTCCTTTCATTAAATTATACTTTACGATAAGAAATAATAAAATAAGTAATCAATTATTCTATCATTAGTAAACCCTCTTCAAGTTAAAGTATAAAAATGTTAATATAGGAGAAAAGAAGTTCATTAGAACGAACAAGTATAGAATTTATTTCGTTGAAGGGGCAATGTCTATGCTGCTTTGGGATCGTAATAGGCAAATATGGGGGCAAATTACGTTAGTTTCTATCTCCATATTATTTACTACTTATCAATTTGTGATAAATCATGAACCATTTTTCAACATTGATTTTTTCCTGTTTACGATATTAGCATGGATTGTTGGCTGGAGGTATGATGTATCTAAATACTATGAAAAGAAAGCCAAGGATAGTGAAGAAAGCTATCGTCTTCTAATGGATTCATTACCTGAATCGATATTCATACAATCACATCCAGAAAATAGGTTGCTTTATGTTAATCATGCTGCTGTTAGAATGATGGCAGCAGAGAGTAATAAAGAGTTAATCAATCGCTCATTTGGTGAATTTGTAACAGTTGATTATATGGAACGATGGAAAATGAGAATAAAGATTGCGTTAGAAAAAAAGAAACCACTCTCGCATATTGAATATAAAATGAAGCGTGTGGATGGAAGTATTTTTTTCTATGAGGCATCTTGTTTAGCGATTAAATTAAATGGTAATGACGCAGTATTATCAATAGGAAAAGATGTCACTGCGAGTAAAGAAGAAACGATGAATTTACTACAAAAATCAGAAAAACTAGCGATTTTAGGAGAGATGTCAGCAGGAATTGCTCATGAAATTAGAAATCCGTTAACATCTATAAAGGGATTTATTCAACTTGCCAAGTCGGAAAATCCAAAGAACAAGTATTTTGAAATTGTGTTGTCAGAAATTGAAAGAATTAATAGCATTGTCGGAGAATTACTATTTCTTGCTAAGCCTACAGCTGATGTTTTCTTAGTTAAAGATATTCGCAGCATAATTAAAGATGTAGTTACGTTAATACATACGCAATTGAGCTTACATAACATTCAGATTAATGAAGTATATGAATGGGAAATTCCAATGATTTTATGTGAAGAAAAACGCCTAAAACAAGTATTTATTAACCTCTTACAAAATGCAATCGAAGCCATGCCGGAAGGTGGCTACATTTCTATAAAGGGAACGTCCTTGGGAGATGGGAATATTTCGATTGAAATCATTGATCAGGGAATAGGAATTTCGGATGAAAGAATTAGTACACTTGGAGAACCATTTTATACAACAAAGGAAAAAGGGACAGGCCTTGGTTTAATGACCTGTTATAAAATTATTGAAAGCCATAACGGTAAATTGAGTTTCCAAAGTGAATTGAATAAAGGAACAAAAGCAACGATAATCTTTCCAGCTGCTACACAGGACACTTTACTTGGTACTGTTTCTAAAGGTTGAAAGAGCTAGATGTAAGACCCTCGCTTGTTAGTGGGGGTTTTTGTATGAAGCGGAATTTTAGGTTTTGGAACAAGTCTTTGGCTTTGAAAAATTAAAACAAATTTCGCGTATTTGTGTATTGTTGTTTAAATATTAATATTACTCTATGGAAAAATCGAGAGACTTCTTCAAGGCTAATTCTTTTGAGGGAAAGACAAAATTTATAGTATAAGAACCATGTGGTAACTTTTTCACTGAAACGTCATAGACAGCAGTTCCCCCAGGCTTCAAGAAAAGAGTTGAAGGAAGCTTTTTATTGGTTGTCATTTTTAGCTCTTTCACAACTTCTCCATCTGCTTTTCGAATAGTGTAAGCGTATTGTTGCATTGTATCAAAATGAAAAGTAAATGGATGCTTGGCGGTGTTGGTTATTTGAAAAACAAAAAGTAAGACATCTTTCTCTTTGGTATAAGAAATAGAAGCTTCTATCATGCTTAAAACATTCTTGTCTCCATCTTGGAAGTCGAAATCATCTTTTGCAGGAATTGAAGCCTCTATATTTTTATCGATTTTCTCTGATTGCAATTCAATAGATGATTCACTTTGTTTGCTGGAAGGTTGTTTCTGAGTTTCTGTTATCTTTCCGTTTGAACAAGCTGTTAATAATAGGAGGATGGGTAAAATAATTCCTTTTTTAAGCGCCATGATAAAAAGCTCCTTTTCTTATTTTGATTTAAGCATAGAAAGAATTACAGAACATTATAGTGTTACACAATATCAATTTTATTATAATAGTATTATATTAGCTGGTAAGAAAAATGAGTAAAAAGTAAGAAGTTTTAAATAATTCTAAAAATTATATTCTTTTTCCCAATTGTTTTTGTTATAGTATTATTCAGACATCTCAGAATATTCCTATATATGTATTTATTATATTATACAATGACAGAGTTAAAGGGAGGGACATTAAATCTGTCATAAAAAACATTGGGGGATATGAAATGGTAAATTGGAAGAAAGTGATGGGAACGTTTGTATTATCGGCAAGTTTAGTTTTTACTTCCTTTGCTTCATTATTTGGATCAGTTAATAAAGTAGAAGCAAAGTCCACCCCAGTATTACATACTCATGATGATTCAGCTCTACCTTTTGTGAGCAAACATGCAAGTGGTCCATTTGACATTGGAATGGTAAATGAAGAAAAAGTACTTGCATCTTTAATTGAACAAGGAATTATTAGTAAAAAGGCCTCGAAAGAAGAACAACAAAAGAAATTATTATCCTATTTAAAGAAGCGTGCTGATAAAGCGGAGGCATTAGTTGATGATCCGAAAGAAGTACGAAATGGTATTCAAAAGAAAGCAGGACTAGGACCTGTAGCGGCAGGTACTCCGAAAGAGTCGAAAAAAGAGAAAATTGCAGCGAAGAAGTCATCACCAGACTCTATTGTAGAAGAAAATTGGGATGGTGAAGTAACTACAGATGAAGTATTAGTATTACTTATTGACTTCCCTGATTATCCACATAGCAGTATTACTAAAGAGGATAATCCTGTTTTATTATACGATGACTACACAAAAAAACACTATGAACAAATGGTCTTCGGAGACTCTACATACAAAGGTGGAAATGACGAAAATTTCATTTCAATGAAAGCATACTATGAAGAACAATCAGGTGGGAGTTATACCATTGATGGCGTTGTATCTGACTGGTATACTGCAAAGCACCCAGCTGCTTATTATGGAGGAAACTATCCTACAGCAGATGGAAGTGACATTCGACCGAGAGATCTAGTACAAGAAGCATTAGAAGCTGCATCAAAAGATCCTAATATTGATTTGTCACAATTTGACAAAGAAGATCTTTACGATTTAGATGGAGATGGCAATTACCGTGAGCCAGATGGAATCATTGATCATTTAATGATTGTGCATGCGGGCACGGGTGAAGAAGCTGGCGGTGGTGCTATTGGTGCTGATGCTATTTGGTCTCATAGCTGGAGTTTAGCAGAGCCTACTGTTATTCCTGGTACGGAAGGACAAGCAGAAGTTCCTTACTGGGGTGGAGGGTTAACTGCTTATGACTACACCGTTCAACCTGAAGATGGTGCAACAGGCGTTTTTGCCCATGAATTTGGACATGACTTAGGTTTACCTGATGAATATGATACGAATTATACGGCTGGTGGTGTAGGTGCTCCTACAGATTACTGGACGATCATGGCCTCTGGAAGCTGGGCAGGGATCATTGGTGGTACAGAGCCTACTGGATTTAGTCCATATGATAAGGAGTACTTGCAAAATAAATGGCCAAATTCTAACTGGTTCAAACCAGTAGAATATAGCCTAGAAGATATTATAGATGGTACAAAAACACTTAATATCGACCAAGCAAGTATGAAAGGGACAAACGCAGATGCAGTAAGAGTGTCTCTTCCTAATAAGAAAACAGTTATTAATACACCAACTAGTGGGCAATATGAATATCATAGTGGAAGTGGAAATGATTTAAATAATGATCTTGTTACAACGGTAGATTTAACGAAAGCAACGAAAGCTGAATTAACATTCAATGCTAATTATAATATTGAAGAAAACTGGGATTACGCTTCTGTTCAAGTAGATGACGGGTCAGGATGGAAGGCAATACCAGGTAATATAACAACAGATCAGGATCCAGAAGGATATGGACAAAATCCAGGGCATGGTATTACTGGAACATCGAATGGATGGGTAACTGCCTCATTTGATTTATCTGCATACGCAGGTAAAACAATTAAACTGAAAATTAATTACTGGACAGATAGTTATGTTGCAATGCCAGGTTTATATGTAGATGATTTAGTTGTAAATATTGATGGAGAAGACGTTATTGTAGATGATGTAGAATCTGATGATGCAGCATTTACACTTGAAGGTTTTACTAAAAGCGATGGTTTAAAAGAGTCAGAGCATTATTACTTAGTGGAATGGAGAAACTGGGCGGCAGCGGATACAGCGTTAGGTAGAATAACACGCGGTAACTCTGTATTGACACTTGATCCAGGAATGGTTGTTTGGTATGTGGACAATCTATATGACAATAACTGGGTAGGAGATCATCCAGGTGACGGATTTTTAGGAGTAGTAGATGCACATCAAGCAACCGCAGCTTGGTCTGGTGGAGAAGTAGCTTCTACTAGATACCAAATCCAAGATGCAGCATTTTCTTTAAATCCAACCGATAAAATGTTTATCGACTATTTAGCTGTTGATAATACAAGTATCACGTTACCTTCTCAGCCAGCAGTTCCGACTTTTAATGATTACAAAGATTATTCTAATCCAGGTCAAATATACTCTGGACGAAATGTGCCGAAATATGGATTAAATATTAGTGTACTTTCACAAGCGAAGGACAACAGTGTAGCACAGATTCAATTATCTTATGATGATCATAATCCAAAAGTAGAAGTTAATGGCTTGAAAGAAACTTATTCAAGCAATGAAGGCTATAATACCCTTGATTTATCTGTCATTAGTGATGATGAAGCATTAGATCAAGCTATTACTGTAACAGCAAAAGTAGTAAATAATAAGAAAGATATGGTTGTTTCTGCGGAACAAAAGTATGTCTCTGATTTAGAAGAGAAAGAGTTAAACTTCCAGCTGACTCTGCCTGAAAAATTAGAATCTGGTCAATATACGCTAGAAGTTACCGTAGCAACAGCAGACAAAGTAATCGTGTCAAAAACAGATACATTTACGGTAGATAATGAAGCGCCAATTCCAGATGTTGGAGAAAATAATGGTTCAACAGAGCCAATTAATCATGTTTCAGTAACGGTGAATATTCCAGATGCGAAGGATGATACCCTAGAATATTTATGGTCTGAATCGAAAGAGTTAGATTCTGTAGAGTCCGTAACGGCAAAAGGAATGAGAAACTCGGTAACAGAACTAAATGCGTGGAAACCATTTAAGAATGGAGATACATTAACCTTAGAAGGACATAGTGGAACATACTATCTTCATGTTCGAGGAAAGGATGTATTAGATAATACAATTAAATGGACCTCTAACGCATTTATTGTGGATACAGATGTACCGGTTATCACTTTAGAGGGAGATAATCCATTAGTCATTCAAGCTGGTACTGAATATGTAGAACCAGGATATACAGCAGAAGATAATATCGATGGAGATTTAACCTCTTCGGTTGAGGTAAAAGATTTAGAAACACTGGATATAACGAATCCTGGAGAATATGTATTAACTTACACAGTAAGTGATACAGCTGGAAATATGGGAGAAGTTCAAAGAAAAATCTATGTTGTCGATGAAGAAAAGCCTTATATTTCCTTAACTGATGGTACGGTAGAAGTAGAAGCTGGAGCTGAATATACAGAACCAGGATATACTGCCATCGATAATGTCGATGGAGATGTTACAGATAAAGTAGAGGTTACTGGTGAAGTTGATACATCAAAACCAGGCGAATATACGTTAACCTATACAGTTACAGATTCCAGTGATAATAGCTATTCTGTCACACGCGTAGTAAAAGTAATAGATACAACTGCACCAAATCTAGCTTTAGAGGGTGGAGAAAAAATCGTCGTTGAGGGCGGTACGGAATATGTAGAATCAGGATATACTGCTACGGATAATGTCGATGGAAATATTACTGAAGCTGTTATGGTATATGGAAGCGTAGATGTAACAAAAGTAGGAGACTACGAATTAAAATATTATGTAATCGACTCGAGTGGCAATGAAACAATAGCGACTCGTACTGTAACAGTTCAAGATACGACAGCACCGGTAATTAAGCTCTCTGGTGAAGACACGATAACATTAGATTTAGGTCAAGCCTATTTAGAGCCTGGATTTACCGCTACTGATATGTTAGATGGTAATATCACGGATCAAGTAGTAGTATCTGGAACACTTCGCTTTGAAGTGGGAATTTATACAATTACGTATACAGTGACAGATGCTGCAGGAAATGAATCAACTGCTAAACGCACTGTTAAAGTCGTTGATAAGACGGCACCAGAGTTAACCTTAAAAGGTAGCTATTCTATTACGCTTATAAAAGGAGAGAAATATAAAGAGCCTGGTTACAAAGCGAAAGACAATGTCGATGGTAATATAACTGATAAAGTAGTGGTTTCTGGAAGAGTCGATACGAATAAAGTAGGAGCCTATACACTAACTTATACAGTTGCTGATTCTTCTGGCAATAAAATTTCTGTAGAAAGAATCATTATTGTCAATGAAAAACCTGATGTAGATAAGGATGATGATGACGGAGCAAATAATGGCGGATCAGATAATGGTACACCATCCGATTCTACTAAAGATGGAACTGCAAATAATGGTTATTCAAATGGAACAAAAACTACAGGAAGTACAAACAGTAGTTCCGGTAGTAATCTGCCTAACACGGCAACTTCGACCTATAATTGGATTTTATCAGGAGTGATTATTATTGTTGCTGGTATAAGCTTATTCGTTATTCAAAGAAGAAAAAAAGCGTAAATAATGCATGATTTCATACTGTACAGAGAAGAGATAGTATCTTTTCTCTGTATAGTATTTTTTTTAGATTTTTAGGTGAATGAACGTTTTAGGAAAAGTTAGGAACAGGTATTTTGGTTGTTCTCCATGTTATAATGGCTTCAAACTAGAAAAAGGATGGTGGATGTTGTGATTAATAACTTCGATGAAGTAGTAAATCGACGGAATACGTATTCCATTAAATGGGATGGTGGAAAGATTATTAAGCAGATGGGACTAACAGAGCGGTATGATGAAGAAACTATTCCGCTATTTACAGCAGATATGGATTTACCTGTGCCACAAGCCTTAGTAGATGCATTACATAAAACGGTTGATAATCGCATATATGGATATTCTATTTTTCCTGATGAGTATTATGAAGCGATTCAGCATTGGTTCAAGAAAAGACATAATTGGGATATAGACAGAGATTCTATTGTCTACAGCCCAGGAACAGTTCATGCTATTAACATGGCTGTTCGAGCTTTTACAGAAGTTGGAGACGGTGTAATCATTCAACGTCCAGTGTATCCACCATTCACCTCTGCTATTGAAGGAAATGGAAGAGTGGTAAGAAATAATGCATTACTTGAAGATGAAGAAGGTTACTATACGATAGATTTTGTTGATTTTGAAGAAAAAGCAAAAGAAGAATCAACGAAGCTGTTTATTCTTTGTAATCCCCATAATCCAACTGGGCGCATTTTTACAGTGGAAGAACTTACGCGTTTAAATGAGATTTGTGTTAAACATAATGTGTTAATTATTGCAGACGAAATCCATGGTGACTTGATCAGATGTAATCAGAAATTTACTCCGATTGCTATGGTAGCAGCAAATAATGATCATTTGATTACATGTACGGCTATCAATAAAACATTTAATGTGGCAGGACTCCACTGTACTAATTTAATCATTCCAAATGTAAAGTTGCGAAATGCTTTTAATAAAGAAATGGGTCACCAATTGGCATCACCTTTTACGATCGCTGCACTTATTGCAGTATATAATGATGGAGAAGAATGGCTCGAGGAACTAAAGGAATATATTGACGGAACAATGGAATGGGTAAAGGCATACATAGATGAACATATGCCAAAGGTGAAAGTGACGATTCCGGAGGGAACCTATATCATGTGGATGGATTTCAGTGGCTATGGGATTACACCAGAAGAAGTACATGAGCGTATTTATCATAGAGCCAATGTGTTACTAGAAGATGGAAGTATGTTTGGAGAAGAAGGCATTACTTATCAACGAATTTGTATTCCTTCTCCTAGACCAATTATAAAAGAAGCGTTAGAAAGAATCGCGCGCGAGTTTGCTGATTTGAAATAAAAATAAACAGTTCTGTCTTTAAGTATAATCTCTTAAGTTATTTTTTGTGGATAGACCTGTTTTTGTATCAACTGGATGTTTTGTTTGGATAAGTAATGGGTATGTAATAACGGGGAACTTTTTAAATTAAGAATGAGGCTGGGACAAAAAGTCTCTTTAGTAGAAAAAAGGTGAAATCGCCAGTGGCGATTTCACCTTTTTTCACTTATTTTAAGAGATTGGTTGGCAAGATATTACCTCCTTGCC
>Ga0209463_1000443_pt1 | contig 33558 bp, 30 predicted proteins | sample AgamicMgSfrz_FD_187169 | JGI IMG/M metagenome (GOLD analysis project Ga0209463, IMG submission 187169) | Agave microbial communities from Guanajuato, Mexico - Mg.Sf.rz (SPAdes) (version 2) | ecosystem: Host-associated > Plants > Phyllosphere > Phylloplane/Leaf | place: Guanajuato, Mexico...
TGAAATTTGAATAATTCAATGTTAAGGACCTCCTCAACAATCAAAGACTATAAAACTCTATAATATCCATTATAATTATATACTTACAATTGTCAAGATACACCCTTTATTCAACTAACCTGCTCCAGGTTAGCGCCAGAGCAAAAAATAACATATCCGTACTGGATTAATGCCCCCTTTAATTGAATAAGTGTCCCCCAATATCAAAGGCAAAGACATTTATATTCTCCTCTGATAAAAAAAGCCAAGGCTCAAAATTAATTTGAGTACTTGGACTTTTATGTTTCATTATCAAATTGTTTTAGCCATCGTTATATTCGTAATTTCATAACCCATTTTTTCATATAATCCACGTGCAATTTTGTTATGACCAAAAACGTGTAGAACCATTTTATTCATACCTAACTGTTTAGCAATTATTTCAACTTCTTTCATTGCTTTTTTACCATACCCCAGACCTTGATATTGTTCAAAAATCACAAAATCATATATAAAACCTTCATTAGAGTTTGTCGGTTCCTTTTGTGAAATCCAGATCATTCCCACTAAGATATTGTTGTGAAAGATAGAGAATAAATGATTATTCTCGGTCTTCTCATCTTTTGGAAGTAGTCGTTCAAATGCTTTTTTAGATAAGTCAATCGCTTCATTTTCACTCCAATTTCCAGATGCAATCTTGTCTTTTGCATAGTCTTTAATTGCATAACTGATATATTGTTTGAACTCCTCTTGGTTCATAGGCTGTAATGTAATCATTTTATTTTCCTCCTATTCTATTCTTAATTTTAACACTTCTTCAAAATTTCTCATATTTGTAATATCCAAATTAAAGTACTTCTTCATACAGATCGTTCCAACTGATCCAATTCAATTTAATCCTCAACACTTCTGAAGTCATAACACCATCAGTGTCTCAATTCTTCCCCTTCAATAAGTCGGGCCTCCTGTAGGAGGTGAACCTCTAATAGTCTCACAAGAAACTTAGTGAAAAAGATTCGCCTTGCATGATTGTTGATTCTTCATTAGTCTGGCAGGCTGATTAGACCTTTCATTGGTACTGTGCCACCACTTTCACTGACATAAAGACAAGATACACAATAACTAATATCAGTATTGCTTTCCTTGCCCATTCAGGAGTAAGCCCTCCACGTATACAAAATCTATGTTCAACTAAACGGCCATTATTGTTGCATAAACAGAATGCCTTACCTTTTTACAGCAAAGCTCCCTCACCTAACAAATACTTTATCTCTCAAATAGCCAATTTCATGCGAAAATAAGCGTTAACTCCTGAAATGAGCGTTAATCCTCCTTATATTGAAATTATGATATAATAAAAAAAAACGTCTAATCCCATATATACCAAGGGCTTAGACATTTTTATTGTTAAGAAATATAAGCGTTTATGTTAATTTAACGCAGACTTATAATTTTAAACCCATTCCTAACAAATCTTTCCTGGCCTTAATAGCAAATTTATTGTTTTGTTTTTGCGGGGATACAGTAGTAATAACTGTTGCCTTTTTCGCACTGCTTCATAATCAATAAGCTGGAAAAAATGTTGCTTTATTTCACTTGTGTAAAACCCATTTGACGTTAATAAAATCTTTAACAATCTTTCCCACCTCATTCCTTATTGAATTTTTTTTCTTTACGGGGGAACCAAAATTCTAATTTACTTAAATAATTCAACCACCTTTAAAGCTACTTCTTTAGGTCTTATATCAATAGATAACAGTTTTTCAATATCAAACCATAGGTACAAAAAGTGAAGCATTTGAGGAATTAGGGCTAGAAGTGAAGCTCAATTAAATGCATAGCAACATATGAATTTAATGGTTTACAGTATTTTTACCTTTGTGAAATTATTAATGGCATATTTGGTACAGGTGCAGGTGAAGAATTTAATGATAATAAAAATGATAGAGGATCATATCAACTTTTGCGGTAAAACAGTTCATTGATCAGAGTAAAATCATTTTTGAAAAATTAGTTATGGACAAATTTTTCAAACACTAAATTTAATTGACCAAGACAATTTAGCAGAAGTTCGTACTTCATCTGTCCATGGAAAACCTGATAGTAATGATCTCCTTCTTCCTACTATTCACTAATTCTTATTTTAATGTAAACTATAATTATAGTTGTTTTATCTGATTTTTTGTTTTCGCATCCATTGAGTAGCTACCCATTTTTCTCCTTTGATAACAGGAGCTCCACCGTGTAAGGTTAACTCATTTAAATCTTCATTATTATAAAAATACTCAAAATATACAGCGCTTCCTTTTTTAGGGGATATAGACAGATTTAATTTTGGGAAATAGGTTTCTCCACCTTCTTCCACATCATTCAAATAAATAACGAGTGTGCTAATTCTATTGTTTTTAGCAGCTTTACTAGCAGAATTGAAAAAATCAAAATGTGCTTTATATTCTTGACCAGGTGTATATTTAAGAATTTGGATACCTTCAGCATGTTCAATAGGAATACACATTATAGCGGAAATTCTTTTTTCTAATTTTTCAAGAATATCGTTTTCGTTTCCTTGGAAAAACATACTACTACTTGTTCTAATATCATTCACTTCTCCTTCTCCAGAAGAACTAATCTTAGAGCGTTTTAAATTATCTTTAGAAAATTCAATTAATTGATTGCATTCTTGATTGCTTAAAACATTATCTAAAACAATTATTAGGGGTTCATCAAATTTAGTAACAATATTTATCTTTCTGTCATCTACAATAATGTGATCTCCACTTTGATAAAAAATAGATTCTTCATTGATACTGGTTTTCATTTGTTTCACTCCTTATAAAATTTTTATTGAATTAATGGCCTTAACAAGCCCTTATTTCAGTCATGGGTTGTTGCCGCAACATATTTATTTCAAAAAATCTTACCGTAGCTAAACAACGTCTCGTTTATAAAGTACCATAAAAAACAAATTATTCCTATCTTAATCAATAACCACCATCTTTACGAAATTAATCAAATAAAAAAGATATGATATAGGTTTGCGGATACAATTATTCTGTTCGTTACCCCCTAAATAAGCGTTAATCCTTCTTAGAAGGAAATTGAATTTAACAAAAATGCGTATAACCCATTATAAGGAATTAGACGCATTTTTAACCGAAATTATTTAAGCGTTAATAAGAATTTAACGCAGACTTTGCAGACTTATAAAATAATAACTTCCGGTAAAGTTCTCTCTCCTCTTCTAAAATTAATTTTTAAAGTAATTAAAAGGCTATAATAAAAGGTAGAGGACTGATCCCCTACCAATACTAAAGTTCTTATTCTTTCACAGCATCTTTTAAGTTTTTTCCAGCTTTGAAAGTAGGTGCTTTACTTGCTGCAATTTCTATTTCTTCACCAGTTTGCGGGTTACGGCCCTTTCTAGCCGCACGTTCACTAACAGAGAAAGCACCAAATCCTAAGATTTCTACTTTTTCACCAATTTTCAATGTTGTTGTGATTGTTTCCATTAAGGAGTCAACTACTCTAGTTGAGTCTTTTTTCGATAGTTCAGAGATTTCAGCTACTGCATTAATAAGTTCTGTTTTGTTCATATATGTACCTCCTAAAAATCAGTCCTTATAGGACTGATTTTTAGTATTCCACAAACTTTTTTAATTCGCAATTATTAAGCTAATTGACTTGGATCGAGCCTAATTCCAAGGTAGGTCACATACAAAGTTATATTTACCATTCTTGAAGTCCCCTTATGGAACAAAATCCCCCGATTGTTGAAGATTATATATCAACTAAGACTAGTTGAATTGCCCCCTAATGCTATCATTTTGCACCTAATTATCAGGCTTGTTGTTGAGAGAGATTTTGAATAATTAAAAAACGCCTATCTAGCAAGATAGAGGTAAAGTATGACAAGCTTTAAAGAGTTTGATAACTCGCCTCACGTGGTTTTACTTTCACACTAATTTTTGTAATAAAATTTTTTTCCTCTTTTGCAGCAATCGAGTGCAGTAAATATTCCTCATAAATATCACCATCTAACGCCAACTGCTCCTGTTCCAAATAAACGAGTAGCGTATTATAAGTCTCAGTCTGTGAGATTTCATCATATCCTTGATGATAAATGGTTGCATAATGTCCAGCTGGTCTCATTTTTGCTGACGGGTAATCTAGTCTACAAAATAGGTAGCTTATAACTCCAAACTCCTTATTTAGAAAATCTTCTTTTGAATACATAATACCGTATGCGGCTGTACTTTTAACTCCTAGCCTTTTTAAAAATGGCGTAGTTTGCTCGTAAAGTTCCTCAATTGATAACGACCAATCTATTTTCTCGTCTCTATATACAACAGGTTCGGCTGGTAATTGCTTTATCAAAACTTTACCAAATGAAACCTCCTCCATCTCTTTTGTCAGAGTAACTGTTCGGTCAAGGAAAAATTGAATGTCCTGCAATTTTTGGATTTCTCTTGCTACTTTTTCGTGCTGTTCCAATGCTAGTTGTCGCAAATCCTGGATGTTAGGCGCATCAAAATACGTTTTGAGTTCTTTAATCGGTACCTCAACTGCACGAAGAGATTGAATGGCTAAAAATTGATCGAACTGATCAAATGTGTAGTAGCGATAGCCGTTATCAAAGGTGCCTGCTGGCTTAAATAAATCGATTTTATCGTAATACAGTAGCGTATCCTTATTTACTTCAAGTAATTTGGAAAATTCGCCCGTGGAAAATGTCTTTTCGAATGTATTTTTCATTTCTTTTCACTTCTTCCTTTACTCTGGAGTTACTCCATATCGTACACTATTCCTTGTGAATTTAATACGCAATTATACATGAGACAAGCAATCGTTAATGTGTTAAACGTACAAAGGTTGATGTGGAAGAGTGCCATGGGATATTGATCAATTAATTGAACACTACGGGTATGCAGCGGTTTTTATTGTACTTGCCCCGGTTATTTAGCCTGCCCATCCCCGAAATGGAACTACTTGTCGGCTATTTTAAGAAAATTTGGCTGTTACATTCTAGTATTTCTTTCCTAGCTGTTTTTAGTGGGTAACTTCTAGGCATGTTTATTAGTTATGAGATAGGAAAAAGAATCGGTCGTCCACTACTAATTTGGTATTTTAATCAGTCTAAGAGAAAGGGTTTTTAAAAATGACAAAACAAAATGAACAAATTACGTTAGCACCTGTACCACAGGAAGAGTTAGCAATATTTAAAACAGAATGTCAAGAGGCGTTTATGAAAGGGTTACAAGATAGTTTTCCAGAGGCGGAAGATCCGACAGAAATGGGTCCAGTCCCGTCTGATGAAGATTATGAGCAACTTAATGCCAAAGAATCGGTTGTACGTCAACTTGTACTAAATGGCGAAAGAATCGGTGGCGTCGTATTGCAAATTAATAACGACACCCAACGAAACGAAGTGGACTTTCTGTATACAAAAGCAAATGTACACGGCAAAGGTCTTGGCACTAAAGCGTGGGAAGCGATAGAAGCAGCGTTCCCAGAGACTGAGGTTTGGGAGCTGCATACACCGTATTTTGAAAAGCGTAATATTCATTTTTACGTCAACAAATGTGGCTTTAAAATTGTTGAATTTAATCATAAAGGCAACCCAGGACCGAATGTTGAAGGCGAAGAGCCGGAATCGGATGAAGAGTATGAGTTTTTCCGTTTTGAAAAGGTCATGGCGAAAGTGAGCAGTGAATCATAATGCAAGGGAAAATCTCACAGCTTTGGATTTTGATGTATCGCAGTCAAATGGCGAAGGGTCAATTAGTCCTTTTATTTTTTATAAGTATCGTAGAGGTGGCAGCTGGACTTGCTGTGCCACTACTGACAATGAAGCTTATTAATCAAATATCAGATAGTGGCTTTGCCATCACGTCGCTTTTACCAGTCATTGGCGTGTTAGTTGTACAAGCTATTTTGAGTGCCGTGACGTTTTATATGATGCGTCGGGTAGGTGAAAATACTGTTGCGAATTTACGAACAGAAGTGTGGGATCATATGCTGCATTTACGCTTGCCGTATTATGATGCACATGAATCAGGTGAAACGATGAGCCGTATCACACAGGATACAAATGTCGTAAAAGAATTTGTGACGGAGCAGCTCGTGTCGTTTGTCTCAGGCTTGTTTGCTATCTTAGGTGCTGTTGTTGTTTTACTGTGGATTGACTGGAAAATGACGTTACTACTACTCATTGCCGTACCACTGACGATTTTTGTGACCTATCCACTAGGGGATAAAATGTACGAGCTTTCAAAAGCGAATCAAGATGAGTTAGCTGGCTTTGGTGGACGACTCGGGCGCATTTTATCGAATATTCGTCTCGTAAAAGCATCACAAACTGAGCAACAAGAGTTAGCTGGTGGGAAAGCGCAAATTCAGCAGCTTTACCAGTTTGGCATGAAAGAAGCGAAAATTGTCGCGGTCCTAACACCACTAATGACACTGATGATGATGGTCGTTTTAATTACTATTTTTGGCTACGGCGGTTCACAAGTCGCAACTGGCGCTATTACGTCAGGTGAACTCGTGGCAATCATGATTTATTTAGTGCAAATTATTATGCCATTTACACAAATGGCGACATTCTTTACTGATTTACAAAAAACACTTGGCGCAACAGAACGTATTATTGATGCCTTAGATGAGAAGCGTGAAGTCCAAGACGGTGAAGCAGTACCTGCTACGTCACAGCCAATTCATTTTCAAAATGTGTCGTTTAAGTACAACGAAAAGTACGTGTTAAACGGTATGATGTTTACGTTAAAGCCAAATGAAACAACGGCCTTTGTCAGCCGAAGTGGTGGCGGGAAAACGACGATGTTCTCCCTTATTGAACGATTTTATGACGTGACATCAGGTGCGATACTGTATGGTAACGAAAACATCGAGCAATTTAACTTAACAGAGTGGCGTGGGCTTTTTGGCTATGTAAGTCAAAATGCACCGTTATTAAATGGAACAATTCGTGACAACGTCATGTACGGGACCAATGGAGCAAGCGAACAAGAGGTACTTGCCGCATTAAAAGCAGCCTATGCCTATGATTTTGTCATGCAGCTGGACAAACACCTCGATACAGAGGTTGGTGAAGGTGGTATTAAGCTTTCAGGTGGTCAAAAACAGCGTATTGCGATTGCTCGTGCGATTTTACGAAATCCGAGAATCTTATTACTTGATGAGGCGACATCGAACTTAGATAACGAATCAGAACGTGAAGTGCAGCTTGCCCTTCAAGCGTTAACGAAAAACCGGATGACGATCATCATCGCCCATCGATTATCCACGATTACAAGTGCAGACCAAATCCTTGTCTTTGAAGAAGGACGCCTGACAGGTCAAGGCACACATGCAGCATTACAAAAAACACATCCGTATTATCAACAGCTTTGGCGTAATGGCCATTTGACTGAAGATTAGACTAAAGGATGCAAAAAAGTTTCTAGTAAGCTACTTTCGTGTTCTCTTTAAAAGTAAAGACATTAAAATAACTAATGAAATGGAAGTGGGACAGAACAAAATCCTACTTCCTAAATCTTAATAATTTTCAGCCTCTAAATAATAACAACACGAACTATATTTGATTTAGTAGCTAAAATCCTCTTGTTTCAACCTCTTCTTTTATTTCTTAAATCACTATATTGTCCCAAAGCAAAGAAAGCGAATCATCTGTAGAAATAGATTCTATCTCATTTAAGTTGATTACAAAATTACTTCTTTTTGATAGCAACTGTTTAGGATTACTTTCTAATTCTTTTTCGAGTTCAAAAGTCTGTCTTTCTTTCTCTTCTCCTTCTTAAAAACTTTCTGCAAGATGATTAACAGTAAATCAAACGGGATGGATTGATCCTCAATTGCTTCCGTATTATCGTAGAATTGTCCTCCAACTTTAATAAATATCAATTTGTCATTTCGTATATACATTTGTAATACCTATCTGATTTTAAATGGGCAGTTTCTATTAAAAGTATTGAATTCATTATTATTATGACCTTAGATCAATAGTAAGTATGAAGGCTTTTTTATGAATAACATTCTTCTACAATATAAAATTAATATACCTACTTACGCAACTAACCTGCCCCTCTAGCACCATAAAGAAAAGACCGTCAATATGACAGCCTTGATCTTCAACTATTGCCCCCGTTTCTTTAAGTACATTACTTCACAAAGTTATCCTTTTTCCAGTTCATTTATTATAGGAATGCTACCACTCGAGTAAAATTAATACTCTTAATAAGAAAAATAACCACTTTTAAAACCCAGTTATTTTTCATTAAAGTCTCTAAAAAAGTTTGCCTATTAAACCTCCTCTTTGTCATAGACATTTAATATCGAATCTAACAAACCAGGAAAGCGTGAATTCAAGTCTTCTGTTCGAAGTGACAACAAACGTTTAGTACCTTCAAAACGAGTAAAAGTAATTCCAGCTTCACGCAATGTACGAATATGTTGAGACCTTGTTGAATTAGCAATCGGAACATCAAAATTCTTACAGGCTTGTTCACCACTGCTATGCATTTGCGCCACCATTTTCAGTCGAATTGGATCACTTAGCGCATGTAGCACTGCTGGTAACATGAAGTCTTTGCGATCAGGATGATGTAGTGATTTCATTATTTCCCCTCCAGATATATTCACATGGCAGTTATTATTAAGGACTTTTAGTCTAAATACAAATTGTATTTTACAATACCTCGTGCTATACTTCAATTGTTCGCTTGTTTACGAACAATAAAACATTATACATAATACGAAAAATAAAGGAGAGATGGTATGAGTTTAGTCAAAAACCAACCAGCGGTTAATTCAGAGCAGCCACTTTTAGCACGGGAAGGATTAACAATTATTGTGATTTGTATAGCTATTGTATTGGCACTTATGAATACTTCCATGTTTAATTTAGCTTTACCTGATGTGATATTAGATTTTGGAATATCCTCGTCCACAGCTTCATGGATTGTGTCCGGATATTCTATTATGTTTGCTATTTCTTCGATAACGTTTAGTCGGTTATCCGATTTTGTACCACTTAGAAGGCTCTTGATTATTGGAGTATTAGCTTTAGGAATCGCAAGTATAATTGGATTTTTTAGTAATAGCTTCCTTGCATTACTATTATGTAGGATTGTGCAAGCAGCAGGTGCAGGCAGTATTATTTCACTTTCTATGGTGCTTTATACACGCTATATCCCTATTGAACGACGTGGTGCAGCTATGGCAATTAACATGTCTGCTGTTTCACTTGGACTAGGTACGGGTCCTGTTGTTGGAGGACTAATTGTTGACAATTTGGGTTGGCATTGGCTATTTATCCTTACTTCATTTGTTCTGTTACTACTTCCATTAATGGCTTTTGTACTACCTAAAGAATTACCACGCAAAGGAACATTTGATTTTATTGGAGGCGTATTACTTGCTTTAGGTACTACCTTTTTGCTTTTATTCACAACGAACCAGTATTGGATTATTCTTATTGCTGGACTAATTGCGTTAGTTCTCTTTGTGATCCGTATTCGTAAAACGCAAGAGCCGTTTGTTCTTCCGTCTTTGTTTTTAAACCGGCCTTATTTGATTCTCGTTTTGCTAGGTATTACAGGTTATATATGTAATTTCGCTACTTTATTTTTGTTGCCGCAAATATTGACTCAAAATTTTAACTTTTCAGCAGGGCATGCAGGATTAATTATTTTTCCCGGTTCCTTACTCGCTATTATTTCTTCACGCAAGGTCGGCCGAGTAATTGACCGCTTTGGAAATGAATATTTTTTAAAGTACGGCCCTATTGTATTGCTTTTTTCTATTATCCTCTTCGCCATTTTAATTGGTCATTCTTGGATAGGGGCAATGATTACCTATATGATTCTTAGTTTGGCATTTACAGCACTTTCTAGCTGTTTATCTAATGAAATTTCTCGTGTACTTGATAGGAAGTTTATCGGTTCAGGGATGGGTTTATTTCAACTGCTTCAGTTTTTTAGTGGTGCATTCGGAGTTGCTATAGTAGCAATTGCTTTAGAAAAACAGCATCAATTATCCTTAGCAATAGCATATTCTAATATTTATTGGGGCTTATCTGTGCTTGCTATAGTGGGTGTTTTGAGTACATTTTTGTATAGTAAATATACAAAAATTACACAAGTAAGCTAAATTTCAACAAAAAATAACTACTCATTTTCGAGTAGTTATTTTTATGAAGTAACTTTTTTTCTATAGAGACATTTTTAACAGTAACCCTATTTAGACTATCCTGCCCCGTTAGTACCAGAGCAATAAAAAAGCATTGATTCTTACAGAATTAACGCCTCCATAGTGCTTTGTGTGTTTATTTATTATTTTTCCATTCACTCTTATGAAGAGTGTAATGATAATATTTTTGATTTTCAATTTCAATATCCCCGACAAATTCAAACCCACTTTTTTGAATAACTCTATTCGAACTTAAATTTTGTATTAGAACAATGGTATTTAAAAGTTCGACATTTGTTTTCTCAAATAAAAAGTTAATCAATCCTTTTACTGCTTCTGTTGTATATCCTCTATTTCTATAATGCTTTGAAATAGCATAAGCAATCTCTCTATTAGGTGCAGGTAATTCTTCTTTAATTCCAGTATTACAAAAACCTATAAACTCACCAGTTTCCTTTAATATAATCCCTAATTTCAGATAGTTTTGTTCTTCAATATTAGGCACTGCTGATAAAAACTTTTTGTTTGAAGGTATTTCATAATTTGTTACCCAGTCTAAGCGTTGTTCTCTTGTTGATTTCCAATCAGGTAAATATTCATAAACTTCAGGTTGAGAAGTAATTTCATAAATTGCATCTGCATCTTCTATCCTAAATTCTCGAAGAAAAATTTCTCCGCAGTCTATTGTGAATAAATGGTTCAAGTTTTCATCCCCTAGTTTCCTTATTTCTATATTAATTCTTCACAATAATTGGAAATTCCTTCTTCAACTAAACTGCCATGTTTCTTCCATAAGCAATTCTTTTTTCATTTATTACAGGAATGCTCCCCATTTTTAGCTTAATAAGAAAAAATCCGGCTAATTGCTAGCCGGGTCTTTAGCTCTTGCTGCCTTTGATTAAATAACAATAACTATTGTGCATTTTCTGCAAAAATGTCTATGTTTAATGTCTCTAGAACTTCAATAGCTTCTTTTACTGGTAGCTTCGGTAATTTAAATTCTTCTTCAAGGACTGTACTAATTTCTTCTGTTGATGACAAAGCCCTTACAACAGTTTCACCCTTAGAATTTCGAATACCGAATTTGTTATTTACTAATGAAACACTTCTATGTTTAGCAGTTTGATAAAGGTGACAACGTAAAATTGTCATAAATGGCGCATTGGGCTTATTCGAATTTTTGATTACTTCATGAAAATCACTAACTCTAGCTTCCTTTCTCGAATGAAAATGCCACGTCTTACCGCTTTGTTTACCATTAGTGTAGCGAACATATTTATATCTATTACAATGCGGATCAACAGGTAATAAATAAACTTCATCTTTACCAAAATGAGATATATTTTCAAAATCATTCTCAAAACATACTGGCTTAAAAAATGGAGCGGCAGCTCCGCAGTCAACATAAAATCGTTCTTTATCAATTTTTACGATAATGCCCATGTGTTCTTCTCCAAGCATAACATGATAACAATCAAACCCTATCTCCCTTAATAAAATCAATAGATTTGAGTTTAAGGTATAGCATGTTCCTCCAAAATTGTATTGACTAAAATTTTTAGTGAATAATTCTAATGTGGGTAACTTAAAAGCCTTATAGTTATTGTTTCTAAAATATAGTAATTTGCTAATGTTTTCAAATGGGAATGTATTTAATTGTGCTTGACATATCTGTTCTAAATAATTATATGATGGTTTCTCTAGTTTTAAATTAAGAAAATTCAAATATTTAACTGTATTATCGGGTATATTGTTCATTTTTCCTCCTAAACGTAAATAGTTTTATCACTACGCTTTACCCTTGCTTGGTAAGGTAACAAATTACCTTTGATGCAAATTCATCAGTAAACTTTGAAAGAATAATTTCATTTGGACGTATGTTTTACTCGAAGTCTTAAGAATCCAGCCTTCTTTAGTCCTTAAAAAATACTAGCTTTATTTTAACCACCTCATTCTAGCTATCTTAGATATCCTCCATTATTAATATCAAACGTTGCCCCCGTATAATGCTTAGATTTTTCTGACAATAGAAATACAACCGTATCAGCAACATCTTCAGGCATTACAGGTGTATTTATGAGACCGTGATTTAAATACTCTTCTTTCCTCCAATCAGGAATTGTAACCATCATTGGGGTGTTCACCACCGTAGGAGCCACAGCATTAACTCTTATATAGGGTGAAAAATTCATTGCACTGCTTTTGGTCAAACCCAGTATGGCAGCTTTTGAACAACCATAAACTGCATCTGAACTTCCTTCTATGCCTGAGACTGACGACATATTTACAATCACTCCCTGTCGTTGAGATTGGAATAAGTTCTTTCCAAAGAATTGTGTAAAATAAATATATCCCTTTACATTGATATCTATAACTTTATCAATTTCATTAACTTGATAGTTCATTATATTTTGTCCTAAATAAATTCCTGCATTATTTACTAATCCATTTATGTCAGAGTGCTCTGCTTCAACATATTTAAAAAATTCATCTATCTCATCATATTTACTAACATCTAATTGGTATGTATACAAATAATAATCATTAACTAGTGTCTGCTTTAAATCCATTAATGCTTCTGCATTAATATCACAAGCTATTACAGTAGCACCTTCATCTAAACACTGTTTTACAACTGCTTTTCCGATTCCAGAAGCAGCACCCGTTACTATAATTTTCTTATTTTTAAGCATAAGTAAAACTCCTCACTATCTTATTTATAGATATTTTATCATACGAGTTCTGCCTACCTTCTTAAACAACCTGTATTGACATTCCTCCTATAATTTTTATTTTATTAAATATCAAACTTGGAATTATTTGTTATTCAACTAAACTGCCCTGTTAGTACCAGAGCAATAAAGAAGCATTAATCCCTACTGGATTAACACCCCCGTTACTTTAAGTATATTTATTCACAAAATTGTATATTCCCTACCTAAATCTATTACAATCATGCTACCTTATGGTATAAAGAGAAAATATTAATAAAATTCCTTGCTTCTTTTACTATCTTCTCAAAATATACAAACACTTTCGCTTAAAAATGATGCTTACCCACCTAACCTAATGTTATGATTTGTTTACATTCAATATTTCGAATTCCCAGTATCAACTCGAATATTAACCAGTATCTCCTTTACTGAATCCTCGTTAAATTCCCTTATAGTATCGGCACTCCATTTGTTTAAATAATATTTATACGACTTTTCGCTTATATTTAACACATCTGTGTCAAACAGGTCCCCTTTTTTTATTGTACTGACGATGTCTTTTGCTATTTCTTTATTTAACTCTGTTTCAATTTCTTTTAAGTTTTGTTTTTTTCTATTTTGGGTTAACACGGCGTCCCCTTTTACCACAATTTTATAAGAGGGCGTTTTCCCTTGTATTACCTCAATTTTTGCTCTAGGGTTACTTACTCTAACTGAAACATTTTCTGTCCCTATTCGAACAGTTTTAGCCTGAATTCCTTTATTGAACCATCTTAACCCGCTTAAATCTTCTTTGCTAATCCACCCTTTATACTGCTGACGAGAAAAAAGATACTCTCCGTTCATAACTGGTACTGATTTTTCTTTGTCTTCCGTAAAGTGTGTTTTATCGATGGTTAATGACGGAACTAAAATTGTCCCCACAGGTCTGTAATAACGTGAAACAAATTCGTTATATACTAAAATCGGGAGTTCAAAATTATATTGGATAATTCTCTCAGGTCTATGTATTACCGAATACAACTGTGAAAAATTAAAAAAGCTTTGCGTCTGCATCAGCGATTTTAGATTCTCTTCTGTTCCAAAAAGATAAAACGTGTATCGTAATAATGGCGAATGACTGATAAGATCTAACACATCCTCCATATTCTTCTCCATGATATTTTTGCTAAGAATGATGGTATGAACATGTCCACTGTTTAATGGCAATTCCGCCATTTGTTCTAATTGCCCATATGCCTCTACAATATTTTCCCCCTTAGCTTCCCCGATTAATATAGGCTGCTGTTCTATGGAGGCTCCCTCTTGTTTGGCGATATTCCCAAAATTTAAACCCTGAATATAGACTTTAAATTCACCCGCTTCATAGTCCATTCCAATCGCAGTAATATAAGTCTCGCTTTCAATTTCTCTTGCCCCAAAACAACCCGTTAAAAGTAACAAATTACTTATGATGAAGATGAAAGAAATCAGATTATTCATGGAAAACTACTCCTTTTGCCTAGTTGTGTCCTTTGGTTTATAAGCAAGATTCCGTTTTTTTAACAGCTTATAAGGTAATTTGATAAATGACTTCAGTAACGATACCTTATTGGGAAATGAATATACGGGTACATAAGATTGTCCAAAACTTTCGATTGAAAAGACTAAGGTAATGATGGAAAAAAAAGCAAGAAAAAATCCATATAACCCAAATACAGATGCCATGAATAGGACGAAATAACGGAGAATGAGAATATTACCCGATAGGTTCTGGTTAACTAATGTATAACCAGATATAACTGTAATCGAGATTACAACCAGCAAGGACGCAGAGGTTAAGCCAGCTCGAATTGCCGCATCTCCAATAATCAATCCGCCTAAAACAGCAACTGTTTGCCCGACAGCTTTTGGAAGCCTAAGCCCCGCTTCTTTAAACAGCTCGAACAATGTTAGCATGATAAAGGTTTCCATAGCGACTGAAAGAGGAAGACCAGTCCTTGATACAGAGATGGTGGCAATCAGACTATACGGAATTTGTTCTGTATGAAACATAACTAAAGCATTATAAAATCCTGGTAAAAAAATAGTTATAATTAATGCAAAAATTCTTAGCAGGCGAACGAAACTAATGTAAAAAAAACTGCTGTGTACATCTTCAGGAGAAATTAGTAATTGTGTTAGACCTGTCGGACCTATTAAACAGGTAGGACTTCCATCTACCAAAACACCGAATCTCCCTTGATTCAAGGCTTTCACTATATGATCAGGTCTTCCGATGTCATCCATTAACGGAAAAATGGAAAAAGGTTTGTCATAAAGCATTTCTTCCAATTGATTACTGCCAATTAAAATATCAATCGTGAAGGAATCTAATCTGCTTTGCACTTCATCCAAAATAGATGGATTTATAATATCTTCCATATAAAGAAGTAAAACTTTCGTTTTGCTTCTTTCTCCAATTATATATTCGATGCTTTTTAAGGAGGTTGTTTTCAATCGTTGCCGAATTAGCGCCATATTATCAGAAATATCCTCGACAAAGCCGTCTCTTGGTCCACGAACAGAGTTTTCCAAATTAGATTCTTCGGGGCTTCTTTTTGGTACATTAGTTACTGGAATAGAAAATACATCCTGTGTTTTCTCGTTAAATATAACTAATTCACCAGAAAATAACTTTTTTTCTATTTCAGTTTTGATATTCCCATTATCACCAAGCTTCGAGATTCCAATAAGAGTGCTTAAATGTTTAATCGACAACATCCCTTCTTTTTCAACCTCTTCAGTTATTTTAGGCAGAATTGTTTCGTTAATCACCTTTACATCCACTAGATTTGGACAATAAAAAAAGATTAAAGTATGTGTAATATTGCTTTCATAGGTTTTGGTTAGAAGGAGAATGTCAGAAGATTTTTCAAACCACTCTTTCAATTTGAGTATTGATAAGTCATTTCTTTTCATAAGCATCTCCCTTAAACTTTCTAACAACGAAAAGCAAGGCTATTAAAAACAATAAGTATACGAGGCTTACAGGAAAATAAATGGAATATAAAAGTGAAAAAAAGGAAGCGAAATTCCATGGAATTAACACGCTTATTATAAGCAGGCTGTAAAAAAGGATAAGAGGCCACTTTAATTTTTCATCTCGATTAAATAGTTTATTTACTATAAACATATATAAACTAATCCTTATAAATGCTCCAGAAATCCATTGAAAGATGGATAAAAAATCAAGGCGTGTAATATGGATTCCAATTGTTAGTAATTTCCATTCTTCGTATGCAGGAACCTTTAACTTTGCTGCCTCCTCTGCACCAAATTCCGAGATTCCTCCAACCAACGGACCTAAAGCTAAGAAGACTATACCAAGACAAACGAATATAAAAGACTTCATTTTGATTCGGTCTTTTATATAAGGTGTAAGAAATAGCAAATAAATGATTTCAAATGAAGTTGCACATGTATACAAGATTCCTAATATGAAGCTTGTATAACCATGTTCAAAAACCGGGAAGAGCATGCTGTAATCTTTATTTTTAGCATTTCCGATTCCCACCAAGAAACCAAATATCACAACCATTGGTAATAAGAAAATCGCTAAGGATCCAATAGTTCGAATCCCTTTTAATGAAGCATAATAACAAAGAGCTGCAAATGAAATTACGACTATTACATCAGGAATTGCAGAAGTATAATTTGTTTTCGCCCAAAGAACTGTGTACTCAAACGTAATAAATGCTGTAAGAAAAAAATAAAGACCGAACAAAATACGGATGGAATAGGAAATCAAAGGATGTAATGAAAATAACAGTGCAAATATATTTTCTTTTTCAAACTTCTTATTCAAATAATAAATCAAAATTGTCCATAGTAATAAAGGAGCCGTACTACAGATTACTGACACCCATGAGTCACGCTTAGAAACAGTTAAAATTGTAGGATGGAGCAATACATGGACCATGAATCCAGTTGACATGATTATCAAGATATAAATATGTGTTGAATGAATAACCTTTTGTATCAATCAAATCCTCTCCTCTTGCCATCTAAGGGTAAAAACTTTAATCTTAACCGTTTTCCTTTTTTGGTAGTTTGCCCTTTGGGAGAAATTTAATTAATAATTTTTGTATTGAAATGCTTATTTACTAAAAAAAGATTGCTTCAGCAATCCCTTCTTTTTGGTTATATGTATAGTTTTTGAATACACTTTCTTGAATGTTTGGCAGTCTTCGGATAGTTGGAACCCAACCTAGTCATTTAAAAGCTCCTTTTAGTTTAATTGAAAGAAATTTCACCACTGACTACTTGTCTATTCTTTTTAAAAAGATTTCCTAATTACATTAATAAATCGATATCGTTGCCTGAACTTACTACAACAAACTTCTATATACATTTCATCTCTATGCTTCAATAAATATAGTACTACTGATGCTTTTACATTTTTTAGCTCTATACAATTATTGGTACCTAATGAATCATTGGATTATTTAAGTGACTTTGTGAATAAATGTACTTAAATAAACCTGCCCCTTTAGCTTAATAAAATTTCTTTAATTGTTCATTCTAAGAGTAACTTGGAATGGAGGATTTTTATGAAAAAATGCCTATTAATATTGATTGCCTGCTTTATCATTTTCTCTAATTCACCCGTCAAAGCTGAAACCGAAACTAAAAATGATGTACAGTTGCGTGATGAATTAGTCATCAATTTGCTATTTCCTTTTATTTATAAAGAAATAGAGAAACATTACGGGGAACCTAAGCAGTTTTATAACCAAAGGATTCTTAAAATCAAGAAAGCTAGACAAGGCAGCTTCTGGTTTAATGTGACGGTTCAGGTGACGACATTTGAGGGTGCCCATAATCCCCCTTATGATTTAGTGACTATCACTTTTAGTAATTATCGCCTAAGTCCAAGTTGGCGGGCTATTGATTTCAAAAGCAGAAGGTTGAAACCGAACGAATATCAATGAAGGCACCCTTGTAAAAGGAGTGCTTTTTCTTCGATTATATTCTTCATACAAAATGTCAGTTGAGGTGTTTTTTTATTTTTCCTTATTAAAGTAACCTGCCATGTTTCTTACATAGCGAGTTTTTAATTTATTACAGAAATGCTGCCACGTTAGTACCAGAGAAATAAAGAAGCATTAATCCTTACTGGATTAACACCCCCTATAGCTTATAATACCCTTGTATAACCTGTTATTACAGAACTGTTGCGCTTAGATTTAGAAGAATGTTATAAAAAAAGAGCTTCAATCCTTCCTGGTTCAAAGCCCTACTTGCTTGAGTTATTATGAAAAATCCTGAATTATTTCAACAACTTCGATTCTACCGTTTATTAAAAGTTCAGGAAGCTCATTTTTTTCGTTTCCCATCCAGTATTCTCTTGCCTGTTCAATCTTTTGAGCGAAAGGAGATCCATCTTCTTTTGGTAGAAGGGAACCGTCTCCCTCGAAACAATGTCCATCAACTTGTAGCTTAACAATTTGTAAAACTTTACGATTAAAGGATTCAAATAACTCTTTCCATTTTAGTATATCCTCATAACTTTCCGCAGCATACAAGCACGATAATCGTGAAGGATATTCTGGGTATTCTTGTAATCTAACCATTTCAACTATTACTTCTCTGATTGCTCGGATGTTTTCACCAACATATTTAATAGCTATATCGGCATCTTCTTTATTTAAATTCATTCCGCTTTCAGTATAGTTTCTATAGAAAATCTTTGTGAAATCCTCACCTTTTGAGTTTAAGTGCTCACGCTCAAAAAAGAAACGATATAACGTATTTTTTTGGTGGTTATCAAAATTAATTATCTGACCAACTGTCATCTTATTCCTTGTAACAATATGATAAACACAATACTCATTTCCCACCATATTTTCCAGCCCCAATTTTTGATTGAATTATCCTTATTCCTTCTCAAAATGTTTATTAAATTATCCTAAACGTTTGTTATATAAGAAAGGACTACATTACAAACAGGAATTACGAATACTCAATATTTTTCGTATTTAAATAAAATTAATTTTTCCGTAAGCTGAACCTCATTTGTTTTTTTGTAACCAGATTTCTCGTAAAAGTAGTGATTACGAAAACTTAAATACGGAGTATACAATGTCCATAGCTTTACATCGGAAAATTGTTTCTCTAGAAACTGTAAAGCCAGTGTTCCAGTACCGTTATTTTGTTTAGATGGAGCAATAAAAACTTTATCTATGTGCATTCGTTCTTTATTTCCTCTTACATCGATTGCTCCAATTATTGCATTCTCTTCTAAGATCGTAAAATGATGATATTTTTGTATATTTTCTTCTAACTTTTCAAATGTTTCACAAGCTGGGCTAGTTTCAAAGTCTTGGTATTTTTCCAAGTCATCTTGAAATGAGGCTTGCTGAATCGGAAGTAAATCTTCTATGTCATCTAGAGTTGATTTTCTAATTATTAAGGTCATAATTTCTATACTCGCCACCTCTCTATTTCTAATTAAAGGCTAATCATAAGCAATTTTTAAATATACATATTCCATTTAATTTACAGAAATCCTTCTTCCACTAAACTGCCACGCTAGTACCAGAGCAATAAAGAAGCATTAATCCTTACTGGATTAACGCCCCTGTTACTTTAAGTACATTTATTCACAAAGTTATCCTTTTCTACAGTTCATTTATTACAGGAAAGCTGCCCCTTTAACGACATAAAAAAAGCTTCCCTTTAATATAAGGAAAGCCCCCCGTTACTTTAAGTACATCGCTTCACAAAACCTGTCTTTAGCTATTTCTTTTAATCCAGAAATCCTTAAAAGCCACGTGGTACTGGCAGTTCACCATTTACAAACTTCAAAAAGATATATGCTTACGATAATACACCGAACGAAAACTAAAAGGGAATTTATAATTTTCTTTAATGCCCATAATTCCTTTTGGATTTCCCTCTTTCAATTAAAATTGTTGCTCCAAGTAAAATTAGGACAAAAACACCTAAAAATATTGGCAATAGATTCATACTGAAACCTTGAAACAATACTCCTAATAACGGAGGTAATACAGTTATTCCAACATAACCAGCAGCTACTTGAAATCCAATAATTGCACCCGAATTTCTTTTTCCAAACCTTCTTGGTGTTTCATGAATCATAGTCGGAAATATGGCAGCACATCCAAGACCAATGAGTATAAATCCCCCATACAAAATGCTTCCTTTCCCCATAGCAGCTGTAAGAATTCCTATAAGAAGAGTAATTTGACTAATTATCAGCAACTTTTGGTTGGATATCCAAAAAGTTACAAAACCAGAAATAATCCTTCCCACCGTTATACTCGCAAAGAATATCGATATGATAAAACTGGCAGTTGCTACAGATAACGACTTACCCTCAATTAAGTAACTGCTCCCCCACAAAAAAATTGTTCCTTCTAATCCAACATAAAACACGAAGGAAAAAAGAGATAATCTGACTCCTCTTTGTTTCCAAACGGATACAAGTGAAGTTGTACTCTCAACAGATCCTTTTGATTCTTTTTGTTGACCTTCCTTCCAAAGAGGAAGAGAAAAAAAGAGAATGATAACTAGTATCACTTGAATACTGCCAATAATCAAATAACCGTATCTCCAAGAAAAGTGATTGTTTAAAGTAACACCTATAATAATTGGTCCTAACGTTGCTCCAACTCCCCAAAAAGCATGTGGTTCCAATAAGTCCAAGTCGCAAACTTCAATTTTTAAATCAATTTTATATTCTTCAAAGTTGCGTTTAGCAAAAGCAGGATATGCTCCCCTTACTTGAACATCATCGCACAGATAGTTAAACACCTGTTCTTCTTTCATGGTGCTCAGGACATTTTCAGGGTTGCTATTCGCATAAACTGGTGTGTAAATTAACGTACAGCCGATTTGTGCATCTGGGATAATTTCATGTCCTACTTTAACTGCTAACTGCTAAGCTGCTTGCTTTAGTCGCTGGTGTCTCAGAACCAGCACTATTTGGTATTGCCGTGCGTTATAATCTTCTAGTCTATAAGGAACTGGTGGAAAACCAATACCAGTACCAATTGCTACAACTTCGTTGAAATCATTGAATAAACGGATCATATCCATATGTTATAAAAGTTTGAACTATCGCGGGCAATAATGTTGAATGCATTCCAGTTAAAACTAATACGAGATTAAACTAGTTAAGATTCCCACCGCAAATTTAAAAAATTCATAGACATATTAACTTATCAGGTTTCGTTAAAAAAACTTACCCCAAATTTATTTTTCAGTGTTTAACCTTGGGATTAGATTTAATAAAAATAAAAGATAGAAAAACAAGTCTTTTTTTTACAGTTCAAACTATATACAGCGTGATTTTCAACTTTTAAAGCCCTCATATTCTATAAGAATGTAATTTTCGTAACCATTTACCTGTACTTGGTTGAGTTGGTTTTAGATAAGTAAAATGAAAACCGAGCACATTAATTTTATGTGCTCGGCTTTATTATTGGTTCACTATTTTAATTAAACTTTTTTCAATATAACTGGCATCATTAATTTATCAACAATTTGTACTACATAATGAATATTTGTAGATTGATTTCTTGAGTAAATATTATACATCACTAAAGCAGGGCCAATATCTGTAATTAACTTTATATCCTCGTCATCAATTTGATATTTTTTTACGTAAGGTTCAAGAATAGACTCAACAACTTTCCGGTAACGGCAGTAATAAGCTTCGCGCATAGCACTATCTAAATCTTCATTTACTGCATTACAAATTGCATTTATTGCTTTTTGATATTTTTTATTATCTTGCAGGAATAGCAGACAAAGAAGATCAATCAGTTGTCCTCGCAAATCTTGATTTTTATTCAAGTTCTCTACTGATGTTTCGAATGGACTTATCAATGTGGCAGCGTCAATCACAAGTTCCATTTTAGAAGCCCAACGTCTATAAATTGTACCCTTTCCTACTCTTGCTTTTTCAGCAACCGCATCTATGGTCAATGAGTCATAACCTTTTTCTGCTAATAAATCTAAAGTTGTTTCAAGAATTACCTTATTGCGTGACAAATCTAGAGGTCTTCCTCTTTTTTCTTCTAATGAATTCTGTTTTTCATGCGACAAAAATCCTTCGCCACCTTTCCTATTGGTATACCTTTTTATTATATATATAAAGTCTACAAATTTTTAATAATTAAATTCGATACTGTTGCGTTCTACAATTAATTATATTATGATTCTATTTACGGTAACATATATTTCCGAAATAAAAAATTAGGAGGTAACGGAATACTGGGTAAAATGGATGAAAAAGCACAGTAAATTCAGGTGCAAGCAGCTGTATCAGAAAAGCAAGCGCAATACTATTTGCTAAGGAAGGTGCCAAGCTAGCAATTTGCTCAAGAAGGTTGGATAAGCTCGAGGAAATAGCACGACTCTGCCGAGAAGCTGGCGCTTAGGTGCTGAAGGCTCAATGTAACGTATCAAACACCGAACAGATAAAAGATTTTGTAGAGAAGATTAAGTTCTATATTAAAGGCTAGTCCACTGGCTCGCGTAGCTACGCAAGACGATATCCTCGCATGCGACGACAGCCGTTGGATATCGCTCAGGATATTCGTGCTGGGGATCCCAGATTAAACTAAGGAAGATTCTTTAAATGCTAAGGCTCTGAATTGTACTGTATATAAAGAGGAGGAATATTATATGAAACAAACAAGAATATTGATTATCGGTGCATCTGGAACTATAGGTTCAAAAGTTATTAAAGAGTTCGATAAAAACAATGAGGGCGTTGTGCTTCGTTTGGCGACAAGTCGTTCAGAAGTTGCTGATAAGTGGCGAAACGATGGGCGTGAAGCAGTTGTATTTGACCTTAATCAGCCAGCAACCTTTGCTGAAGCTCTAACAGACGTTGATCGTGTATTTTTACTAACTGGTTACACTTCTGATATGTTGTTCCAAAGTAAACATTTGGTCGACGCAGCAGTCGATGCGGGCGTAAGTCACATCGTGCATCTTGGAGTATTCACATCTCGCCGTGATCTTATACCGCATTTCAACTGGCACGACCTTATAGAAACCTATATCGAAGCAAGTGGAATTGCTTGGACGCACCTGCATCCAAATGTTATTACAGATACTGTCATGTTTATGTTACCACAAACAAATTCATTTAACTGGCATGACGAGCGCATTGGATGGATAACTGCAGGTGATATTGCAGCTGTCGCTGCTGCCGTGTTGCGTGAGGGTCCAGAGAAACATCAGAGCGCTAATTACTGGTTGAGCACGGAAGCACTAACAGGTTCAGAGGTTGCTGACATTCTATCTAAGGCATCAGGTAAAGAGATAAAGTGTAATTTTGATTCTGCGAGCTCAGAGGCTTATCTGTCTCAGATTACAAATGCTGGCCAACTCGCCTATATGGAGAGCGGCAAAATTTCGATGGCTGTGGCTGGTCAATCAAACGCTCAGAATGTTGTTCGCGATGATGTTTTAACAGTTCTGGGACGTCCAGGGACAACTATGGCGGAATGGGGGCGCCTGAATCTCAAGTAAGGTAAAGACACAGATAGAGCAGAGCACACAATTTTCTCAAAAGTCATGTAATCAGATAATAAAAAACCATTAAGAAAGACGATTTTAGACACAAAATAACCTCTGACTAATGGTTGTCAGAGGTTTATCTTATTTGATACTTACAGTTTACAGTATTCCTTCTTATTGAACTAAACTCCTTCAATAAACAAACACTTATCTCTTAAATACGCATTTTTTCTCCATATTGCTATCTAACTTATTTAACTTCATAGATTTGATTAGAGAGAAAAGAATACAATCAAGCTGTTTACGAAGAAAATGAGCGCAAGAAATTAGCCAACCTTCGGTTCATTTCAAAAGTTGGATAAATAGGTATGTACGCACCAATGGATGTCCACATCTCTTACGGGGGTCTACCCTCCCAAGTCTCACAAGATTCTACGCTCCTACATTCCTTCGTTCAACCTTTCCATAAGATGGTTGTCGGTCATGCTGTCACACAGGATCATTGTTCTTACTTTAGTTCCGTTGCCGACTAATCCCATGCTGATTTTGTCTGTTCATCTGTTTAAATCTATTTGTTAAAAGTTAGTTTTTATAGTGATTAAGCTGCTATTGATTCTTGAATAAATGCATGCATATGGGGGATGTCCTTTAACATCTTTTCCTCCTGAAACACAAACTGCTTCTTCCCAATTGAAAAGAGAATACGTATAAGTTTATTACACAAAGCAATTAAAAACTAAGGATTGACCGTTACGAACTTAATCTGTTCCTCCTTTAGAATATGAGCTAAATTAAGCCAATAATGGCCTGTAGGCTCCATTCCAGTAATGACAGAATCCATTTCGCATGACTCTTTTATTTGATTAATCCAATCAATAAATGTCCTAAATCCTTCTTGGGTATTATCAAAAAAGCAAGTAGAACCTAGCTCCATTCCACTATAATCCTGAGCTCTAGCTACATGATGATGTTTGGCAATGTCAATACCAACCACTAAGGTTTTAGGTGTGATTTGAGCTATTTTATGATTTGGTTATAATTCACAGTGAGACCTCCGAGTAGATATTTTGTCCCTTTTAGCTGGCCAGCTCAGGACACATTTATCTTATCAAGAGGTCTTTTTTCTTTCAAACCGCATTTTCACTTATTACAGGAATGCTGCCACTTTAGCAACATAAGAAAAAGACCTCCCTTTATTCAAGGAAATCTGTGTAGTATTTAAACAAGCTATTTCAATCGAGTTGTCTTTAATAATCTCAAATTATTTAATATTTGCTATCGAATAAAGCATTTAATCTGCATTAAATACTAATAAACAGTTCGTCATTTGCCACTTTTTACTCAGTCATGATCGGCTAAAGCACCTCTCCCAGAGTTACTATATCGGCGTCACCGTTAATGACAATTTAAATTGCTCTTACACTTTCTCTTGGTGACCATTCACAAAGATAGGTAAATGACTATATTTTTTGGTTAGAGCAAATTAAGGTTTCATTCCCCCATCCATTGCAAGTTGCCACGTCTCAAACTCAGTTACGTGAATATTGAATTACATATACTATCGTTCAACAAATAGCGACAAAATCTCCCGTATCTACTTTTCTGTTTAATGTAGTAACATAATATTATAAAACTACAGGAGGTAGTATATGCTTAATTTTTCACTTTTGTTATTTTTGTTTAACTTATCACTATTTCTTTTACATGAAATGGACGCGATAAGGCGTTCCGAGTGGAGAATGTTTATCGTACTTAAAGATATGGAAGATTCTACAGCTTATAAAGTCTTTACTTTAATTCACCTTCCTCTTTACACAATAATACTTGCTTTACTTTTTAGCCGCTATCAAACAATTACTTTTTGGACTATAGATTTATTTTTAATTATCCATGCTATTCTTCATCTACTCTTTGAAAAACACCCTCGTAATGGATTTAAAAATACATTCTCTAGAACAATCTTTTATTTAATGGGCATTTTTGCGTTATTTCATATATTATTATTAGTTAATAGTTGAGTGTGTATAATCAAGGGAACATAGTCTATCATTTATTATGTAGTTAATAATTCTTTACAGACAAATAAAGATAAGCCCTACCACTACTTTATATTATCTGGTATTAAAATTAATCTAAATTTTATTATACGGTTATTAGCTATGAGTGAAAAAATATAACGGTAGGATTCAAATATTGTTTATGCTTGTAAGGAATGCAGTGATTATCTATTATAAATTAATTAGTTGTGAAATGGTGTACTTAAAGTAAACTGCCCTTATTGTTCCATAAGAAAAGGACTTTCCTAGTTAACTGGGGAAAGTCTGTTAATTTAACAAGAAATATTCATTTTTCAAATCTAACTAGTGTTTTTTCAGGTATATTAATTTGGTTAATATCAAAATCATTTATTTGGAGAGTTGTTTCACCCTCACGCTTATCAGCTTCTTCTCCTACCCAACAACTATACAATTCAAAAAAATCGTCTTTATATAATTATCCAAAATTTCACATAATTTTTTAAGCTTCTTTTTCGATTGTGCACACGTTTCCAGGTTCATATATTCACTAATTTCAATTCCCCAATGACTTGATACTTCATAGACGTAAGGAGTAGTAAACTGATATTTTTTTACATCTAGCAGATTAAGCTCATCAGCAAAGCAGCTTCCAAAATAAAAAATTTCATCTGAAGATTCATCATCATTAATGAGTATTTTTATATTACACCCTATATAAGTAGCCAAACTCATTACAATCCCTCCTGGACTTTTATGTATAAAAAACATTCTACTATCTCTTCTAGACTTTTGACACACTAAATATACGTACTAATATGTCAATAATTACACTTAAACAATCCTGCCTCTATCCTGCCATAATTAATAAAAACTAAAAGGCATTAATCCTTATTGATGTGTTTACAAAGGACTGATATTGTATTATCTATATATTTTAGTTCCTCTTGCTAAAATATCTTGGTTTTGCTCGCTATATATAACAACACCAAAGTCTTGATCTAATTCATTGCGGAAATAGGCTCTAAGTGTAGCATAAAGACTTCTTTTTTCACTTTTGGTATAACCAGCCCAAGTAAATTCATCGACAAAGACATCAAAAGATAGCATAGGATTTTCTTCCATTTCAACATCGAGTACAATACCATCAAATTCGTACATCATTTTTTGGTTACCATCCTCTTTAAATGCAGTAACAGCGTCAGCTTCTTGCTGCTTTTTCAATTCATTAGCTTCTTTTCTAGCCTCCTTTTCCATCGCTCTTTCCTCCTGAGCTATAGCTTGTTCTTGTCTCATTTTCTTTTCTTCTTCCAAGAAATCTAAAAAAGAACCAAAAAGCAAAATGAAAATAATGGGATAGCTAATTGTAGCGATAGCCATTTTCCAAATTTTTTTCGAACGAAAACCAAGAATTTTGTTAAACCATTTTCTCTTTTTAATAGAAATAGTGACACCGTATTTTTCTAATAAATCCTCTAATTCTTTTTCTTTATTCAGAAAACTAACTGAAAGCCCGTTATCATAAAAATGTCTGACTGATAATGCGTAATAATCAATGGTAGCATGTCCTATTTCTTTAATTGGATAACTAGCCACCAGCCTAACTTCATCTAAAACATTAATTGTTCCTTGTTTTTTCTTTTTTGCTTGGTAAAAATTAAAATTACCATCTTTTACAAGTAGATACTCCGTAGCTTTCCCTCTATAGACTGGATAAACTTTTTGGTTGAAGTGTTCTATCAATAGTGTTACTAAATTTTTTTTTTGATTATCTTGCGCCATAATAACCTCTTCCTGTAGGTAAATAATTTTTATTAAGGTCATTTCCCCACTAAATTGTTTCACCTTTGTTATTTGTTAGATATATACGATTATTACCTATTTTTGTTTCAGAAGTAATAAAATTCTTAAAAAACACATTAAATTTTTGATAATGTAAAGGTTGTTCCTCTTCAATTATCCTGCCACTTTACTTCCATAAGCAGTTTTCATTTATTACAGGAATGCTGCCCCGATAGTTACACAAAGAAGGCTTCCTTTTAAAAAGGAAGCCTCTTTCTTTATTCTTTTTCCATTGTATCTTTAAAGAATTCAATTCCTTCAGGAACTGCATTCCTTCCATTAGGATCAAGCAACCATTCAGCCATTTTCATTGGCCAATGCAAGCTTCTTGCCATCTCTACCGATGTAATTTTAGTTGCAACCTCTGCTTCTTTTCCATCAATGATTTTCTTTGCGAAGTCCGGTTCAATAAGCATACCTCGTGCTAATGAAACCATATCTCCAAATTCCAATCCATCTTCAGCAGCCTTAGGAGTAACATCTTGCGGTACATAAATGAAAGCCGTTCTGTCTTTAATGACATTTTTAATTTGCTTGCCAAACCGGTTGGATGTCACATGAATATAGTCCAGATTTGCATCTGCTAACTTATCAATTAACTTTAGCGTATCATGAATATCATAACCGACTGAGTCCTTGTGCATTTCTTCCTCAGTAAGACGATAACCAATAATAAAATTTTTATCAGCATACTTTTTGGCAGTTTCCCGTACCTCTTTTATAACTTCCAATGCAAAGTTCATTCTTTTTTCAAGTGTACCACCCCAATGGTCTTTTCGCTTATTCGAGTAAGTAGAAAAAAATTGTTGGATAATATGTTTGTAAGCTCCATGTATTTCAACACCATCAAACCCTGCTTCAATTACTCTTTTTGTACCTCGCCCAAAATCTTTAATAACTTCCCAAATCTCTGCTTCTGTAAGTTCAGTAACTTGATAAGGAAGATGAGGAAAATTCACATTACTTGGAGCTACTACTTTTCCGTGCTTTTCGTAAGATGTTTTCGAATTAGCACCCGAGTGATATATTTGCACAAGTACCTTATTACCATGTCGCTTCATATTTTTTGCTAATTCGGTTAATCCCGGAATAAAACCATCTTCGTAGATAGACATTTGGTAAGAGAAATTTTCTCCTAGTTTACTTACAGCAGTTGCTCCAGTGATAATAATACCCGCAGCCTCAGATCGTCTTGAAAAGAACTCATAATCTTCTTTACCAACAATTCCATTGTAAAGGGACCCTTTTGAGGTCATGGGAGCCATTACAATTCTGTTTGGTATTACTACTCCGTTATTTAGCGTGATAGGTTCATTTAATCTATTCATATATATGCACCTTTCCTATTAATAATTAGATTACATTGTTATATTTAAAAATGTCGATGTATTTTTCCGAAATAAGACTTATAGTTTTTTTATTTAAAATAGTTCATTCCTTTAGGCACAATACTTAATCCCATTGGATCTAACATCCATTTAGTTAATTTTGAAGGAAATCCTAAACTATTTGCCATTTCAGTGGAAGTAATTTCAGTTGCAATGTTAGCTACTTTTCCTTCTCTTATTTTCTGTGCAAAATACGGTTCTATTAGAGCAGCCCTTGCAATAGATACCATATCTCCATACTCTAACCCTTTTAAAGCATCTTCTGCACTAAATGCGTGTGGAACAATTATCAAGGCTGTTCTACCCTTAATTACTTCTTTGAACAGTTTTCCATATCTATTTGTGGTACTATGAATGTAGTCAATGTTTGTGTCTGATAGTCTGTGGACTAGTTTTAGTGTATCTTGAAATTCATATCCTGTTGAACCCCAATGAAATTCCTCTTCCATTATTCGAAAGCCGATAATAAAATCCCGCTGTGCATACTTTTCCACCGTATTTTGCACCTCTTTTACTATCTCTAAGGCAAAGTTCATCCTTTTTTCAAGAGTACCACCCCAATAATCCTCTCTCTTGTTTGAATAGGTTGAGAAAAACTGCTGAATAAGATGGCTGTATGCTCCATGAATTTCCACCCCATCAAAACCCGCTTTAATCGCTCTTATTGTTGCCTGACCAAAATCTTTAATAATAGACCAAATTTCTTCGTCTGTTAGCTCTGAGACAATGTACGGCAAATGTGGAAAGTCAACTAAGCTAGGTGCAACTACCTTTCCATGTTTTTGATAAGATACTTTTGAGTTGGCACCAGAATGATAAAGCTGGACTACCGCTTTATTACCGTTACCTTTTATAAGCTTCGCTAATTTTGAAAGACCAGGAATAAATCGATCATCATAAATGGACATTTGGTAAGAAAAATTTTCTCCTAATTCACTTACTGCTGTTGCACCAGTAATGATTAAGCCAGCAACTTGATTTCTTTTCTGATAAAACTTAAGGTCCTCCTCTTCAATTATTCCGTCCCATGAAGAACCTTTTGATGTCATAGGAGCCATAACAATTCTGTTAGGAATAATTACGCCGCTTTTTAGTTGAATAGGTTCATTAAGTATATTCATTGCAGAATTCCTTTCTTATAAAAGCATGATCATATTCAGAAAGACAAATCGGAATAAGTCGATGTATAAAGTTGAAAAATAATGAGTTATATACTATAACTCATTTAACATAAACAATCCAAACTGTTTAATTACTTCTTCATTTCTCCGATAATACGTCCATTTACCAATTCTAGTAGCATGAAGTAAATCGGCTCTTTGTAGAATGGCTAGATATTGAGAAACAGTTGATTGAGTCATATTTAATTTTTTCGTTATTTGACTAACACAAACTCCAACCTTTTCTAAATCTACTTCTTTTTGTGTATGTGCATGAAAATGCTCATGAGGATTTTTCAACCAATACAAAATTTGCATTCTAGATTCATTTGAAATTGCTTTTAAAATATTTAAAGTATCCATGGTTGGATTATACATTCAAAAAGTTCGATATGTCAATGGAATAATTCCAATACTTATTCAACTAAACTGCCCCGTTTGTAACACAATAAGGATTCACTTCACTTACCACAGGAATGCTGCCACTTTCAGTACCACAAGACATCCTCTGTAACCATTAAGTTATGACACTCATAATACAAATAAAATGCCAATTATAATAAATGGCATCAATAATTTTCTTCCGTGTAAAGTTTGTACAATTTTAATTGTTCTGCACTAAGACTTTTCCTCTGTTCAGGATCTCTATTTTTTTCAATAAAAGCACTTAACTTTTGTTTTTTGATGCAGCATTAAACTGTCAAATATTATTAAAATCTGTCATAGTCAATTCTTGAACATATAAGATACCTTCAATCCGTATTCATAAAGAGGGCTTGTCTTTCAGATTACACTTTAATGTATAAAATGAATTATAAAGGTCTTGAATGTTAAAATTTGTCGATATATAGCGAAGGAATAGTCTTTCTTAAATGCGTTTTCAATTGTTAGAATAAGTTATTGTAAATAACAAAAAAAGGAAGAATTATATGAATAATCTTTTGGACGAACAAATTAAGATATTAAAAAATAATATGATCAATGTTGGAATGACAAAAGGATTATCTGCAAAGGAAACCATATTACTAAGTAAGAGATTAGATAATTTGATGAATTTAAAAATGATTATACTTAAGAAGAAAAACGCATCCTAAAAAGGAAATGCTTAAAGTCGTATACCATACAGATGGCTTGTGACTTCCAGATTACAATTTTCTTAACATACATTGTGAAAAACGCTTGTCTACAAATATATGTAGCAAAATAAAACAAAATATATATTTTATATAGACGTATTTCCACCCTCCTTAATTCATTTAAAGAAGGCATCTTTTATCGGAGACATTCTAGCGGGGATTCTTATTTTCATAAGCCGGTACTAACAGTTATTACATACGTAGTAATGTAACCCTTATTCATCAAGAAATACCCAACGGAGGCATTGTCCATTTGTACATTTCTATGTTTCCGAACCATTTTTTAAAAAATGAATTTGATGTCATATATGTATGGTAAGTGTAAAACCCGCAAAATAGTTGTTATAGCTTAGCATCTGTTTTTATGTTCAAATGAAACAAAGAGAAACTTAGAATTTGAAATTAACGTACGCAATACTGCTTCAGTTACATAAAAAATAAAAACCTCCACTCTTATAATTTCATGGAGGTAAGGAAAAATTTGACCAGATTAATATGTGCAAATAAGAAAATTGTATGCATGGTCCCATATTTCAAGAGAAGCGGATTGAGTTCATTAAATTACAAAAACCCTGCAACATAGATTACAAAAAGACCCTTATTATCTTTACTTTAAAATATCTAAAGGTCTTAATATATTTTAATCATTAAAGACGATAGTTTTAACAACTTTATCTGGGTTTTTACTTGAGTATTCAAAAGCTAAAGATATATTATCTAGAGAGAATCTGTCCGTTATTAACTCTTTAACATTTATCCTGCCTTCAGATATCCACTTAATGGCTATTGGAAATGCATTCGCATACCGGTTGACCGCAACATAATCTAGTTCCTTATCCAAAAATGTTGCTATATTCATCTCAACTATATTTCCACCTGGCCAACCAACTTGAACAATACATCCACCCGTACGGCAATAACTGAACGTGGAGGCAGTTGCTTTAGCTGCACCGGCTGTTTCAAAAACAACTTCTGCCCCCCCTTCTAAGCTGGAATCCGTTGGAAATGCAACCTTATCTATCCCTACTTTTTTGGCAAAATTAAGTCTCGATTTATTAAAATCAACACAGATGACTTCCCCCCCACCCGCAGCTTTAAAGGCTTGAGCAGTCAAAATTCCGATAGGACCAGCACCTATGATTATTGCGGTATCACCGCTATTAAATTTTGCACGATTTACAGCGTGAACCCCTACTGCCACAGGTTCTACCATTGCTGCTTCTTCAAATGATAAAGTTTTAGGGATGCGAAATACCATGTCACTTCGTATTGTTATATAATCACAGAAAGTACCATTGACTGGTGGTGCTGAAAGAAAGACAACCTCAGGACATAAATTGTATCTTCCCGACTTACAATAGCCGCAAATTCCACAGGGGATGCCTGGTTCTATTACAACGTGGTCACCTTTTGAAAATCCCTTTACGCTACTACCTACTTCTGCAATAACCCCACTAGATTCATGACCCGGTACATATGGGCTATCCACTACGAAATTACCTAATCTACCTTCCTTATAAAAATGTATGTCTGATCCACAAATACCATTTGCTTTTATTTCGATTAGTAATTCATCTTCTTTAAGTAAAGGGATATCGTCTTCTATTATTGTAAATTTGTGATTTTTATCAAGAAATGCTCTTCTGTTGATTTTATTCATACGGCTGGCACCTGCACCTCATCAAGTTTCATGGCTTCTGTCAAAAGCATTAGGGTAAGCGCCTGGCCGTAAGTCATCGGGCAAATTGGAACTACTTTGTACTTCTGAGCGTCATCACAAATTGCCGTGCCATAGGAGACCTCAGTGACTGTTCCATCTTTAGAAATCCTTGTGATTATTGCCTCTAACGCTTTGATTCCACATTCTCTATAATGTTCTGGAATATATCCTAACCTCACTGCCTTCAGTATCCCATAAGCAAACCCCGCTGTTGCAGAGGCTTCAAGATAAGAGTCTTTATCTGAAATCAAGGTATGCCACATGCCGTTTCTGTTTTGATACTGCTCTAATGCTTGAACCTGTGCGTGTAGTGTATCTAGTAGAAACCATTTCACTCCCATGTCCAAATCGCCTAGAATGTCTAAGTAATCAACGACACTTGAAGTATACCAACTATTCCCCCTCCCCCATTGAATTTCACCAAATGCATGCCGTCCATTAAAATCGAAACCGTGATCGAATAATCCATTCTTTTTATTGGTTAGGTATTTAATATGGAGTAGGTACTGTCTCACTGACTCAGCTTTATAATCCTCCCGACCAAGTAACTTACCCATTCTCGCCATAAACAGTACGGTCATAAATAGTGTATCTATCCAAATTTGACCGTGATTTGCCTTTTCCGAAACTATATGCTGCAATCCCATTTCTTCAGTTCGCGGCATTTCCTTTATAACCCACTCGGCCCATTCCTTGCATATATCCAAATAAATATCTTTTTTTGTATATTCATAAACATAAGTTAGTGTTAACAAAGGGCACATTGTATTCACGTTCTTAGCAGGGAGACCTTTACGAATATTGTTATCAAACCAATCTATAAGGAAATTTAGTACCTCTTGTTTACCCGTTTCTGCATAATATTTTTGCATGCCATACAAAC
>Ga0209463_1000445_pt1 | contig 33476 bp, 27 predicted proteins | sample AgamicMgSfrz_FD_187169 | JGI IMG/M metagenome (GOLD analysis project Ga0209463, IMG submission 187169) | Agave microbial communities from Guanajuato, Mexico - Mg.Sf.rz (SPAdes) (version 2) | ecosystem: Host-associated > Plants > Phyllosphere > Phylloplane/Leaf | place: Guanajuato, Mexico...
AAGCTGATCAGCTTTTACCTCTGTAAGCTCTGATAGGCAAATGGTTTTGTACGGAACATGCTCCGGCTTTGTCTTCACATTGATGCCAACCCCGATATAAATGGCGGTACGGTCCGCTTCAATCAATGTGCCTGATACCTTTGCTTCATTGATGAGAATATCATTTGGCCATTTGATCGCCAGCTGATCCTCAGCCCCGATGAGAGGTTTGAGTACATCGTAGATCGCTAGTGCCGTCAGCGGAGCAATCGTTGACTGGGTGGAGAGTTCTTCTGGCGGCAAAACTGTCATGGTCAAAGCGACATTCCCTGCAGGCGTTTCCCACGGTCTGCCAAGCCTGCCTCTTCCTGCTGTCTGCTGATGTGCATAGACAGCAAATGAAGGTTTTTCTCCTTGCTGAATGAGCCTTTTCGCTTCATTATTTGTACTATCAATGGTGTCATATTGAAAAATCTTCATGTGTTCTCCTTTTGTTTCTTCTATGTTTTTTTTATTATAACAAAATGAAGCTTACACGTTGATGAGGGCTGCATGCTATCCTTTTCGCTGAGCTTGAAATGTCTCTTTTTCTTCCTCTGTAAATGGGACAGATGCGCCTGTTTCTTTATTAATTTGCACCATGGTGACTGAGCCTGTAAAGCATGGTTCCTGCTGCTCGTTTTCTCCTAAGTAATGAAGGATAAGTGAGCTTGATCCGACTTTTTCCGGCTTTACATACACACGAAGCCGCTCCCCAATCTCCACCTGTTTGATGTAATCACATTGCAGGTTTGCCACGACTGTCATCGTCTCTTTCACACGTTTCATTCGTTTATCCACAATTCCTGTTTTTTGAAAAAAGGCAATCCGTGCTTCTTCAAAATACACAAAAGGGGTGACATTGTTCATATGGCCAAACATATCCGTTTCTGAAAAACGGACAGTCGTTTCGACATAAAATCGAAAGGATGCTCTCCATTCTTCAAACGGTTCTTCAATATATGACGGAAGTCTCACTTCATCATCTCCTTATTCATCAATAAACGCCTCTCCCATATTGGAAGAGGCGTTTATTTCGTGTTCCATCCAGCCTCTTGTAAACACTCATCATGATTGGCAAAGAGGACTGAATGTGATGTTATTCTGCGTGATCGCTTCCGAAGAAGTTACGGAAAGCTTGTAATGTTGTATCTCGGTTAAGTGCTGCAATTGACGTTGTCAGCGGGATTCCTTTCGGACAAGCCTGCACACAGTTTTGAGAGTTCCCGCAGTTCGCAAGACCGCCGTCACCCATAATTTCTTCTAGACGGTCAGACTTATTCATCGCACCTGTCGGATGTGCGTTAAATAGACGAACTTGCGAAAGCGGTGCAGGGCCCATAAAGGAAGACTTATCATTCACGTTTGGACAAGCTTCAAGGCAGACACCACATGTCATACATTTAGAAAGCTCATACGCCCATTGACGTTTTTTCTCAGGCATTCTTGGTCCAGGTCCAAGATCATATGTGCCATCGATCGGCACCCATGCTTTTACTTTTTTCAAGGAGTTGAACATGCGGCTTCTATCAACCTGCAAGTCTCTCACGACCGGGAATGTCTTCATCGGCTGAAGACGGATCGGCTGATCTAACTTGTCAATCAAGGCTGTACATGACTGGCGCGGTTTTCCATTAATGACCATAGAACAAGCTCCGCACACCTCTTCAAGACAGTTCATATCCCAGTTGATCGCCGTTGTTTTTTCACCTTGTTTATTGACCGGGTTACGTCTAATTTCCATGAGTGCGGAAATGACGTTCATATTTGGGCGGTAAGGGATTTCGAATTCCTCATCATAAGGCTTTCCATCTGCTGTATCTTGACGTGTGATAATGAATTGAATTGTGTTTTTTTCACTCATCTTATTTCTCCACCTTTTTCTTCGAGTAATCTCGTTTACGAGGTGCAATTAACGATACATCGACGTCCTCATAGTGGAATGCTGGCTTTTGATTTTTCCCTTTGAACGTAGCCATCGTTGTTTTAAGGAATTCTTCATCGTTTCTCTCTGGGAATTCCGGTTTATAGTGTGCGCCTCGGCTTTCATTCCGGTTATATGCCCCGATCGTAATGACTCTTGCCAGCTGTAGCATGTTGTCAAGCTGACGCGTGAAGGCAGCGCCTTGGTTGCTCCATGATGCTGTATCATTGATGTTGATCTTCTTGTAGCGCTCCATGAGTTCTTCAATCTTCTGATCTGTTTTTAAGAGTTTGTCATTGTAACGAACCACTGTAACGTTATCCGTCATCCATTCTCCAAGCTCTTTATGAAGCACGTACGCATTTTCTGTGCCATCCATGCTGAGGATGTTGTCCCATTTCTCCTGCTCTTTCTTCACGGCGCTGTCAAATAGTGCAGAAGAAAGGTCCTCCGCAGATTTCTCAAGACCGCTAATGTACTTCACCGCATTTGGTCCAGCGACCATTCCGCCGTAAATCGCAGAAAGAAGTGAGTTTGCACCAAGCCTGTTTCCGCCGTGCATCGAGTAATCACATTCTCCGGCAGCGAACAGACCTTTGATATTCGTCATTTGATCATAATCGACCCATAATCCGCCCATTGAGTAATGAACAGCTGGGAAGATTTTCATCGGCAGTTTACGCGGGTCGTCACCCATGAATTTTTCATAGATTTCAATGATTCCGCCAAGCTTAATATCAAGCTCTTTTGGATCTTTATGAGAAAGATCGAGATACACCATGTTCTCTCCGTTGATGCCAAGCTTTTGCTCGACACATACGTCAAAGATTTCACGCGTTGCGATGTCACGCGGTACAAGGTTCCCGTATGCTGGGTATTTTTCTTCAAGGAAGTACCAAGGCTTCCCGTCTTTATATGTCCAAACACGTCCGCCTTCACCACGAGCTGATTCACTCATAAGACGCAGCTTGTCATCTCCTGGGATCGCTGTTGGGTGAATTTGAATAAATTCTCCATTTGCATAGTGTGCACCTTGCTGATAGACGATGGATGCAGCAGATCCAGTGTTAATCATGGAGTTCGTTGATTTACCGAATACGATTCCAGGGCCGCCTGTTGCCATGATGACTGCATCTGAACGGAAGGATTCAATTTCCATTGTCGTCAAGTTCTGCGCGACAATCCCGCGGCAAACTTCCTCGTCATCTAACACAGCGCCAAGGAATTCCCAGCCTTCATATTTCGTGACAAGTCCTGCCACTTCATAGCGGCGAACCTGCTCATCCAGTGCGTATAATAGCTGCTGGCCTGTTGTCGCTCCAGCAAACGCTGTACGGTGGTGCTGTGTTCCCCCGAAGCGGCGGAAGTCCAATAATCCCTCTGGTGTTCTATTAAACATAACACCCATACGATCAAGTAAGTGGATAATGGACGGCGCTGCTTCACACATTGCCTTTACTGGCGGCTGGTTGGCTAAGAAATCTCCGCCGTATACCGTGTCATCAAAATGCTCATAAGGTGAATCTCCTTCACCTTTTGTATTAACCGCTCCGTTGATTCCGCCCTGTGCACATACAGAATGCGAACGTTTCACAGGTACGATTGAAAATAGTTGAACAGCTGTTCCCGCTTCTGCTGCTTTAATAGTTGCCATGAGACCAGCTAAGCCGCCTCCGACAACGATGATGCTAGAATTACTCATTGTAGCCCCTCTCCCTCTTCTACTAATCTATTTCCTCTTAAACAAAAGCGAAAATTGCTCTTAGCCCTACATATGAAAGCGCTATAAATATACCCAATGTCACATATGTGGAGATTCGTTGTGAGCGTGGTGAAACGGTAATTCCCCAGCTGACAGCAAATGACCACAAGCCATTAGCAAAGTGGAAAATAGTAGATAAAACGCCGACAATATAGAAGCCTAGCATAAATGGAGAGCTTAAAATATTCGCCATCATGTCATAGTTGACTTCAGCTCCAAGCTGAGCTTGAATGCGTGTTTCCCATACGTGCCAAGTGACAAAAACCAATGTGATAATTCCTGAAATCCTTTGCAGTCTGAACAGCCAGTTTCTTAAGTAACTGAAGCGAGACGTGTTGTTTTGTGCCGTAAAGGCTATGTACACCCCATAAACAGCATGATAGATCAGTGGTAAGAAAATCACGAACAGCTCAAGTGCATATCTGAAAGGAAGCTGTTCCATAAAGTGTGCAGCTTTGTTAAACGCCTCTGGTCCATTCGTCGCAAAGTGGTTAACCACTAAGTGCTGTATTAAAAATAGACCGACCGGAATGACGCCAAGCAAAGAATGCAATCTCCGATAAAAAAATTCTTTGTTCCCCGACATTACTTTACCCCCTAGTAAAAAAAGTGCAATTGCTTGAAAATTGTCTTACCCCCGCTTCTTTCAAATGTAAGCACTTTATTCAAATTTATTGACAATTTCATTTTACTCCTATGTCAAAAAAGCGTCAAGAAACCGCGTACATAAATTAAAATTTTCCGAAATTTAAAAGTTTTAAATCAAATTTCGTTTTACTACAATAAGAATTTCTTAGACTTCAGGGAAAACTCTGTCATCATATGCCCACATAAGCTATAATAAATTGTTGAAAGAGGGGAGCCGTACAATGAATAAATTCGAATCTAACTTAGAACAGCTAAAAGAAATTGAAGTCAATGGATTTGCCTACGAGCTGATACGCGAAGTTCTGCTGCCTGATATTCTTGGTCAGGACCATTCATCTATGATGTATTTTGCGGGTAAACTGCTTGCTCGTAAATTTCCTCAAGAGTCATGGGAGAAGATCCCCGAATTTTTCCATGATGCCGGATGGGGGACTCTCACGATGGTCCATTCGAAAAAACAGGAAATTGAGTTTGAGCTCGAAGGCCCACTAGTATCAAATCGACTCACCTATCAAAAGGAGCCATGCTTTCAGATGGAAGCGGGTTTTATTGCTGAACAAATTCAGCTTCTTAATGAGCACGTAGCTGAATCCTATGAACAAGTGAAAAAGCGTGCTGAGAAAGTCATTTTAACCGTTAAATGGGATTTAAGAGACCCTAGCTAACAATGCTTATGAAAGGCGTGGACTTCGTGTCACGCCTTTTTTATATGCCCTTCTATCATAGCATACACACAGAAGCTGGATTTCCTTTCATCAGAAAAACATCTACCCCATTTCGGAGTAGATGCTCCTTGTTCATTTTTTACTTTTTTGATATGTCTTTAAGTATCCCTTCACCTTTTCTGCATCTGGCTTTAACTCGTTTTTTGTTTCGACAAGCGGACTGACTGTGGATGAAGCCTTGTTTTTATGACCTTGGTAGAAGTTGACGAATTCCTCTTGATTGATTGAGTAAAGGATGGCTTTTCGTAAGTCTTCACTTTTTGCCACTTCACGTTTAGACGTGTTAAATAACAGATAGGCAACAGCATTACTCTGATTCTTTTGCAAGGCAAGCTTGCTGTCTTTCTCGACCACATCATATTTTGTTTCAGGTATTCCATTAAAAATATGAATCTCACCATTTCGAAGTGCAGATAGTGCACTATCAGGATTTTCGATAAATCGAACAGTGACTTGTGAAATGTTTGGCTCGTTCTCTGTTCCTTTCATATATGCAGGGTTTTTATAAAAAACCGCTTCATAGTCGTTCTTATAAGATAAAATGTATGGACCGCTCGCAAACAATTCGTTGTTGTATTTCTTCCCTTCTGTCACTGTATTTTGATCACCATAAGGTATATCCTTTGATGGATCAAAGGAATCAACATCATATGTGTTTATACGCTCTACCTGTTTCTTGGAAACAATTCCTGCTGATTGGTGAGCTAAATAGTTTAATACTTGCGGGAATGGCTCTGTTGTCGTGATCTTTACCACTTGATACGCACCTGCTTGATTGTCTGCATCTTCTTTATCTTTTACGAGCTTTTTCACCTTCTGTTGCACATCTTTTTCTAAATCTTCTTTGATCGTACCGCCATTACCTGATGTTGCTTTCAGTTCAGATAGATCGGTTACAACCTCTGCGCTTTGAATATGCTCATGCAATGAGTATGTACGATGGTCTGGTACTGCGTTTTTATCCTTGGCTCTATTCAGCGAAAAAACCACATCATCTGCACCTACGCGTTCACCCGAATCCATCGCTTTTTTATTCTCCACCTTTGCAAAACGGATATCGTCTCTTAATAAGAAGTAATAATGTGTTTTATCTTTTGCTGCGGCATGATTCCAAGAAAGTGAACCTTTTGATGTGACTTTATCATCATCTGTCAAATTCACAAGTCTTACATACATATTGGTATTCAGTGTATTAATTGATCCATCATTGCCTTTGATCGGATCAAGCGATGTAAGGGAAGCCAGCGCCTGCTGCGTGATGAGCGGATCTTTATTTCTTTTGGATGAATCGTTAAAATCAATTGTTTCCCATGCAACTGCCCGAGATTTAGCTAGACGAACGGTCTTCTCATTGATCACACCTTTGTTCACACCTTGAGCTTTCAATGAATTGTAAAGCGGCGCAATATAGGCCTTATCAAAGACGAGACGCTTTTCTAATTCTTGATATGTTTGAATGTATTCGTCAGGCGTTTCTGTTGCTGATTTGTCAATCAATTGATCGATTTGTTTATCTGACATGATGCTGTTATCAGCACCGGTTTTAAACAGGCCACGAACCGCATAATCTGGGTTCCCCGTCACAGTCGTCCAGCTCGAAAGAACGATGTCATAATTCCCGGCATCCTTTTGAGCTGTATAGCTGCCATAATCAGGCTGAATATTGAGTTTTACTTTAAAGCCACTCTTGACCAATTGATCTCGAACGATATTCAGGTCATCTTCACTGCTGCTCATTCCAAGTAACTCAATGGTTTCTTTCGACGCTTGACTACCTTCCTCATTTCCTACACTTGACTTCGTATTGACACAGCCTGCTAATACGAGAAGCAATATGATGAGCAATGGTAATACACTTTTTTTCATAGTATTTCCCCCTTGTGTTTTTACATTTCATCTAATTTTGGATCTAACGCATCCCGTAATGCGTCACCTAAAAAGTTAAATGATAAGACAAGCATGATAATGGCGAGCCCTGGAAAAATGGCTAGATAGGCATGAGATTCTAAGTAGGTACTCCCCGCTTTTAATATATTTCCCCATTCCGGAATATGAGGTTCAACACCAAGACCCAAGTAACTCAAACTACTTGTTGCAATCACTGCCGACCCAATTGTCAAAGTGGCTTTCACAATCATCGGCGCCAGTGCATTAGGGACAATTTCTTTAAAAATAATAGACCAATCACTAGCACCTAATGCACGGGCTGAGTGAACATATTCTAGATTAGAAATCATCATGACATTGGCACGCATTGTTCTGGCATAGGTCGGAATCGCTCCTACACTAAGAGCAATGATCAAGTTCACAATATTAGCTCCAAATGCTGCAATGATAGCGATCGCCAGCAATATGCCAGGGATGGCGTAAAGAACATCCAGCAGCCGCATAATGACATGATCTATTTTTGGCGTGTAGTATCCTGCAATCGCCCCCAAAAAACCTCCAATGACAGCTGGAATAAGGGTTGAAATGCAGCCAACGAGTAAGGAAATTCTTGCCCCAAAGACAATTTGCGAAAATACATCACGGCCAAATTGATCAGTTCCAAGTGGATAAGCAAGACTTGGTGTTTGTAAAATAGCACCATATTGATTCTCGACCGCCAAGTCATAATCGAAGGTAAACACACTCCACATTGACAGAGAAAAAACAAAAACAATGAACAACAGTCCTAGCATCGCTGCTTGGTTTCTCGTTATTTTCTCCCAGATGGAACGCCATTTTTCAAAACGATATTTTTTGATATGTCCTGTTTTCACCGCAAGCTGTATCGCCAGAAGAAGAGCAAATACGTTGCCCATCACAGATGAAAGCACAAGGGCAATAGCAAAATATGTTCCTGCTACCGGTGATACCTTTCTATCCTCCTGCTTGATCACAAACACAAATACTGCCGTATAAAAGAGACCGATGACAAGCAGAATCAACATAGCAAGCGGAAAGGAATCCGTTACATAGGGTTTGAATAAATTCAGAGCAGACAAAGCCATGATCACGATATGATTGATCAGCATGTAAAAAGCAAATATATATGCCAGAGATTTTCTTTCTTTTATGAGACTAAAGGCAAAAACGGTGATGATGAGATGACCAGAAAAAAGACTCAACAGCTGCACATAACCTAGACGCCTCGTGAAGGTTTGAATTACACCTGTCTTTTCTAGATCATTCTTCATTTTCCATGTAATAGTGACTTGAATAAGCGAAAAGAAAAGGTAAATAAAAGATACAGTGAACATCAGTGGCTTCACGGTTTTATTCGCAATATCAACGCTGTTTATAAAGAAAAGAATGGTCATGACAATTGATGCAACAGATGTGAATTTTGCGCCAATATACTCGATAGACCGCTTTTTCACATGATGCTGCTCATGAGAGTGAATCGACTTCATCGTTGCTGACATTCCTACACCTACTTCAATATTGTTTCATCTTTGATCTAATACGAGGATCAAAAAATGCATATAAAATATCAATGATGACATTCACGACGGAGATGGTAATCGCCACATATACAACCCCTCCCAAAATACTCGGAATATCAGGGATAAACTGCTTATCAACAATATAGCTTCCAATCCCACTAATGTTGAATACCTTTTCTGTAACAGCCGCTCCTCCAAGCATGCCGCCGAAAAGCAGTCCAATAACGGTAATAATCGGAATCATGGCATTGCCAATTCCATGTCGCCATAAAATATACTGCTGACTTAGCCCCTTTGCTTTTGCTGTAATCATGTAATCTTCATGAATAACTTCGAGCATAGATGACCTTGTCATCCGAGCAATTGAGGCAGTTAACCCCGTACCAAGGACAATGACTGGCATGAGTAAAGATAACCAATTTTCTGGGGAATACGTGGCGGGAAGCCATTTCCATTTAATCGAAAAGTTCAAAATGAAAATGAGTCCTTGCCAAAAGTTTGGAATAGACAACCCAAGTAATGCGATAAACATGAAGAAATAATCAAAAAATGAATATGGTCTTGTCGCAGAAATAACCCCTATTGGAATGGCAATCACAATCGCCATGACGAGTGACCAAACAGCTAATGTGAGCGTGATAGGAAATTTATTCGCTATACTTGTTGCCACTTCTTCATTTCCGGTAAACGATTTTCCAAGATCAAATGTGAAAAGTCCTTTTGAAGCATTCCAAAGCTGTTGGATATATGGTTGATCTAGACCATATAGGTGATTAAAAGCTGCGATTTGCTCCTTTGTTGCGGATTCTCCAAGAATATTTACTGCTGGATCAAATGGAGAGAAATAGAGAATGGTAAAGACAAGAATGACTACACCGATAATCACCAATACACTCATAAGCAGCCGTTCAACAACATATTTCAAGAATGCATGCCGGTATAAAAAAAGCAGAATGTACATTGGTAAGCCTGGAATCAATGTCATCATAAGAAAAAGCCGGTTAGATAATAGTGAAGCAAAAACCGTGTGAAACGTGACTTTCGACTGACCTTGTTTTTTCAGCTCTTCCTCAACCTTCAATTTCACTGTTTTTTGAAAGGCTTCTTCTGTCCACTGATGAGTAAGGCTGTCGATCTCATGTGGATCTATTTTTTCATAGAAGAATTCTTTTTTCCTCAACACCTGCTGCTGAATATCCGCTCTCATTTTCTCTTTAACGCCGGAAACATCTAAACGAGCCTTCACTTCTTCTAATACATGAATATATGTATCTTGTTTACTCTTATGTAAATAATAAAAAAATACAAACAAATGCACGGGTAAACCAACAATCCACAGCACTAATTGATATGTGCGGCGCGATTGAATGTCTTGAAATATTCGACTGACCCAGGATGGATGAGATATGCCGCCAATCTCATCATGTTTTACAGCTACCATTCTCGACAACCCATCGTTCCCCCTTTCACATGAATGTTCGTTCCAAAAAGTCAATTGCATTATTCCGATCTGTATAGTAAAGTTTATGCTAGCTTCATTTGAAAGTCAATATCCATATCATACAGGTGGTGGGAAAAATTGAAGGATTTAGCACCTCTTCTAACAGTGAAGGATTTACATATATCTTTTCACACACGAGATGGCGAATTAGAAGCTGTTCGTGGCATTAGCTTTGAAGTAAACAAAGGAGAAACACTTGGTATTGTCGGGGAATCAGGAAGCGGGAAAAGCGTAACAGCCCGGAGTATTTTACAACTCCTTCCATCACCTCCTTCTTTTTTAAAATCAGGAAGCATCACCTTTCAGGGGGAAGAACTCACAACAAAAACGGAAAAAGAAATGCAGACTGTAAGAGGGCTTGATATTGGCATGATTTTTCAAGACCCAATGACTTCTCTCAATCCAACGATACGGATCGGCCCTCAAATCGCTGAAAGCTTAATCAAACGCAGGAAGCTTTCAAAAGAAGAAGCGAAACGACAGGCCATTGACCTGATGAAACTTGTAGGAATTCAGCATAGTAAGGAGCGCTATCAGCAATATCCGCATGAATTCTCTGGCGGTATGCGTCAACGGATCGTCATTGCCATCGCTTTAGCCTCTCAGCCAGCCTTGCTTATCGCAGATGAACCAACAACTGCACTCGATGTGACCATACAAGCCCAAATTTTACATGTGATGAAGGATATTCAAGAGCGGTTTGGGACATCGATTATTTTCATCACACACGACCTAGGCGTTGTTGCCGGAATGTGTGATCGAGTGGTTGTGATGAAAGAAGGAAAAATTGTCGAATCCAATACAACAGAAGAATTGTTTGAGAACCCTCAGCATGCATATACACAACAGCTTCTCAATTCTTTGCCTCGTTTACACGAAAAGAAAAAAAACAAGAAAGATTTTGATGCCATACATATCAAACAACTTCCGCCTTTACTGGAAGTTAAATCATTATCTCAGCACTTTCAAATCGGTAAAGGGCATGTGCTAAAAGCGGTTGATCAGATTGATTTTTTGATTAAACGCGGAGAAACACTGGGGCTTGTTGGCGAATCAGGTTCAGGGAAATCAACCACTGGCCGAGCGATCCTTCGCTTACAAGAACCAACAGATGGCGATATCTTATTTCAAGGCATTCCAGTCCACCGTCTGTCGAAAAAAGAAATGAAAACGATGCGGCGGCATATGCAAATGATTTTTCAAGACCCATATTCTTCTCTAAATCCTCGCTTTAAAGTGCTGGATATTATCGGACAGGCGCTTGATCTCCACAGGTTAAGCACAAACAACACCGAAAGAAGAAAAAGGGTGGAAGCACTGCTTGAGATGGTCGGCCTCAAGCCGTCACATGCCGATCGGTACCCTCACGAATTTTCCGGAGGACAGCGTCAGAGAATTGGGATCGCAAGGGCGCTTGCCGTCGAACCACAATTGATTGTATGTGATGAACCTCTGTCTGCACTTGATGTTTCTATCCAAGCGCAAATCGTACGATTATTAGAGGATCTTCAGAAAAAGCTTGGGTTGACTTATTTATTTATTGCACACGATTTGTCGATGGTGAAACATATTAGTGACCGAGTGGCTGTGATGTATGCTGGTAAAATTGTTGAATTAGCCGAAAGTGAGGAGCTTTACAACAATCCGCAGCATCCCTACACAAAATCGTTACTTTCAGCCATCCCTATACCTGACCCTAAAGTGGAAGCAAAGAAGGAAAGATTCGTTTTAGCAGAACAGATGGACGAAGATCCTTATCATTTACAGAATGCAGAGCTAGTGGAAATATCAAAGGATCACTGGGTTGCCATTTCAACAGCACAATAAAAAAGAGGTGTACCCTTTGTAGCGGGTACACCTCTTTTGTTGTTTAAGAATGAGCAGCGGCGCTCACCTTAGATAAATCAAACGCATCATGCAGCGCTTCAACCGCTTTGACCATATCATCACGGCCGACCACTGTTGAGACTTTGATTTCAGACGTACTGACCATTTTCACTTGAATGTCTTTTTGCGCTAACACAGCAAACATTTCAGCAGCTACGCCTGGATTTGAGACCATTCCAGATCCCACAATGGAGACTTTCGCTAATTTGCTTTCTGTCTCAATCTGTTCGTAGCCAAGCGCCCCTTTATATTCTTCTAATACTTCAACTGTTTTGGACAAATCATCCGTTTTCACAGAGAAAGAGATCGACGTCTGGTTGGTGCTTGTGACAGACTGAATGATGATATCAACATTGATATTCTGTTTCGCAAGCGTCGTAAAAATGGTCGATAGTGTTGTTAAACCGCTTGAAAGCCCGCACACTGTTACACGTGTAATCTGGTCTTCAAATGCAATGCCTCTGACGACTAAATTTTGTTCCATGGATGATTCCTCCTCAATTAACGTACCCGATTCATTTTCAATACTAGAACGGACTTCTAGCGGGACTTGATAATTTTTCGCAAATTCAACAGCTCTTGGATGCAGGACTCCAGCTCCTAAATTAGCCAGCTCAAGCATCTCATCGTATGAAATACCTGCAAGTTTCCGCGCAGACGATACATAACGCGGATCTGTCGTAAACACTCCTGGTACATCTGTGTAAATATCACATTTATCAGCTTTTAGTGCGGCAGCCAGTGCCACAGCGGTTGTATCTGATCCACCGCGGCCAAGTGTTGTGATATGTAAGTCATCTGCAATTCCTTGGAAGCCTGCCACAACAACGACTTTCCCCGCACTTAATTCCTCTTTTATTCTTGATTCATCAATGTCCACGATTCTTGCATTTCCGTGTACATGCTCTGTTTTCATACCAGCCTGCCAGCCTGTAAAGGAAATGGCATCATAGCCTCTTCTTTGGAGCGCCATCACTAATAATGAAATGGTCACCTGCTCACCAGTTGCGAGCAGCATATCCATTTCTCTTTTGCTTGGATCGTCTGTGAGTTCTTTCGCTAAGTCAACTAGAACATCCGTTGATTTGCCCATCGCTGAGACAACCACAACCACATCATGTCCTGCCTCGCGTTCAGCGATCACTCTCTCTGCGGCATTGCGGATTTTTTCTGTCGACCCAACGGAAGTTCCGCCAAATTTTTGTACAATTAGTCCCATGTCTATCACCCTTTTTCGAAAGTTCACGTGTGAGAGAAGAGGCAGCTTTGGAGACTGCCCGCTCACTGCAAATAAAAAAGCAATGAGAGAACAAATCTCCCATTGCTTTAAAATCATCATTAAACAATGAGATAGCCCTCCAAGAAATCAATTCTTGACAGCTCTACATTTCTTCAATGTACAGCCAGCGAATAAAATGAGTGGATTTTATTCACTTCGGCGACGCTCCCCTTTCAGCCCTCTTCTTAGATCCCATCGATCTCTGAAAGCTTACTCTTGAAGTTCGCACCTCTATCTTCAACAAACAACACGTTCATTTATTAAATTAGTCACATCTTAACAGACTTTTGGTAAAAATACAATCTATTTTTTTAATGCTTCCATTAAAAGTTCAGCCGTCTGTTTCGGAATGCCAGCCCCCTGAAAGTCTTGGATAGAGGCTTCTTTCATCTTTTTCACAGAACCAAAATGTTTAAGGAGCTGCTTTTTACGCTTTTCTCCGATACCTGGTACATCGTCTAAAATAGACTGGAATGCATTTTTTCCGCGCAGCTGCCGGTGAAAGCTAATGGCGAACCGGTGCACTTCATCTTGAATCCGCTGCAATAAGTAAAAGGCTTGGCTATTCCGCTCCAGCGCAACCATTTCAAGTGTATCTCCCATCATAAGATTCGATGTCCGGTGTTTTTCATCTTTTACAAGACCTGCGACCGGGACAGACAGATTCAATTCATTTTCAAGCACATCGATGGCTGCGTTGATCTGTCCTTTTCCTCCGTCAATTAAAATTAAATCTGGCAGCGGCAGTTCATCCTTTAACACGCGGGTATATCGCCTTCTAATGACTTCACGCATGGATGCATAGTCATCTGGTCCTGAGACGGTTTTAATTTTGTATTTTCGGTATTCCTTTTTATAGGGCTTCCCGTCCTGAAAGACGACCATAGCTGAAACCGGGTCTGCTCCTTGAATATTTGAGTTATCAAATGCCTCGATTCTGTATGGCATATAAATATTAAGCGCATCCCCGAGCTGCTTCACCGCACCAATTGTCCGCTCTTCATCACGCTCAATGAGCGAAAACTTTTCTTTTAAGGCGATTTTGGCATTTTGATGCGCAAGTAAAAGCAAATCCTTTTTCTTTCCTTTTTTCGGCTGGTGAACGTTCGTCTCAAGCAATTGCTCAATCATCTCTTGATCGACACTGTCAGGCACCAAAATTTCCTTCGGCAGAAAATGGTTGTTCTTTTCATAAAATTGCCCCATAAACGTGAGGAACTCTTCCTCAGGGTCCTGATACATAGGGAACAGGCTGACATCACGTTCAATCAATTTCCCCTGTCTGATGAAAAAGACTTGGACACACATCCAGCCTTTATCATAGGCATAGGCAAAGACATCTCGATCTGATAAATCACTCATCGTCATTTTCTGTTTTTCCATCGTTGAGTCGATATAAGCGATTTGGTCTCTCAGTTCTTTTGCCCGTTCAAACTCTAAATTTTCAGCAGCTTCCTGCATCTTTTCAGTGAGTTCTTTTTTGATTTGCTGATGTCCTCCGTTTAGAAACCTTGTGATTTCGTCCACGAGCTGCTTATTCGTTTCCTCGGAAATGTCATAAACACATGGCGCCAGACATTGTCCAAGGTGATAATAAAGACAGACGCGGTCAGGAAGGGTGGCACATTTTCTCAGTGGATATAAGCGGTCGAGCAGCTTTTTCGTTTCTCGTGCTGCTTGTACGTTTGGGTATGGACCGAAATATTTCCCTTTGTCCTTTTTTACATTGCGGGTGACGATCAGCTTAGGATGACGTTCATTCGTAATTTTTATAAATGGATATGTCTTGTCATCCTTGAGCATGACATTGTATTTTGGGTCATATTTTTTGATTAGATTCAGCTCTAAAATGAGCGCCTCGATATTAGAAGAGGTGACAATGTATTCAAAGTCTTCAATTTCACTGACAAGCCGCTGCGTTTTGGCGTCATGTGATCCAGTGAAATAAGAGCGCACCCTGTTTTTTAAAACCTTTGCCTTTCCCACATAAATGATCGTATTTTGTCTATCTTTCATTAAGTAACAGCCTGGTTGATCCGGCAGGACTGACAGCTTTTCTTTGATTAGTTTGTTCATCTTTTCATCCGTCCTTGTTTTCCTCTTTCACTCCTTCTAGTGTATCACGAACATTTGTTTTATACCATGTTGAAAGAAAAGCGGCTCTCGTCTTTACGAGAACCGCTTCAATGATTATGCCGCTTGGACATAAATTCGTTTATAGATGTTTGTTAACAAGCTCAGCAAGTGCTTCTTTTGGTTTGAAACCAACAGAAGTTTCTACAACTTCACCGTCTTTTAAAACAAGAAGTGTTGGGATACTCATAACGCCGTATTTACCAGCAGTTTCTTGGTTATCGTCTACATCAATTTTTACAATTTTCATTTTGTCGCCCATTTCTTGATCAAGTTCTTCAAGAACTGGAGCAATCATTTTACAAGGTCCACACCATGGTGCCCAAAAGTCTGCAAGAACAACACCTTCTGCAGTTTCTTGTGAAAATGTTGCGTCAGTAGCTTTTACGATTGCCATTATTCATTCCTCCAATGTAAATTATGCTTTTTAGTATAGCATCTACCAATGTGACTTGCGAATGAAATGCTTACGAATCATTTTTTAGGAAATGAATTAAAAAACAAACCGTATAATTGCACCAATAACAACAATCGCACCGATGATCATTAGAATGGTTCTAAGCATATGACATGACACCCTTTCCGCTTCATTTACAATGTATGATGCCCCAACACTCTTCTCATCAAACATCAAAATATGCAATTAAGCGAGGTCGACAGTTATCATGACCACTGACATTGGCGGCAGCTCCACCGTTAATTCGCCGGACTTTACAGTCATTTGCTGAAAGTCTTTTGGCTGAACAGAATGAGGATCATCGAATGTATTATGGGCATTCATGCGATCAGCCGTCAGCACACATCCAGTGACTTTCGTTTGTTCCTCAATCCCTGCAATAGCAAGAGATATCTCTGTTTGTTCATGCGGATTCAGGTGACAGTAACTAATATGCATCTTATCTGATGAACACGAGGCTGACACACTGACCTGAGGAATTTTTTCACCTCTTCGTTCATACGGCGGTGAAACGAACTCCACTTCAAGCGCTTCTTCCTCTTGATGCACTTGAAACATGTGAAAGACATGATACGTAGGCGTCAGAAGCATCTTTTCGTCCTTTGTTAATACCATCGCTTGCAGCACATTGACCGTCTGAGCAATATTTGCCATATGAATCCGCTCGCAATGGCGATGAAAAATATGAAAATGGAGGGCAGACACAAGGGCGTCTCTTAGTGTGTTTTGCTGATATAAAAACCCAGGATTGGTCCCTGGCTCTGGGTCATACCACGTCCCCCATTCATCAATAATCATTCCGATTCGCTTGTCTGGGTCATAACGATCCATGATTTCTCCATGGTCTTCGACAAGCCGTTCCATCTCATAGGCTTTTTTCAGCGTAATAAACCATTCATCCTCATCGAATTCAGTCGCTGATCCTTTCTTCTCCCATGTACCAGGTACGGTGTAATAATGTAAACTGAGCCCATCCATCCACGGTGCAGCCCGCTCCATCAATACCTTCGTCCAATTCACGTCATTAGAGTTCGCGCCGCAGGCGATTTTATAAATACGCTGCCCTGCAAACTCTCTTACGTACGTTTGATAGCGTTTATATAAATCTGCATAGTATTCAGGCGTCATATTCCCGCCGCAGCCCCAGCTTTCATTGCCTACACCAACATAGGTCAGCTTCCAAGGTTCTTGTTTTCCATTTTGAATGCGCCAGTCTGACATAGGTGTCCCATTTGGAAATGTCATGTATTCGACCCAATCGGCTAATTCTTGAACAGACCCGCTTCCCACATTGCCGCAAATGTAAGGTTCACATTCAAGCAGCTCACACAATGTCATAAATTCATGCGTACCAAATGCATTGGATTCAACCGTACCACCCCAATGGGTGTTGACCATTGGCTTTCGTTCACTCAGCTCACCTACACCATTTACCCAGTGATACTCGTCTGCGAAGCAGCCCCCCGGCCATCTCAGCACCGGAATATGTAATGCTTGAAGGGCCTTCAGTACATCGGTACGAATCCCTTCAATATGATCAATCTCTGAGTCTTTTCCTACCCAAATCCCGTCATAAATTCCTCTTCCTAAATGCTCCTGAAAATGCCCATAAATGTGTTTAGAAATGCGTCCAATCACGTCATTGACTTTTACTGTCCCCTTCACTTGTCAACCGCTCCTTTTCTTCTTGATCACATACAAAAAAACCCAGAATACCTAGGCATTCTGAGTGTATGAGCGTTACGAGTGGATATTCATCTTTTTTAACTCTTCATTCAAAAGCGGTACCACTTCAAACAAGTCACCAACAATTCCATAATCGGCGATTTTGAAGATTTCCGCTTCTGGGTCTTTGTTGATGGCCACAATGACTTTACTGTTAGACATTCCCGCTAAATGCTGAATCGCTCCTGATATCCCGCATGCAATATAAAGATCAGGTGTGACGACTTTTCCCGTTTGTCCAATTTGCAGGGCATAATCACAATAATCAGCGTCACAGGCTCCGCGCGAAGCTCCGACTGCTGCCCCCAGCGTCTCAGCGAGTTCATTCAGCGGTTCAAAGCCTTCCTTGCTCTTAACCCCGCGCCCTCCAGCAACAATGACCTTTGCTTCCGATAAATCTACACCTTCTGACGTTTTTTTAATGACTTCCTTCACGATCGTCCGAAGGTTTTGAACATCGACAGAAACCGGAGTGACTTCTCCGCCTCGTGACGTATCCCGCTCAAGTGGTGCCACGTTGTTTGGCCGGATGGTTGCTAGAAGCAGACGGTCTGTCGAAATGACTTTTTCAAAGGCTTTTCCAGAGTAAATCGGTCTAGTGAAAACAAGATGTTCACCGGTAACGCTTACATCAATCGCATCTGAAATCAAGCCAGTCTGCAGACGTGCGGCTATTTTCGGCGACAAGTCTTTTCCGATAGATGTATGGCCAAAGAGCACAGCATCCGGATCAACCTGATCTAAAATGGCTTGAAGCGCCTGCGCAAAACCATCTGTCGTATAATATGAAAGGTGCGGATGCTCCACAATCATCACATGATCCGCTCCATAGTAAAACAGTTCATCTGCTAGGCCTTTGACGTCATCCCCTATTAACACGCCAATGACCTCGCCTCCATCTGCCACTTTGTGAGCGGCAGCAATGGCTTCAAATGTCACATTTCTTAATTTACCGTCACGACTTTCTCCAAGTACAACAACTTTTTTACTCATCTTCAAGCTCCCCCTTGTTCTCGTGATATCGTAAAGTGGATGTTTAGATGACTTTTGCTTCATTTCTAAGTAGATCTGTCAGTTCTTTGACTTGATCCTGAAGCTCGCCGCTCAGCACCTTGCCACCCTCTTTTTTCTCCGGTAAGAAACGTTCGATTGTTTTGATTTTATATGGTACATCGTCTTCATCCAAATCTAAATCATCAAGTTCCAATTCTTCTAAAGGCTTTTTCTTTGCCTTCATAATGCCTGGTAATGATGGATAGCGAGGCTCATTGAGTCCTTGCTGAGCTGTGACGACAAGCGGGAGCTCAGCAGAAATGACTTCCACATCACCCTCTGCATCTCGTTCAATCGACGCAGAGCTGCCGTCAATTTGAATACTTGTTATCGTTGTTACATATGAAAAGCCAAGTAATTCAGCAAGACGCGGGGCTACCTGTCCAGAGCCGCCGTCAATTGCTACATTCCCTGCTAAGATCAAGGAAGCCTCTTTGTCTTTTAAATAGTGATAAAGAATGGTAGAAGCAGAATATTGATCCCACTCTTCTAAGTCATCTTCCACGTTTAATAAGACGGCCCTGTCACAGCCCATAGCAAGCGCAGTTCTCAGCTGTTTCTCCGCATCCTCACCGCCAACTGTCACAACGGTCACTTCTCCCCCATGCTCATCGCGAAGCTGAATGGCTTCTTCAATGGCATACTCGTCATAAGGATTAATAATGAACTCTGCTCCATCTTCTTGAATTGCACCAGACTGAATCGAAATTTTCTCTTCCGTGTCAAACGTACGCTTCATCAAAACAAATATATTCATTTATTTCTCCCCCTTGTGTCGTACTTATCCCTTATTCCCCTTTAAAGTTCGGTTTGCGCTTTTCGATAAAGGCCTGGATACCTTCTTTGGCGTCATTTGATTGAAAAACCTCACCAAATTTTTTGGCTTCCAGCTTCATTCCACCGTCATATGAATACAATTTTGTTGCGTTCAATAAATCAAGCACATATTCAAGTGATTTAGGACTTTTCGCGGCAAATTTTCCCGCAAGTGTTTTGGCCGCTTCGAGCGCTTCTTCCTCTGTTTCTGCCAGCTTTGTAACAAGGCCACACTCAAATGCTTCTTCACCTGTAATCGGTTCAGCTGTTCCCATCATTTCAAGCGCTTTAGCAGAACCAACGTAGCGCGGGAGGCGCTGCGTGCCACCGAATCCTGGAATAATGCCAAGATTTAATTCCGGCAGTCCAAGCTTCGCATCTTTTGTTGCGATTCGGATATCACAAGACATGGCAAGCTCAAGGCCCCCCCCTAATGCTGCTCCGTGAATCGAGGCAATAACTGGCTTTGGACACTGTTCAATCCGTTCAAAGACTTGCTGTCCTCTATCAGCGAGGCTTGCATAATCAGACTCTTCCTGTAAACTCGTAAATTCTTTAATATCAGCACCTGCTGAGAAGAATCTGCCTTCTCCGTGGATCACAATCGCTCTTACTTCTTCATTCTGTTCGAGCTCATCGAATATGTCATTAAGCTCAGTGAGCAGCTGAGAGGATAAGGCATTTGCAGGTGGGTTCTGAATCGTGATGAGCGCTGTCTGTCTTTCATGATGTAAGCTGAGTATTTTTTCCATGTCAATCATCCTTTTTCACATTGTCTTTAGGATTGATGTATTCCGTTTAACAGTAGATCATGTACATTTTTTGCAAGTGCAGGCAGATCATACTTTTGATCATTCATGACCCATGTTGTTGCGGTTTCATCAATCGTCCCAAATACCATTTGTCTCGCTAAGCGGACATCTAAATTTTGTCTAAATTCTCCTGTTTTCTTTCCTTCTGTTAAAATCGACTCGAGCATATTTAAATACCCTTTTAGCACCTCATTGATTTTTTGCCGCAGCTCAAGGTTTGACTGCCTGAGTTCAAGCTGTGTCACAAGAGCCAAATGATGATTTTGCGCCAGCATGCGAAAGTGCTCCTCAATCAACAGTAGAAGCTTTTCTTCGGCAGATGGCTTCATTTGAATATCTGTTTCCATCCGTTCGATGAATTGTCCCATTTTTTCTTTGAACAATGAGATGAGAATATCCTCTTTGTTTTTGAAATAAAGATAAATGGTTCCGTCTGCCACCCCTGCTTGTTTCGCAATCTTTGAAACTTGTGATTGATGATAGCCATTCTCTGCAATCACCACAACTGCTGCATCAATAATTTGCATGTACTTCGGTCTTTTCTGCTTCAATGTGCTTCGTCCCTTTCTGAATTGAATGAGTATTCATTCATAACTTTATGTTAAAAAGAAACGACTGATTTGTCAAGAGATCTTCTTCTTTCTTTCTTTTCAAACTTTATCATACCAGAGCAGACTGTCATCATTCAAATCATCCGGCCGCTCGACCGGATGATGAAGGTCATTATTTCTTCAATTGATCGACAGGTGTTTCAAATGATGAAGCGTGCTTTCTTTTTTCTTCTTCAATTAATACTCTGCGCAAAATTTTTCCGACGGCCGTTTTAGGCAGTGATTCTTTAAATTCATACACGCGCGGTACTTTAAATGAAGCAATTCTCGTTCTCACAAAGCGATTTAGTTCATCCTCTGTTAAATAAGCATCCTTTTTCGGCACAACAAACGCTTTTACTGTTTCTCCTCTATAAGGATCTGGTATGCCTGCGACAACGACTTCTTGTACAAGCTCATGCTCATAAAGGGCTTCTTCGACCTCTCTTGGATAAATATTATAACCGCTCGCAATAATGACATCTTTTTTCCGGTCAACGATATAGAAAAAACCGTCCTCATCCATATACCCAATATCTCCGGTGAAAAACCATCCGTCCCTTAGTACAGCTGCTGTCTCATCTGGCTGATTCCAGTAGCCTTTCATAATCTGCGGCCCTTTGACGATAATTTCTCCGTGCTCATATGGCTCTTTAAGGCCACCCGTTTCTTCGCAATAAATACCCGCGTCTGTCCCAGGCCACGGACAGCCAACACTGCCTGTTTTGTTCGCTCCCCATAAAAAGTTAGAATGGGTCACTGGCGAAGTTTCTGAAAGACCATACCCCTCCACTAAACGTCCTCCTGTTAATTTCTCAAAGCTCTGTTTGACTTCAACAGGAAGAGGCGCCGAGCCGCTTAAACATGCAGTGATGGACGACAAGTCATACTTTTCAATGTTCGGATGATGCAGCAAGGCGATATACATGGTTGGTGCACCTGGAAAGAGTGTCGGTTTCTGTTTTTCAATCGTTTTGAGGGTATCAGCTGCGTCAAAGCGCGGAAGGAGAATCATTGAATGCCCTTCTTTGACAGCAAGGTTTAATACGGTCGTCATTCCGTATACATGAAAAAACGGAATGATGCCAAGGATTCGTTCTTTTCCTCTTGTCGTTTTATACATCCAAGAAGCGCACATTTCAGTATTCGCTAAAATATTTTCATGCGTAAGCATGACCCCTTTTGGTAAACCAGTCGTTCCGCCTGTATATTGCAAAACAGCGACATCCTCTTTCGGTTCAAAGGCAATCGCCGGGATCTGTTCTCCTGATGATTCTTTCATAATTTGTGAGAAGTGATGAATGGTCTCACTTTTCTCCACTTGAATGACCATTTTATTTTTTCTTTTTTGGACGATAGGAAACAGAATGTTTTTCGGAAATGGTAAATAATCCTGTAGTTTGGTGATGATCAAGTGCTCCATTTTTGTCAGCGCTTTCATTTTATAGGCCTTTGGATACAATAAATCCAGTGTAATCAGCACTTTTGAGCCGCTGTCCTCCATTTGATATGCCAGTTCTTTCTCCGTATAAAGCGGGTTCGTTTGAACAACGATGCCGCCTGCAATTAAAACAGCATAATAAGAAATGACCGATTGAGGACAGTTTGGCAGCATGATTGCTACTCTGTCGCCTTTTTTCACGCCAATTTCCATCAGGTGGCCAGCTAGTTTCAATGCGTCTTCCTTGAGCTGTTCATAGGTGATGTTTTTTCCTAGAAAATGAATGGCTGTATGCTCAGGTGCAGCCTCTGCGGAGCTGAATAAGTAAGATTGTAACGTCTCATTTGGGATGGTGAGTTCGTGGGGAATTTGATTCGGGTAATGCAGAAGCCAACGTTTATCTGACTGCATAAAAACCCTCCTTCCTGAACTTTCGTACTATTTTATTATAGCAAACTTTTCCTTAAGGCAGTTTGCTTTTTTCAAATAGAGCTTGGTTCCATGACATCTTTACTTCTTTGCCGGTGTTTCGATCGATGCTCTTTTTCCTTCATGATGCCACTGTTCATATAATCCACCGATTGCACGAAATGACTCATTTACTCTCTCCACGATCTGTTGATGGATAATCGGGTCATTAGGTAAATGCGTCTGGATGTTGTCGACTTGATACTGCCTCATCATGTCTATGTAGACTGTAAGAAAAATCGTGTCTTCTAAAATCCAGTAAATGACTTCATCCGCCACTTTTGTTCTTTTATGAAGCATTTGGATTCCTCGTTCATATTGAATGAGAATATAGCCACTCGGATCGATTTGAATATAAGGGCTCAAATCATCAAAAAATCCAGTCGTTTGAAATGGACGTGCAATATACGGTTCATATATGTCTCTTGAGAGGGAAGTCATTTGGAGACAAGTATCAATACGCTTTATGAGTTCGTCTTTTTGCAGAATTTGCTTCATGTGATTCGCCGCCTTCTGGTGAGATAAAAGCTGCCAAGGAATCCCTGACAGCTTTCTCACTTTGTTTTCTTCATTTCACAGGAACATGTAAACGGCACCAATGACCGCAAAAGTGCAGGCAACTACGATTAATACTTTTGCTAGCTTTTCCATGTCGTCTCCTTAAATGCCGGCTGCTACTACGTAAGACAGCCCAACTGAAATAATGAGTGAAATAAACCCAACCGCTCTATTATCATTCTCAATCTCTTTGTCTACTTTAAATCGTGGTGTTAAAAATTCAAAAATGAAATAGCTGACAAGCAGCATCACAAAGCCGTATACGCCCCATCCAATCATTTGCAGAAGGGAATTGTGCTGTGCGATAGAATGCTGAAACACATTCGCAATCCCAAAAATCTTTCCGCCTGTTGCCATGGCAACAGCTAAGTTCCCACGCTGGATCTCTTCCCAGTTTTTATAGGAGGTAACGAGTTCAAAAATGGTTAGAAATAAGACAAGACATAGGACGGCCACGCTGTAATAGGCGGCAATTTCCACAAGTTCATTTTCCCAAAAGGCTTTCATGCGTTTTCTCCTTTTTACTTTAATTCGACGATGGTAACGCCTGATCCTCCCTCGCCTTGTTCCCCAAAACGAGCATTTTTCACACTTCGGTGCTGTTTCAGTAATTCCTGAACCCCTTTTCTAAGGGCGCCAGTTCCTTTTCCGTGAATGATCGACACACGCGGATAACCAGCTAAGACAGCATCATCTAAATATTTCTCGACTCTGCTTAAGGCATTTTCATAACGCTCTCCCCTTAAGTCAAGCTCAAGCGATACATGATAGTCTTTTCCTTTGACTGCCGTAATGGCTTTCTCCTGCTTAAATTCAGGTGCTGATTTGATAAATTCCATGTCTTTTTCTTTTACTTTCATTTTAAGAATGCCCATTTGGACACTCCATTCTTTGTCACCTGTCTGTTCAAGCAGCGTTCCTTTTTGCCCGAAGGTGAGCACTTTCACTTCGTCGCCTGATTTTAGCTGTCTTACTGCTTTTTTCACCGGCTCTGGCTTTTTCTTCCGGTCAAACTCAGGGACTACTTCTTCAAGACGCTTTCTCGCATCGATGAGTTCATGCTCTTTGAATGATCGATGCTCATTTTTTATCGAACGAAGCTCTTGAATGATGTCTTCTGCTTCTTTTGAGGCTTGTTCAATTTTTTCTGCCGCTTTTTTTTCAGCTTCTTCAAGCAGTTTGTCCTTTTGCTCATTCCATTCAAGAATTTGTCTTTGCAATTCTTTATGAAGCTTTTCTGCTTCTTTTCTATAGACTTCTGTCTCATGCAGCTCTTCTTCTGCTTGTTTCTTGCTGTCTTCTAATGAAGCAATCATTTGGTCTACTTCATTATGTTCGGCATGCATATCCGCTTTTGCGCGGTCAATGAGGTGATCTGGCAACCCAAGACGTTTAGAAATTTCAAATGCATTACTTCGTCCGGGCACACCGATGAGCAAGCGGTACGTTGGTGATAAGGTTTCAATGTCAAACTCCACGCTCGCATTTGTGACACCTTCCCGGTTATATCCGTAAGCCTTCAGCTCAGGATAGTGAGTCGTTGCGATGACGCGTGCATTTGTTTGATGCACTTCATCTAAGATACTCATGGCCAGCGCGGCTCCTTCAGCAGGGTCTGTTCCTGCCCCTAATTCATCAAATAACACGAGTGAGTTAGATGTCAAATTCTTCAAGATATCCACAATATTGACCATATGAGATGAGAACGTACTCAAGCTTTGCTCAATCGACTGTTCATCTCCAATATCAGCAAAGACTTGGTCGAATACAGCCACTTCCGAGCCTTCTTCAACTGGAATATGAAGGCCTGCCTGCGTCATAAGTGTCAGAAGACCAAGCGTTTTTAAGGTAACTGTCTTACCCCCTGTATTTGGGCCAGTAATAACGATGGTTGAAAAATCTTTGGCGAGCTCAATGTCATTTGCCACAACCTGATCCCTAGGCAATAGAGGATGTCTTGCCCGCTTTAAATAAATCTCCCCTTGATCGTTCACAGCAGGCTTTGTGGCTTTTTCTGCCTTTGCATATTTGGCTTTAGCAAAAATAAAATCTAGCGTCTGAAGCTCCTTTACATTGTGAAGCAGTTCCTCAATGTGTTCTGACACGCTCGCTGTCAGCATTTGCAGGATCTTTTCGACCTCTTGTTTTTCTTTTAAACGGGTTTGCTGCAAGGTGTTATTTAAATCCACGACCACTTGCGGCTCGATAAATAGGGTTGCTCCTGATGATGACTGATCGTGAACAATTCCGCCGTAATTCGAGCGGTACTCCTGCTTTACTGGAATCACGAACCGGTCATTACGAATGGTAACAATCGTGTCTGACAGCATTTTTGAAGCAGATTGTGAGCGAATCATGGATTCTAATTTATCTCGCACTTTTGATTCTAATGAACGTAATTGCGTACGTATTGTTCGTAGCGCCGGAGTTGCGTGATCAAGCACTTCTCCATTATCACCAATACAGCTTTCGATTTCTTTTCTGACTTCAGGCAGTAATATCAGCGTCTCTGCATATGTATGAAGGCGAGGTATGTCTACACCATCTTCATACAGGGACGTGAGAAAGTGCTTCATATTTTTCGCAGTGTATAATAGCGCTGCAATTTCCATGAGCTCAGATGGGCTTAATGTACTGCCGATTTCTGCCCGTTTGACTCCGCGTCTAATATCCGTCAGCCCGCCAAATGGCGCAGATCCCTTTAAACGGATGACATCCTGTGCTTCTGCTACCTCTTCCAGCAAATGCTGAATGGTTTCTATATCCGTCAGCGGCGTTAAATCCTGCGCTCTTTCTTTTCCTAATGAGGATGCCGTATAGGACATGACTTTTTCTTTTACTTTATGAAATTCTAATGATGCTAACACTTTTTGTTGCAGCATGGTCCAGCCTCCTAACGACTACCTGTCACGCGTTAAAAACTTTTTGATCTCGTTTAGAGAAAAAGTATTCACGACATTTGCTTTTGGTGTCCAGCCTTTTCTTGCAGCTGTTACACCAACTTCCATATGATCCAGCATGGCGATATTGTGCGCATCTGTATTGATCATGATGTTCACACCTGCTTCGTTTGCTTTCATTAAATGCTCTGTTTTCAAATCCAGTCTTGACGGGTTGCTGTTGAGCTCTAGTGCAGTTCCCGTTTTCTTCGCAAGCTCTATGAGCTGATCTATATTTAAGGCATAGCCGTCCCGTCTGCCGATCAAACGGCCTGTTGGATGTGCAATTAAATCCACATGCTGATTCCGCAGGGCATTTTCAAGGCGCTCCATAATGACTTCTTCCGGCTGAGAAAAGCTCGAGTGGATAGACGCAATGACAAAATCCATGTCTGCTAAAAAGTCATCATCATAATCTAATGATCCATCCGGGAGAATATCCATTTCGACCCCTTTGAAAATGTGAAAATGCTTGAATTCTTGATTCAGCTTGTCAATTTCTTTTGCTTGCAGACGTAAACGTTCTTTTGTTAAACCGTTTGCTACTTTTAAATATTGCGAGTGGTCTGTAATCGCCATGTATTCATAGCCTTTTGCGATACATGCCTCTGCCATTTCGCGAATAGAAAATGCGCCGTCACTCCATGTTGAGTGCATATGAAGGTCGCCTTTGATATCTTTTAACTCTACAAATTGCATACTTTCTTTATACGTATCAATCTCCGCTCCGGTTTCACGAATTTCTGGCGGAATGAGCGGAAGTTGAAAATGCGCATAAAAAGCGGCCTCGTCTTCAAACGTTTTGACTTCTCCAGTTTCAATTGTTTCCACACCATATTCACTAATACGCTCTCCGCGTTCCTTCGCCAGCTGGCGCATGCGAATATTGTGATCTTTTGAGCCGGTGAAATGATGCAGCGTTGTTGCAAATTGATCTGTTGTCACAAGCCGGAAGTCTACACTGATCTCAAAATCAAGGGCAAGAATGACAGATACCTTCGTATCACCGCTTGCGATGACGTCTTTGACATCATCAAGTGCAACGAGCTGCTCTCTGACTTGTTCAGGTTCACTGGTCGCAATGATATAATCTAGATCTTTAACGGTTTCCCGTGCACGTCTTAGACTGCCAGCTCTTGAAAAACGAAGAATACCCTTCATCTGTTCAAGCGCATGATCAATCCGCTCTGCCACATCTAATGCAAAGCCAATTGGCAGTCGTTCTGGCTGCTTTCCGGCCTCCTCAAGAGCAGCGAGAATCTTTTCTTCTGTTTTTTTACCGAAGCCAGCAAGCGCTTGTACTTTTTCCGCTTCGCATGCTTCTTTTAATGACTGTGCATCATGGACACCAAGCTCTTGGTAAAGTTTAGCAATCTTCTTCCCGCCAAGCCCTTGTAATTTTAAGAGCGGGACAAGTCCTTCAGGCACTTCCTTTTTTAATTGTTCGAGTGTTTCTGATTGTCCTTTTTCGATATACTCTGTGATCACAGCAAAGGTTCCTTTTCCAATGCCGGGTAATGCTAATAGATTATCTATTTGAGAAAGGCTGCGGTCGTCTTGTTCCAGTGCCGCTGCTGCTTTACGAAAGGCAGAAATTTTAAAAGGATTATCTCCTTTTAGTTCCATATATACTGCAATTCTTTCAAGAAGTTTGATAATATCTTTTTTATTCATCTCTCATCCTCCAGCCGCTTTGGCATCTTCCTATATAAATATACAAACTTTCCCTTCATCCTACAACTTTCTGTCATGGAATGAGAAAAAACTTCTCCAGGGAAGGAGAAGTTTTTAAACTCCATACGTCGACCATAGGTCTTTGACAAGACCGGACAGATAAGGGGTGTTGCCAACGATCACATCTGCTAACATTGATTTGCTCATCATTGTTTGCAGCGCATCTACTGGAAGTAATGCAGCGACAAACAATAGAATAAACACAAATAAATAGGTTTCAAGAAATCCTAAAACACCGCCAAGCAGTTTGTTCACCTGTTTAATCACAGGTATACTTGCAATGGTTGTGAGCAATCCGCCAATGATGGCGAGCAGGATTTTGGTCAAGATAAACAGAATGATAAACCCAATGGTATTATAATAAGCTGTTTCTAGATTCCCGCTAAAGAAAGCGAGCTGCGCTTGACCGCCGCTAAAATTAGGTGCCGGAATCCACGTAAGCTGTGGTGCAAGTGACTGATAAAATATGGAAGCCACTAAGATAGAAACAACAAAGCTGATCAATTTAATAAATTGAAGAATAAACCCGCGTTTTAGACCGACAAGCGTTCCCATAAGAAGCAAAAACAAAATGATGATATCGATCACGGTAATTTCATTCCTTTTCTTTTAGCTGAATCTCTAATTTTTCGTATTGCTCTTTTAATTTCAAGTAGTCGTGGACGACATTGACTGCTGTCAGCACAGCTAATTTGTTTATATCAAGGTATGGATTTTTTTCATTTATTTCTCTCATTTTATCATCAACAATTGACGCAACATGCCGCATATGCATCTTCGTTTCTTGACCGATGATCGTATAGGACTGTCCGTATATCTCAACTGTTGTTTTCGTTTTACCGCCGTCAGACAACGTTTCTCCTCCATTCCACGAGAATCCTAGTCTCTATCATAACATGTTTAGACATTGAATGGAAAGACGAGCCCTTCCCTGTTATGGTACACTTTAGAAATCAATAATATCAAGGTAAAAAGGAGTTATCCACTGTGCCCCAATCCGTTTTAAAAGCAACATCAGAAGATCTCAAAAAGATGAAGAGCGCGTATGCGCACCATTTAACAGACACTTTGCCGCCAGGTGCGCTCTTTCAAGCAAAAGTCCCTGGTTGTACGATTACAGCCTATCGATCTGGAAAAGTATTGTTTCAAGGACAAAAGGCAGAAGCTGAAGCCAGTCAATTCAGCCACTTGCAAACAGCTGATACGAAAAGTCAAAAAGCATCTGCTGTCACAAAATACAGTCCGCCGCCCGGCATTGCTTCCATGTCGGTCGTCGGTTCAGATGAAGTAGGTACAGGTGATTATTTCGGACCGATCACAGTCTGTGCGGCCTATGTTGATGCCAGCCAGCTTGCTTTAATGAAAGAGCTTGGCGTAAAAGACTCAAAAGGATTAAAGGACCCGCAAATTATCAACATTGCCAAAGATCTCATCAAAACCATTCCGTTCAGTCTTCTCGTTCTCCGAAATGAAAAGTACAATACGATGCAGGAAAAGGGCATGAGTCAAGGAAAAATGAAGGCACTGCTTCATAACCAAGTCATCACCTCTGTGCTAGAAAAACTGGGCGGACAGCAGCCTGAGGCCATTTTGATTGATCAATTTGCAGAACCAGGCATTTATTTCAAACATCTTGCCGGGAAAAAAATCATTCGGGAGCGGACGTACTTTAGTACAAAAGCAGAAGGCATCCATTTGTCAGTCGCTGCAGCTTCCATTATCGCAAGGTACGCCTTCTTAATTGAAATGGACAAATTATCACAGGCTGCAGGCTTTGACATCCCAAAAGGAGCCGGTCCTCATGTAGACAAGGCCGCCGCCAAGCTCATCAAGCTGCATGGTGAAGATGCTTTACGTCAATTTACAAAGCTGCATTTTGCCAACACACAAAAAGCGAAAAAAATGCTATAAAAAAAGCTAGGGCCATGAGGGGACTGCCTCCCATGAGCCCTAGCTTTTTTCTTTAACCGCGTAAGACGGCTTGATACGTATCTTCTAGTGCTTTTAATACTTTTGAATGAACAGCTGTGACTTCTTCCTCGGTCAACGTTTGTTCAGGATTTAAATATTGAAGAGAGAATGCAACAGATTTTTTGCCTTTTTCCATATGTTCCCCTTCGTACACATCAAATACAGATAGGTCTGTGAGTAGATGACCGCCCGCTTCATAGATCACACGCTCCAGCTGTCCGCTTGAGATATGCTGATCGACAACAAGTGCGATATCTCTTGTCACAGCAGGGAATCTCGGAATCGCTGTATATTTCATATCCTTCGTTTCAGATGTCATCACATCTGTTAAATCAAACTCGAACACATACGTTTCTTTTACATCCAATTCTTTTTCAACGACTGGATGCAGGGCGGCAACAAAGCCAATGACTTGACCATTTAAGTGAACATCTGCAGTTCGCCCTGGGTGAAGACCCTCACGCTCTGCTTGAACATATGTGATTTGGTCTGACACACCAAGCTTTTCAAACAATCCTTCAGCAATTCCTTTCGCTACATAAAAATCGACGGCTTTTTTCTCGCCCTGCCAAAGATTTTTATGCCATAAGCCTGTCAGCGCACCAGCGACATGTTCTTTTTCCACTGGTTTTGCCCCTTCAGCTTCTGCTAAGAAAACAGAGCCCGTTTCATAAAATCCAAATGAATCAACTTGTCTTGCCAGGTTATATGCAACAGAATCAAGTAAGTTTGGCAGAAGACTTTGTCTTAGCACACTGCGTTCCTCACTCATTGGCAGAGAAAGCCTCGTTTCATAGGCTGGATGCAGTGCAAAAGCTGTGGACTTATGCTGATTCGTCAATGAATACGTAATCGCTTGAGAAAGTCCTGCACCCTCTAAGAAACGTCTTACCTTTCTGCGTTTCACTTGGTATGGCGTGAGGCCGCCAACAGTGCCAGCTGTCCTAGGCAATGTAGATGGAATATTAGCGTAGCCATATAATCTTGCAACTTCTTCAATGAGGTCTTCTTCAATCGTAATATCCATTCTGCGAGAAGGAACCGTTACGACAAGAACATCATTTGATTCGCCCACTGTGAAGCCTAGTTTGTTGAAAATCTGAATCATATCTTCTTTTGAAATGCTCATTCCAAGCACCTTGTTCACACGCTCAGTTGATACGTGGATGACATTCATACTTGCTTCAAGGTGATTTTCCTCAACTGTACCGCTTAGCACTTCACCGCCTGCATACATGCTGATCAATTGAGCTGCTCTTTCTGCTGCCGGTTTCGTACGCTGCGGATCGAGTCCTTTTTCAAATCGTGTGCTTGATTCACTGCGAAGCCCTAAGTCTCTAGATGCTTGACGGACTGTTTGACCGTTGAAATATGCCGCTTCTAAAAGAATCGTCGTTGTCTCATCCCGTACCTCTGATTCAAAGCCGCCCATGACGCCTGCTACCGCGTGCGCTTTCGTTCCATTCGTGATGACCAGATGCTTTGATGACAATGTACGCTCTTGCTCATCCAGTGTTTGAATGATTTCGCTATCAGACGCTTTACGAACGACCACCTGTTTTGAACCAAAGCGGTCATAATCAAAGGCATGAAGCGGCTGGCCGTATTCAAGCAGTACAAAGTTTGTAATATCCACGACGTTGTTAATTGGACGGATACCTGCATTCATCAACCTTGTTTGCATCCAAAGCGGTGCTGGTCCAACCTTGACATTTTTAATGATCTTCGCTGCATAAAGTGGATTCGCTTCTTGATCCTCAATTTTAACAGAAATATAGTCTGCTGCTTTTTCGGAAGAAGTGTCATGTGCTGTATCAGGAAGCTTGATGTCTCTTCCTAAAATGGCGGCAACCTCATAGGCAACACCCAGCATATTCAGGGCATCGGCACGGTTTGGTGTTAAGCCAAGCTCAAGTACCGCATCATCTAATTGAAGAGCTTGAAGGGCATCATCTCCTGGTTTCACGTCATTCGGGAAAACAAAGATGCCTTCTGCATATTCCTTTGGTACGAGCTTGCTCTCTACGCCTAATTCTTGCAGAGAACAAATCATGCCATGAGACTCTTCGCCGCGCAGTTTTGCTTTTTTAATTTTAAAGTTGCCAGGTAGGACTGCGCCAACCGTTGCGACGGCCACATACTGTCCTTTATCCACATTCGGAGCCCCGCAAATAATTTGCACCGGTGCGTCTTCGCCGATATCAACAAGACATTTGTTTAATTTATCCGCATTCGGATGCTGTTCACGTTCAATGACGTGTCCAACGACAACTCCTTTGATGCCTTCGCCTTTATATTCAACGGCTTCCACTTCAATTCCGCTTCTTGTGATTTTTTCTGCTAATTCATCCGGCTTAATGCCTTCTAAATCGACATAGTCTTCTAACCATTTATATGAAACAAACATGTTGATTTCCTCCTCTTAGTCCTGCTTGAATTGCTTTGTGAATCTAATGTCATTTGTGTAGAAATGGCGAATATCATCAATGCCGTATTTCAGCATTGCGATCCGTTCCACACCCATTCCAAAAGCAAAGCCTTGGTAAGTCTCTGGATCAAATCCGCTCATTTTCAGGACATTCGGATGAACCATTCCTGCACCTAAAATCTCAATCCAGCCTGTTCCTTTACATACAGAGCAGCCCTTCCCGCCGCATTTAAAGCAAGACACATCGACTTCGACAGATGGTTCTGTGAAAGGGAAAAAGCTTGGACGCAGTCTAATTTCACGATCTTCCCCAAACATTTTTCTTGCGACTGTCTCCAGCGTTCCTTTTAGATCACTCATGCTAATATTGTGATCGACGACAAGCCCTTCAATTTGCATAAATTGATGTGAATGAGTCGCGTCATCACTGTCACGTCTATATACTTTCCCAGGACAGATGATCTTCACAGGACCTTGTCCTTTATATTTTTCAAGAGTACGCGCTTGAACTGGTGATGTTTGTGTTCTCATCAATGTATCTTCGGTAATATAGAAGCTGTCCTGCATATCACGTGCCGGATGCTCCTTTGGAAGATTCAATGCTTCAAAGTTATAGTAATCCGTTTCTACCTCAGGACCTTCTTCAACGGTATAGCCCATTCCAATAAATAAATCTTCAATATCTTCGACAACTATCGTTAATGGATGTCTTGCTCCCATTTTAATTGGACTTGCCGGCAAAGTAACATCGATCGTTTGAGACGCAAGTTTTTTCTTCACTTCTTCTTTTTCCAGCTGTTCATTTTTTTCAGCAATGGCACCAGCAATCTGCTCTCTTACTTCGTTTGCGAGTGCCCCCATTTTCGGTCTTTCTTCTGCGGAGAGCTTGCCCATTCCGCGAAGTACTTCTGTAATCGGTCCTTTTTTCCCTAAGTATTGAACCCGGATGTCATTGACCTCTTTGAGCGAGCTAGCTGCTTCAACCTTCGCTATCGCCTCTGTTTTAAGCTGTTTTAACGTTTCTTGCATGAGTGTAATCCTCCTTTTGATATACAAAACCGCTCGGATAAACGGCTGTTTGATCGTTTGAAGACAATAAAAAAACCCGTTCCTCCATAAAAGAAGGGACGAGTTGTGGTCGCGGTACCACCCTTTTTAAGCACAAATGCATGTGCGAAT
>Ga0209463_1000446_pt1 | contig 33431 bp, 38 predicted proteins | sample AgamicMgSfrz_FD_187169 | JGI IMG/M metagenome (GOLD analysis project Ga0209463, IMG submission 187169) | Agave microbial communities from Guanajuato, Mexico - Mg.Sf.rz (SPAdes) (version 2) | ecosystem: Host-associated > Plants > Phyllosphere > Phylloplane/Leaf | place: Guanajuato, Mexico...
CCTACTGATTACAAGTCAGTTGCTCTACCAATTGAGCTACATCGGCGTATATGGTGGAGGATGACGGGATCGAACCGCCGACCCTCTGCTTGTAAGGCAGATGCTCTCCCAGCTGAGCTAATCCTCCGAAATATTGGTGACCCATACGGGATTCGAACCCGTGTTACCGCCGTGAAAGGGCGGTGTCTTAACCGCTTGACCAATGGGCCTTTATGTAATTAATACTGTAGTAGCTTTGCAGTTATTTATTTACCTGTTTTAGCGACAAGATTTATTATATATAAATTACACTAATTTCGTCAACAACTATTTTCATATTTTATTTGTTTTTTTTAAAAAAGTTTATCAGAATGCCTCAAACACCATAAGGATTAGGCATTTCAGCAGGAATTTGCCACTGTTTCAAAAGTAAAATTACGTTACTTCTCAACCCCTTACATGTACTACCCAATCAAAAAAGACGCTTTCTTATAAAAAAGCGCCGACACTGTTAGATATATTATAGCTATTCTTTTAACATGGAATACTTTCGATAAGCCTTAAAATAACTGCTAACAAAGAGCACAGCCATTAGGGCAGGAAGCAACCTCAAAAGGGCAAATGGAGTTTCAAACAAAAACGCTTTCCAAAATAATGCCCCATTCATACTCCAAAGACCTTCGGTTAAATATAAACCGGAATCTTTGTAAAGCATAAAAGACATAAACAATAACATTAAACCTAAACCAGATGAATAACCCATCACCCGTTTATAATAATTTCTCATTGATTGGCGATCTGAAAAGATTTCCTTTTGTTCATCCGCTTCTTTTTGCCAATATTTAATCCCACCAAGCCATGAGCCATTTATATAGCTCCAACCGAAGTCTTCATAGATCCCTCTGTATTCTTTAAACTTTTTCTTCGATAAATAATCCTGATAGTCCAATCTCATTACATATCTCTTGTCGGTTTTTTCGAAAGTGTATATTCCTAACCCACTAATATTTGTACATCGATAGCCTTTTTGTAATTGCCTGTTCAGCCATTGCTCCTCTTTTTCCATATCAAAAAAGACCTTAAATTTCTTCACTCGATTCACTTCCTTCATACAAGGATAAAATATGCAATAACCTATTTTGTTCCACTTGCAGAATTGCGCTTCCTTCCGCAGTTATCATATACACTTTTCTACGCCCCGACTCTCCAACCGGTTCAATCCACCCATGCTTATTCAAGTTTTCAAGTGCACCATACAATGTACCCGCAGCTAAAATAACAGTACCTTTGCTTAGTGTTTCAATCTTCTGCATGACTGCATAGCCATGGAGCGGCTCACGAAGAGCTAATAAAATATAATGCATGGTTTCAGACAACGGTAATAATTTATGTTTCATATCTCAACCTCTATTCAGTTCAGCTATATAGTTCAACTTAATAAGATTTTAATACAGTTCAACTGAATAGTCAATAATATTCTCAAAATTTGTAAAAAATACACAGTAATAAGCTTTTTGAGCCAAACCAATAAAAAAGTCGCTTTCCTTTATTTACGAGAAAGCGACTTTTTATTGTGTACCATTTCACCTGTAAAGTAAGTGAGTTTAAAAATTATTAGGACTAAAATTAGCATAGATATTAAGCCAAGATATATATTTAACCAATAGCCCCTGTTGCTTAAGTGTCACTACTTTAGAAATCTTTTTTCATATTTGGTGCAGCAATAATTGCTCACCTGGACTAACGAATAAACAATTACATTGGTAAAATAGTTATATAAACCGCGGAGGTAAACGAGTACTTCACAGCCAACACTAAGTTATTCAGCAATTAACGGTAAATCGTCGAATAAACTTAAAATCTAATCATAAGGGAGAGAAACATATGCACGTTGAGAGTCTAAAAATTTGGCAACCTCAAACAAACCTCCATTCTGATCATCCAGTTAATATTCTCTTTACGGGTTTAATTAAACATGATGACTATTTCAAAATAATACTGGAGGATTATGACGACAATATTACTGAAATTGTCTATAACCAATTAAACGGACCTATGGAATATTATGTTTGGTCCTTTAGATATACAACAGAGATTGGAAGATTTGGCTTATATAATTTAGAGGTTGATGAATCAGGTTTACACCAAAAAGGAAAAGCCTATTTTTTTAAAATGGAAAACTCAGAGTACATTAATTGGTTTGATAATCAAAATCCCCTTTTCAATAGCACGACACATCCAAATTTAGAGCATCATGTTTATATTACTCGTGATGAAGTAATAGAAGTATTATCAGATTATGCTCCCTTAGTAAAAGGAAACTCCCAATCATTTAAATAATTAAATTAACTAATCCTTTTTGGATGCTGGTGCATTTATCAAGTTAAAAAGGCTCTCACTTTAGTTAAAGGAAAGCACCAGGTAATTTTAGGATACTATTTTGCGCTCTTTTCAGAGAATTAAGTTCAACCAAGTAATTATATAAAATACTCAACATTATAAAGAAAAACGATACCTAATACTAAAAAAATCAGGGTAGCAAGATACTGCTTGGAATTCTTCAGATATTTCCATTCCATAACAGACTGAAAACCTAATAATGCAGTCAAATATAGGATCCAATACCATTTTATAAAGGTGGTATCTTTTAAGGCATAAAATGTGTAGATTGGAATAGTAGATAAAAAGAGAATCATGATAATTCTTCTACCCCATTGATCTATCTTTTTACCAGAGGTTTCTGAAACCTCTTTCTTTTCAACACCTAATAATTTATATATCCCCTTCTCTAATAAGAAACTTAAACCGTATAAAGCTACTAAAATTAGTAAAATATTAAACAATAAAGTAGCCACTCATATCCACCCTTTTTACAATGTGAACGACAAAATATTATGGCTATAACGATAAAATTTGTTCAGAAAAAAGTTTCCTTTTATCTTTACCTATATTAATAATGAATCGCTTATGCTTTTGTTACAGGTTCTCATCTACTAATATTTTTTTTAAATCAGCCTGAAATATTTTTAATTTTTCAGAGTCATTTAAGATACTTTTTATATCATATTGACCTATAAAATGTCGTAAGGAATTATTCATTTGTATTAACGTACCATGACGATAAAGTAATTTCCTATACCATACTTCTTTTTGAAGCAACTTGAAATTTTTGTTGATTTTTTTATCAGCACTTGAAGGGATCGCTAAAAGTATTCCTTCAAATAAACTACTAATCATTTCAATCATATTTATGCCGTCCTTAAAATTAGTTCTAATATCATATACGTTTATACGCATCTGGAAGTTTCACTTATTACAAATCTAACCATTAATGACTATTTAACCTCAATAAATCAGTACTTTGCTTATATAGATAATTTTATTCAGTATATGAGCGTTAAACCGTTTTCCGACTAATTTAGGTCATATAATGATGCTCTTATTGAACTAAGCCCCCGTTTGTTTAAGTACATTCCTTCACAAAGTTATCCCTTTTTCTCAGTTTATTTATTACAGAAATAGGAAAATTTAGCACCAGCTCATTAAAACCTTGTTGTGTCTTTGCTACCTCAATATGATATTTTTACAAGGAATCTGGACTATTCCTGAATTAACTTGTATAAAAAGTGGGCATAATGCTTCTTCTTTAAAACCCCTATTGGATGGATTAATTGTATAATTTAATCAAACATATATACAGGCAAGAATTAAATTTGGGATTATCATCCAATTATAAGGAGAATTGTCTTTGAATTTATTTATTTTTCTTCCTATCTTACTTTATTTAATCCCTATAGCTTTTATAGTTTGGTATCTAATTTATTTTCTTAAATTACAAAAAGAGAAAAATAATATCTTGAAAAACATTTCTGATAAACTTGAAAATCTAAAAAGATAGTCGAGACAACTCGGCTATCTTTTTTGCGTAAAAATATGAATTTTTCACTATTCTTCCTTACTTGTTATATAGTCAAGTCTGCAGGAATGCTGCCACGTTTCTTCCATAAGAAAAGACTTCTTCATTTATTTAAGGAAGTTGGTTTTATATCAATAAAGAAACAAAATTAACCAGAGGAAGCAAATTATTAAATTTTTTTAAAAAAGTAGAATTGCTTATTAATTAAATTAAAAATACTCTTGACTTGGTGTTTACACCAAGTTTTATTATGTATTTAAACTATCAGCAAAGGAAGAGTAGAATGACAAATAGAAATATTGCACTTATTACTGGTGCCAACTCAGGAGTTGGCTTAGAATTAACAAAAAAATTATTAATTGAAGGTTGGGAGGTAATTGCACTTACTCGCTCTAATTTTTTTAAAGACTTACAAATCAAGGAAGCATTACAAAATAATCAATTAAGAACTTACCATGCTAATTTTACGGATTTTCTTGAATTAAAAAATACTTTAATTGAAATTAAGAGTAAAGAAAAGTATATTGATATTCTATTTAACAATGCAGGAGTCTCATTCGGAGAATATCATTATACCAATAAAGGTCGGGAGGTCCATTTTGAGGTTAATACTTTAATTCCATATATTATTATAAGGGAATTAAAAGATCTTTTATTGAAGGGAAAGAAAAAGACAATAATAAATACTTCTTCTAACTCTCACTTATTCTTAAATAAGTTCGACTTAAATAGCTTAATTTACCCAAAATCTAACTTTAAGAAAGTTACTGGATCCTATGCATTAAGTAAGTTAGCATTATCTTTATGGACAAACGAACTAGCAACAGAATTAATTACAGAAGGAATAAAAATTCGAAGTGTTTGCCCAGGACCTAGTAAAACACAGCTAACAACAGGAGATAGAATTCCCTTTTACTTATTACCTTTTCGGAATTTTTTGTTTTCGCATCCAAGTAAAGGTGCATCTAGATTGTATGATGCTGCGTTATATTTTTCTGATACTGGTATTTTTATCAATAAAGGAAAAGATACTCCCTTTAAATTTAAGGAACAGGCTTCATTTGTCTTAAAACAAATGGATAAGATTTATCAAGAGGATTATATAAACGGAAACTCCTGAAGGATTTCATTCCTATATAATGAATAATGGACGATTGATATAATATAGAAAGGAGAAAACTTATTATGACAAGTTCCTTTTCAATTAAGCAGGTAGCAATAGAAACAGGGTTAACAGAAGATGCCATCCGTCATTATGAAAAGATAGGATTAATTCCTCCACCTGAAAGAAAATCAAATGGTCACCGAATCTACTTTAAAAAAGATCAGGAAATGTTAGAGCTAATTAACTGTCTAAAAAAGGCTGGTATGGCATTACATGAAATGAAACCTTACATTCAACTTCCATTTAAAGAAAATGTAAATGCTGTTCCCGAACTAAAGAATGCACTTATAGAATATAGATTAAAAGTTTTAGCTCAAATGAATAACCTAGAACAAATTTTAAAAATGATTGATTACAAACTTGAGCATGATACATCATTACTGCCACCAAAAGAAGATAGAAAGACTAGCATACAGTAACCTTCCGGATTGTAAACAAAGCTTTTATCAAATGTCCACATCCTATAATCAATAACTGTTTTTTTAACCTTCCTGGAATATACACTCTAATATAGAGTTCGTCACAACTTTTAAATTCGTCAATTTTGACGGTGAATTTATTTATAATGTAAATAAAAATGCAAGGAACTTCTATTTCCTTGCATTTTATTTTAATATAGCCCACTACTCTTATATAATTAAAGCCCCCGTTTGTTTAAGTGATAAACTTCACAAATTTAATTGTTATCACACATAATATATTACAAGTATTACACCATATTTGTATCAAAAAAAGGACCGCTACTGACGATCCTTTGTAATATTACTATCATAAAACCTTTATATTAGAATTAATATCAGAGATCAATTTGACCAACTATTTGACTATTGTTAACATTATTCCCTAAATTAAATAATGAAAGGTCTTTTATTTCAGATGAATTTGTAACAACAACAATAATATCCGTTTGTTTGCCTTTACTTTTAATTAAGTCCAAGTCCATTTTAGCAATATGTTGCCCTGCTGCTACTTTTTCATTCTCAGAAATAAATAACTCAAACCCTTCACCATTAAGCTCAACAGTATCTAAACCCATATGAACTAATATTTCTATTCCATTTTTAGATCTAAGTCCTATAGCATGCTTCGTGTTAAATATGCTGACAACATCACCCTCAATTGGTGAAAATATATTTCCATCTGAAGGTAGAACAGCAAATCCTTCTCCCATTAGTTTACTTGAAAACACTTGGTCTTTAACATCTATTATATCTATTAAATCCCCATTACCAACCGAATACAGTTCAACACTTTTACTTTTCCGTTTAAATAACATACCTATACCTCTCTATACCAGTTCAAGTAATGTAGTTTCATTTTTTACGAAGTAAGGTTTTAAGGATGGTTTATGTTTCAGGAAAATTCCGCCAGCTTTTTCACTATCCATCCGTTCTTGAGATTCCCATACATTCACAATATACACACTATCTTCTTTCTCACTATCTGTAAGGACGTAAGCTTCTAGGCAGCCATCAACGTTCTCTTTATTTGCTTTACAAAATTCTTTTGCATTTTTTATATACTCCTCTTTTTTTCCTGGTTTAACTGTATTTTCTACCAATTGAATAATCATTTCATGTCTCCTTTTACATTTAATCCATTAGAATTAATAACTTCTTTGTACCAATAAAAACTATCTTTCTTATAACGTTTAAATTGATTATCATAATCAACGTATACAAATCCATATCTCTTATTCCTATTTCCACTAGCACTATATAAATCAATACATCCCCATGGTAAATAGCCAAGAACAGGTATATGGTCTTCTTCTACAGTCAATAATACCTGTTTAATGTGCTTTTCAAGATATTCTATTCGATAATCATCATGTACTTTTTTATCTTCCGTTAATTGATCTGTTTCAACACCGCAACCGTTTTCAACAATCATTAGTGGAAGCTTATAACGATCATATAGTTCATTCATAAATATTCGGAGTCCAAGGGGGTCAATTTGCCACCCGAAGGATGTCTTCGGTAAGTATGGATTGTGATAAGCCTGATAAAGCAACTGAACAGTCTCGGCCTCTTTTACTTTCTTAGGGTCTCTATCCTGCATACAAATACTGAAATAATAACTAAAAGAAATAAAATCAATTTTGGTATTTGGGTCTTTCATTAATTCCTTTTCAGCTTTGCTAAGTTTAATGTTTACCTTTCTTTCACTAAGTCTTGTGTAAAGTGTTTCATCGATTTTACCAGTTGTTAGAATATCTAGATCATTCCACATCGTTTCCCGATTATGTTTTTGTGCTTCTAGTACATCTACAGGATCAGAAGTAAGGGGATAAGCAAAAGCACTAGCTAACATACAACCTATTTGAGAATTTGGTACCAACTCATGCCCTAGTTGGACAGCTTTGAAATGGCAGATTAAAGAATTGATATATATATCCCATTTTATTTGTTCAAACTGGTCATCTTCTGGTGAGACTTTTTCATCCAGGAACATATTAGGAATCAATAATCCTAGATTATTTTCATTAAGCGTTAACCAGTACTTTACGTATGCTCCGAATTCTTCATAACAAGTCCTACAATATCTTTCAAAATGTTCAATAAATCCCTTGTCTTTGAACCCATTGTATTTTTCTACTAACTCCTGTGGCATATCCCAATGAAAAAGTGTTACTACAGGTTCAATATTATATTTTTTTAATTCTTGAAAAACTTTAATATAAAATTTAATTCCTTCTTTGTTTGGTTCCTTTTCTGTCCCATTAGGATATATTCTAGTCCAAGAGATAGACATTCTAAATGCTTTAAAACCCATCTCAGCCATTAGGGCAATATCTTCCATAAAATGATAGTAGAATTCAGAAGCTTCTGAATATTTAACCCCTTTTCTTTGTTCTCGAATATCGTATATACTTAACCCTTTTCCACCCTCTTTACCGCCTCCTTCATATTGAAACGCTGAAGTTGATCCTCCCCAAAGGAAATTACATTCCATAATCCTTACCTCTTCTCTTCATAATTTTATTAAAGTCAAAACTTGATTTTGCTAAACCCCAGGTAAATAAAGCACTGGCAACAAATGAAATAACAATGGTTAATAAACCTATAATTAAGTTTTGAATTCCTTCGTCATTAATCATTGCTGGAATCCCTACTATACTCGACGAAGCTATCATAAACATTTTAAATTTAAATATTCCTGCAAATATACCACCTACTAATCCTCCAAGCATTGCTCCTATAAAACCATACTTTGATGGTAAGTTAACACCATACATTGCTGGTTCTGAAATTCCTAATGCTGCGGTTAAAGAAGCTGATAAACCTTCTGAACGCTTTTTCTTATCCTTTGCAATCAGTGCACAAGCAAATGCAGATCCTGCCATAGCAAGATTCTCTGCTAGCATACTAGGCATTAACAGTTGGTCATAACCTATACTCGTTAGTGTGGCAACAATTACAGGGAATGCAAAAGAATGAGTTCCTGTTACAATCATTAGTGGTGTAAAGAATGCAAGAATACCAACTGCAAAGAAACCTAAGTTATCGCCTAACCACACCACACCAGAACCTAAGAATCCAGCAATATAATGACCTAACGGGCCAATAACAATCAATTGGATCGGCAAGATTACAAGCATAACAGATAACGGAGCCATAAACGCTCGAACTATATCGGGATAAAACTTATTAAAGAGTCGTTCTAGATAAGATAAAAGCCAGACTCCTAAAATAACCGGTAATACAGCACGACTATAATCTATTGTTGGAACTGCAATTGATAGGAAGTTTAAACTTTCTACTCCATGATCGGCAAAATTTAAAACATTTGGATGTAACATAATCCCTGCTAAAAGCATAGATAAAAATGGATTTGCCTTAAATACTCTAGATGAGGAAAATGCAATAAAGAAAGGCAAGAAATAAAATCCAGCTTCATATACTATATTCATTAGGTAATATGTTGGATTTGTTTCCGTTACCACGCCAGTTAGCTTTAAGATAGTAACAAGAGCGCCCATCATTCCGGAAGCCATTAATACTGGAACAATTGGGGTAAATATGCCTGAAACTGCTTCGAAGAATTTATCAGATTTTGTTTTATCTTGTTTAGAAGACTCCTCTAAGTTGGTAGATTCCATTTGATTTTCACCTAATATTTTCCTAACTTCTGCAAATGCTTTACTAACATCAGGTCCAATGACTATTTGGTATTGGCTATTTTGAACAATTACTTGAATAACACCTTCAGTTTTTTCTATTGCTTCCGTATTTCCTCGAGCCTTTTCTAAATTTTTCAGATTAAATCTTAAACGGGTAGCACAATGAAATACGTTTTCAACATTTTCCTTTCCTCCTATAAGATTAATAATTTCTTCTGCTAATACCTTATAATTTTTCGCCATAACTTCTATCCTCTTCCCTTATCGAATTTACATAGCATACTATGTATATAACTAATTTTACTCCTATACATAGTATGCTATGTATAGGAGTAAAATTACGCTATAAAAATACGCTATGTTTTTAAAAGCAAAAAATCGGCGTATAAAACCAGTGATTACGTTTACATAGTATACTATGTAAACGTTTTCGTCAATATATTTTATAAATTTTTAAAATAATTCATAATTTTTTCAGCAATTTCTCTAAATTTTTCTTCCTCTTCCTTACTCAATATTTTTTCAAATTCCTTTTGAATACCAATATATATATCACAACAAGCTTCGTATAAACTCTCACCTTTACTCGTTAGGTTTAAATTATAATATCTACCGTCCTTCATGCTTTTTTTACGAATAATTAGGTCTTTTTTTTCCATTGATTTAATACTAACTGTTAAAGTAGGGTTTGTTAAACCAAAAGTTGTTTCAATTTCTTTCTGATAGTTATCTTTCTCTTTATTTTTCATTAAGTAGATAATTACTAACGCTTGAATATGACTTATATCCAACACATCTAAACGATCAGTTAAATACCTAAACATTACTTTATCCAAATCATGTATAATCCTACTAAATCCCAAATTTTTCTGAGAAAAGATTAAATCATCAATTACAAAATTTGTATTTCCTTCTTGCATCATAGTTCCCCCTGACTGTTCACCATATACTATATATTTTAAGATAGAATGAATACTACATACAAACAAAAGATTAGTCAATATTTGTTTTCCTACATTAAAAACTCTTTAAAAAAGAATTATCTGAAATATTATCATAAACTTATAGCCAAAAACAGACTCCTTTTATTTCATTGTGAAAGAATTCACTTAAACAAAACTGCCCTATTAATACCACAAGACATCCTCAGTAACCATTAAGTTATGACACTCATAATACAAATAAAATGCCAATTATAATAATTGGCATTAAGAATTTTCTTCCGTGTAATGTTTGTACAAATTTAATTCTTCTTCACTAAGACTTTTCCTCTGTTCAGGATCTCTATTTTTTTCAATAAAAGCACTTAACTTTTGTTTTCTTAATGCAACATATTCATGGAAGTGTTCTTCACAATACCAATTCATTTCTGTCCTCTTCCAATTCTTTAAGGGGCGGCTACCTCTTAACTGACAGTTATTTCCTTCACATTTTTTAATAAGAAAATGTTTATCTATCATTTACTTTACGAACACCCTCACCACAACTAGTAGTTCATTCATTTTAGCATAGTGCCCCGTTTCTTCCATAAGTTAGTTTTCATTTATTATTGGTATGCTGTCCCTTATGCATTAAAAACATCATTTTGAATTGGTTGGTAGCTATTTTGAACCTAAATACTAATTAATTAATTAATTAATTAATGAATACTTAACTGTAATTTAGGAATTAACTTTTTACGGTTTATAAACCAATCATCTATAGTAAAAATAGAAAAGTAAAATGTTGGTTCTATATCAGCTAATAAACACTCATCATAAATTAAACTTATATCCAAGGATTTTTTAGGTTTGATTCTTTTTTCTATAAGTAAATTCGCCAATAATCTATAAACTTCATCTAAAGGAGCATCAATAGACCGTTCTATTGAAAAACGACCAGCTAAACTGTTCCACCATACTTTGAAGGATAAATAAATCTCTTTAAATTCATTTAAGGTAACATCGTCTTCCGTGAACTAACTCTGATTAATTATGTTTTTTTCTTCATTGGGAATATCATTCATTGGATGCTCAGAGGAAAATCGCTTCGATATTTCACTCCATAACTCTCTATAACGCTTTTCGAAGTCTTTTGGGAATTCATACTTCAATGCTATGTATGGAAATTTCAATTGGTCTTTATTTTGATTTTGATTTATATATATATTTTGAATGTAAACTAGAAAATTCAAAGAAAAAGATGCCTCTATTCTCATCTCTAATGTATTTTCCATATAGACCCCTCCCAAGTCTCACAGAGTCTACGCTCCTACATTCCTTCGTTCAACCTTTCCATAAGGTGGATGTCGGTCATGCTGCCACGCAGGATCATTGTCCTTACTTTAGTTCCGTTGCCGACTAATCCCATGCTTATTTTGTCTGTTCATCTATTTAAATCTATTTGTTAAAAGTTAGTTTTTATAGTGATTAAGCTGCTATTGATTCTTGAATAAATGCATGCATATGGGGGATGTCCTTTAACATCTTTTCTTCCTGAAACACAAACTGCTTCTTCCAAATTGAAAAGAGAATACGTATAAGTTTATTACAAAAAGCAATTAAAGACTGCATCATTTTCAACGGATTGTCAGGTCTCGTTGTGTAGTGATGATGTAGAGCTTTAAAGGCCTTGTTCTTGGCTACTAGAATCATAGATGCTCGAAACAGTAGTGCTCTTAGTTTCTTTCGGCCACGTTTCGTAATTTTGGTTCTCCCTTTATGCTTTCCTGAAGTATTTTCTTTTAAGCTTAGTCCCGCCAATTTGATTATTTGACGAGGATGATTATATTCACTCAAATTGCCAACTTCAGCGAAGAAACCCGCCACTGTATCGCGTCCAATACCTGTTATTTCTAACATTTGTTCAACGCCTGGAATATCTTGAAGCAGTGTATCCAGAGTTTGGTCAAGCTCTTCAAACTTGGCTTGAATGAGTTCATACTTTTGGATTAACGTTCTTAATTCCATTTTAGCCATCATGGCACCCTGACGGATGCCAATCGAGCGCTTGGCGGCTTCTTTTAAAGCTTGAATCTTCTTAATCCCTATACTACGTTTCACTGCTTGCCTAAGGTATTCTAGTAATTCTTCTTCTGTATATCTCACCAGTTCTTCCGGTAATGCTTCAAGCTTTAATAAATGAATAGCTGCCTTTCCTTCCCAACTTTTAAAGACGGTAAAAAACTCTGGAAAGTATCGATCAATCCAGTTGTGTACTTGCCCCTGCACAATTTGTAAGTCTACATTTAATAGATCGCGTAATTTCTTAGCCACACGCAGTTCCGCGAAAACCCCTTGTGGTATAGTTGGTTCGGCGTATCTACCGTCTTTGACTAGTTGTGCAATGACTTTTGCATCTTTAATATCATTCTTAGTTGGAGAGTTATCGTCTAGCTCCTTACTGTGCTTGACGTGTAAAGGGTTGACTGTTACAAATTTAATCTGTTCATCCTTTAGAATATGAGCTAAATTAAGCCAGTAATGGTCTGTTGGCTCCATTCCAGTAATGACAGACTCCATTTCGTATGACTCTTTTATTTGATTAATCCAATTAATAAAAGTCCTAAATCCGTCATGAGTATTATCAAAAAAACAAGTAGAACCTAGCTCCATTCCACGATAATCCTGAGCTCTAGCTACATGATGATGTTTGGCAATATCAATACCAACCACTAAGGTTTTAGGAGTGATTTGAGCTATTTTATTATTTTGGTTATAATTCACAGTGAGACCTCCGAGTAGATATTTTGTCCCTTTTAGCTGGCTGGCTCAGGACACATTTATCTTATCAAGAGGTCTTTTTTCTTTCAAATCGCATTTTCAGTTATTACAGGAATGCTGCCACATTATTACCAGAGTAATAAAGAAGCATTAATCCTTACTGGATTAATACCCCTACAAAACTGATTCCCTTTATTAATCAAGTTTCTTTATAAAGGGTACACTACTAACAGAATCACCCGTTTTGTGCATTCCAAAGGCGTTTTTCCTAATGCTTGTTTACCGCCTGGGAAATCTTTTTGTACTTCTTTATTACTTCAAACTTTTTTCATTCTGTCTAAAATAAGACCATCAGACCCTTGGTTCACACCTATTACAAATTCTTTCATATATTGAGTGATATATTTACCGTAACCAGCGCTCTTATCTTTTTCCAGCAATTCTTCGACATAAAATACACCATTCGAAATTTTATCTAATAACAACGTACAAATCCCTGCATAAACACCACAAGCAACCTGTATATAAGTAGCGTTTATTCCATATTTTTCAAATGTAAATTGACTGTTCATAACATTATACATATATCGCTCTTTGTCCTTGTATACAAGTAGAACTCCTACCAGGTCTTCACCCTCTAATTCAGCCTCCGAAGGATCTAAAACTTTTAAATTCCAATTCAATAAATCGTCTGTACATCCAAGATTATCCCGGATTATTTGTGTTGTATAATCGTTTACTTTATATATAAACCCAGTTTCCATATCATAAAGGGTTCCTAAACTCAAAACTTCCTCATGTGGCATTAAACATCCATAAAATTGGGTATCCCCTAATGTAACCTTAAATTCTTGAGCATAAACCTCTTTATATAGATGAAGAGGCACTTTTCCCTTAACTATCATCGGATAGTTTAATATTGCCTCATCTAAAAAACACTCAGGTGACCAGGTAGAATATATAATATCCTTGTCCAGAAGTGACTTATCCTTGTAGAACGTGGTATCTTTTTCGACAATATAACATGCTAGTGGTTTTTCATTAGGATGCATGGCCATTATGGAATAAGCCATCCATTGCACAACCCCAGGATTCATTCCAGAACACACTATCCCTTTCATATTTGTAAACCTATTTTTAGCATTTTCAAATCGATAAAAACGTTCTAGTAAAGTAAATCCTTTTAGATTTTCGTCTTCATTTACTTCTATATTTTCTAAAGCTGAATTTACGTAAAAAACCCCAAATTCGTTGCATATATCTAGAATATCTATTGTATCTGCCCAAGATAAGTCAACAATTAACGAAGTTTCAGTTTCGGAGATATGTTTACGTACCTCTTTTAAGTCTGTAAGATCGATCTGTTTTAGAACTATTTGATTAATCAAATTAGGACATATTTCATTGTAGTAAGCAATATCCTTTTGTTTTATATCAATTAAGTGCAACATACTTTGCTTTGAAAATTTGTGTAGTGGATCAGTTGAGTCTGTAATAGATTTATTTAACAAAGACAACAATGCCCTCGCAACACCACCAGCACTTCCAAAAATTGAAATTGCTCCACCAATATCACGCATATCATTCATCCTTTGAAAGTAAATTATCTAAGTTTAGATTTAATAGCATATGAACAATAAGTAAACCGGTGACGGCCCTTGTCTATCAGTATCATAAAATAAATTTTTTAAGTAGGAATAAATACTTATTTTAATATTGAATTAAAAAAATGTAATGGACACATGATTAGAGTCTACTCCTATCGATAACTATTTACATAAATATGTTAGTCAGTGAATATTAGCTGAAAATTCCCACTATTTTAAGGAGGAATAAAACCATGATGCACCCTGATACAGAAATTCGGTTCGTAAGTGAGGAAATAGGCGTTGGTCTGTTTGCAACAAAATTAATCCCTAAAGGAACCATTACCTGGATTAAAGATGAATTAGATATCATTCTAAAAAAAGAGTATATTGAAAGTCTTGATGATGCACGAAAAAAGGTAATATATAAATACGCATATGAAGATAATGACATCGAGTATGTTCTTAATTGGGATCACGCAAAGTATATTAATCATAGTTTTAATCCAAATATTGTAGATACAGCATATGACTTTGAGTTAGCAGCTAGAGACATTCAACCTGGCGAACAATTAACATGTGATTATGGAACGTTGGGTGGCGACGAAAAGTTTGAAAGTCCACCAGCAGAAGGATCATCAAGAACAAGAGTGTATTCAAATGACTATTTAACTTATTATAAAGAGTGGGATAACATGGCAAAAGAGGCTTTTAAGTATTTCAATAAGGTAGACCAACCACTACAATATTTGATACACGAAAAATTTATTGATAAAGTAAATGCTGTTGCTAATGGAACTGAACCAATAGATTCCATCCTCACTTTATGGAATTATGAACATCCTGAAAAATAGTTAAAATTTTAGAAGAATAAGTGGATTTTTGTAGACTACAATTAGAAACCGGTAAAGTTAAATGGAGATAAACTCGAATAGATTTAACCCCTTTACTATAGTAGCACTAATATACAGAATAAAAAATAAATCCTCCTTAAGACTCCTGTCTAACTCTACTATGCTACCATCAGCATAGTATGAAATGCTTCCCCTAGAATAGAGGTTACTTTATCACTATCATTAGTTTCGGTGGTTACTTTCCATCCCATTTACCGGCTCATACATTTCAAAGTTTACATTTTCCGGTATTTTAAGCGTTACCTTAGAAGTACTTCCTTTTCAACAGGTATTTTACTGTATATGTCTCCCAAGCCTCTACTACTCTGAAGAGTGTACTGTTACGTGTACACACTGGAATAGCAATGAAGAAAACTACAGCATACGCTGAAAAGAATTATAAAACTTTATTTTTCATATAAATATAAACTACTCCTTTATAAAATATTTCCCTTTAAACACTATATAAAATCTAGTTAATCTTTTGACTATATCTCTTGTTAACATTTATTAAAATCAACTTGCGTACAATTACTGAAAATCTCTTTCTTAGAGACCTTACTTATGAGTATGTTTCTAAAAAGTTTACAATTGAAATCCACCGGACTAAAAGTTTTAACGTATGGGGAATATATGCTTATACCAACATCAAACATTTTTTTACCTCTTCTCGTAATCCTTCACTTAAAAATTCATTTCATATGATGCCCTGATTCATCTAAGATTTGTTTGTAACTTTTTCCTCTACAATCCATATACTTCAACCATATTTTCCTACAGTTAGAAAAGCTACTAACTTTATTATACAGTGATTTTTATTTTATAAATTCATTAGTTTGTGAAATAGTAAACTTAAATTAAACTGCCACGTTAGTTCTAAAGAAAAAGCATTAATCCTTAATGGATCAATGCCCTTGTTTAAGTAAAGTATTTAATATTAATTTAATTAATTAAAGTACTAAATCGATTATTAGAATCATCGCCCTTACCTTATTTTTCGTAGTATGGTTTATAAGGTAAAGGGATAAACCAATTCCTATTCCTTCGACAAATGAGTAACCACCATCTTCAATCTGTAATTCTTTAGCTGTCTTATTGAATAAAAATAATTATCAGTTTCTTTGCTCACAACTCTAATTTTTTCATTAGATGTTGTAGACACTCTCTTCCGTTACAATCATGCACTTTCTTGTAGCGAAATGCTTTCAACAGTGAAAACTAATAAAATAACTATTTGGCGAACACTAAAGAACTGCCAGCACTTATTGTATTAGATGTCCAAAAAGGATTTGACGACCCGTATTTGGGTAAGCGAAATATTCCACAGGCAAAAATAAATATAGCACGGCTTCTATCTGAATGGAGAAATAGGAATGGCCGAATCATTTTTTCTCAGCATATGTCTGTCAGCCGGATTCTCCCTTCATTATAAAAATAAAGTTGGAACACAATTTAAAGACACAATAAGTCCAAGAGAAATGGATACTGTATTTCAAAAAAATATAAACAGCGCCTAAATTGATACGGGTTTTGAAACATATCTTAAAGTTCAACTAATAAATCTGTCGTTATAACAGGCCCTTCAACGCAGCGCTGTATATCTTCTACGACGCGTATGAGTGGAAATTTGGGCTATCACACTTTCCTAGTATCGGATGCTGCAGCTGCATTTGAAACCACTGAGCATTTAGGTAAATATTTATGATGCAGAGTCCAGTCCATTCCCAATCATGAATTTGCGACTATCCTTACGAAAGAGCAGATTTTGAGTGAATTAAGTCTTCTATAATAAAAGCCCCATACTTAGTTATGGGATTTTTGTAATTCGAGAATCTTGAATAGAATTTTCATCCTCCCCAAGCTTTGCCATATAATCTATTAAGAAATGAAGAAGAATAAGGGGGATAATTGAATTAAGTCCCATATATAAAACGGAGAAAATCAAGCCAACTATTGCTGTCCGCAATACGCCTGATAATAGCCCCTGATACGTATGAGCAAGTCCGAACAAAAGAGACGCAAAAATGACAACAAACCAAACGGACAGGTTTGGGAAAAAATAAGAAAAAGCAAAGATTAAAAAGCCTCTGTATATTATTTCTTCCGTAAGTCCAGCCGTAATAGAAACGTAATTCCATAACTTCTTCTCTCTTTTGCTTACAGGCATTATTGCGAGGTACTCTGATTTTTCTTTTTCTCTGTTTTTTGCTTCGGTGAATTTTGTACGAATATTAATACTGACATGGTATCCTATCATATAATATAGGATAGCAAGAATATAAATACCAGTTAAGGCAAATACGGTGTAGGTAATAATAGGGCCAAATGCATTTGTGTTAATGGAAGGTAAGGTAAACCCTATTTGATTAAAGGTAAGTTCTGTGAAAAGGACTAAGAGGATGATATAGAGAGTAGGAGCCCACAAACCTACAATAGAATTAATATAATACTTCTCTCTGGCATGTGGATTTGTTGTGACATTTACCTTAAATTTCTGAAAATCATAATATCCGTAAATTGGCTCATATAGTAACACAAATACAATCATTATCCAAAGGAAAATTTCCATGCAAACCTCCTTATTTTATGGTTTAATCTACCCCTATATATTTATTCAAGAAAAACCGCGATACTCCTTCTTCATAATACAGCTGTATTATTTAAGTTATGGAAAATAAGGAAACTGTGCTGGATAACGCCGACTTTTCCGTATAAACATTAGCAATCAATTTAGTCCTGAATAAGCTAATAAAGTTTAAAATTCACTTATCCTTGTCGAACTAAACTCCCTTTTTCTACCATAAGAAGGTTTCACTTATTACAGGAATGCTGCCACTATAGTGCCATATGAAATTAAAACAAAAGGGCAATAATCCTTATAGGATCATAGCCTCCATTAACACAATATATAAATTTATGCCTGTTCTTCCTTTTTTGCTTTATGTAATACGTATTGAATAAAAAGAGTCCATTGAATGATAAGTTAAAATTGTTAATCTGAAATTTCTCCCCCAGGCATAGTAAATATATCTACACCGTTATCCCCATGCAGAACCCATCCTTCAAAATAACTACTGCTATGAAACAAGTCAAAGTATAGGCCATTCTCCAATTCAATCGTAAGCAAAAATAAGTGTTCATAATATTTAATTTCCACAATTTTCTTATCCTTAATTATCTTTTTCAAGCTTAATCTAGAAAATTTATCAGGAGCTGAGATACAATCCGATTCACCAATAAGTATTTCCTTTTTACTTCTTAATCTCCAAGGACATTCAACTGATAACTGGGAGTTATTAAAAATTAATCGAAGGAAACTCCTTTTTTCTGTATCAATATCAATAAGTTTTTGACCATAGAAATATGAAAATTCCACTTTACTCAAGAGGATCACCCTTTATTTAAAATTGAATTTATTGTTTTTGTTTAGATATATAAAATTCTTCCACTATCCCGGCATCTTCTTCCATAATCTTTTTTCATTTCTTACAGGAATGCTGCCACGTCAGTGCCAGAGCAAAAAGAGCATTAAAACCTTATAAATGGTGAAAAGATCTTAAAAGTATCTAAATATTTAATTACAGCATTTCCCAACACTAGTGTGATATACTTCTAATGTATTTTATTGAAAGGAATGGTTAAATGAAAAGAGTTCATCTCCTTAAGGGATCATTGCTATTATTCACTTTATTACTTTTTGGTTGTACAAATGATCCAAGTAAGCATTCTGCTGATAATAATTCCAAAATACCTGAATCTACTATAAAAAATGATGAAACTGAAATAAATGAATCTAATTCAACTTCGGATACTTCTACACCCTCAGAAGATGAAAATATAGGTAATACAAAGAAAGATAAAGATATAATTCAACAGAATTCCACATCAGATTATGATTCCCAAAAACCTAATAACACATCTGAAAATAGGGTAGCCAATACATTGACTAAGTATTCTGCTCAAGAAATAGAATATGCTAGAATCTGGTTGCAACTCGGGCCAAATCAGGACATCGATGAATTATATATTACACATATTAATGCAGGCGAACCAATTAACCCAAACGATGAGACAAGTGCTAATTATCCAGAAGATGTTGTTCATTTATCTGGTTCACGTTTAGTGGATGGCTCAGTTACTTATAGTAGTAACGGGGATGGAACAATTAACATATACAAAGTTCCTCATAGATGGGATGGAAAATATCCTGCTGGTAAACAGTTTTACATAGATTTTTTTATAAATGATACTGAGCTATTGTATGTTGATACAGATGATGATGAAAAAATAATTAAATTAATAAACATAATGAATATCCAATGAGGCGATTACAATTATATGTACGCCTTTTTCTTTAGCATTTTTTCTTATTTGTGGATGAAAATAATCCAGAAGTCAAAAGTAAACTTGCTAAATATATGTAAAAACTCTTTCTAAACATACAAACTTTATCTTTGCAACATCAGAGCCCGACTGTTCTTATGTGATTATCCTGCCCTGTTTCTTCCATAAGCTAAGTTTTCAATTATTACAGGAATGCTGCCATATTAGTGGCTAAGCATTCAAAGAACAGTAATCCTTAATGGATTAACATCACCATTTCTATTAAGATGGGGATTTTCACTGGTAGTATTGCCCTGTTTGAAAAATTTGAAATCGTAGAGTAACCTTAAATATTACTTACTTAAATAAGTTTTCTATCACTAATGAATTATCCTTAAAAATATAATTATCTGAATAACTATTCAGGTCCTTATTATTAGATAATAAAAAGGACTGATTGCCAATGATAAACACTTCTCCCAAAGTATAATTATCCTTTTTTATAATGACACTATAAAAATCTTCTGATTTAAAGCTCTGGGACTCTTTAACCCATTTTGAGTCTCTAAGAACATCCTTTATTGCTTTTATCTCTTTTTGATTAGTAACATTTATAACTGGTCTTTCACCACTATTACGACTTATTTTTGTCACTTCAATTGAATTAATTTCACTATCTTCTATGTTAATTTTATTAGAGAAATTTTTATCATTAATATGGAAACTATAAAATAAAAGTGCTAGTAAACCAGCTATAACCGTTATGAATGTATTAGTTATTACTTTCTTCTTATTCATATTAATCCATTAATTTTCTTAAGTAGAGCAATTTTATTAGTAGTATAAAGTATATAATTTCGTTTCTTTGTTTTTATGTAAATACGATCAGTTGTCCCATATGGTGTCCCTATTCTTATAGCATTAGTATCTTCTCCTGCATAAGTTTCATCTTCAACAACTTCCAGTATATCCTCATTAAGAATTGCCACCTCAGTTAGCTGCCACTTAATAAGTAGTTCTATATCTGTTTTTTTAATCTCAATTCCTAAGTTGTACATTTATCTCACTCCTTCTAATAATTTTCACACAAAAATTTATACGTGTACAAAGGTAAAAAGTTCCATCTATTCAACGGAACTGAGATTGAAATATACAATATCAAAGCTAATACCTTTACATCCTTCTTATTCCAAAAAACTGTCCCCTTTCTAACAAAGGATGAGGCTACACAAAAAAGAACTGTAAATTCCCTACAGTTCTTTTAGAAATACTTATTATAAAGTTCACGTCTTAATTGACCACTTATATAAGCATATATCCTAGTAGTTTCACTTTTTTCATGGCCCATTAAATTTTGAATAACTTCTAATGGTGCTCCATTATTAATTAAATTGGTTGCGTAACTGTGTCTTAACTGATGTGGATGGATACACTTATTAATATTAGCTCTTCTGGATATCTGCTTAATGACATATCTCATCTGTGCAATGCTCATTCGATGTGGAGCTCGGGCCGTTACAAATAGAGCTTTTTCACTATCTGTTCGGTTTTCTATATATCTTTTTAGTAAATACTACATCGAGTATTAAAATAAACTTCTCTTTCCTTTTTCCCTTTACCAAATACAATAACGGATTGCTCGGAGAAGTTGATAGAACTTCGATCTAAGTTAACCATTTCTCCTATTCTGCAACCGGTAGAATACATAAATTCAAATAATGCTTTTTCAAAGGGACTGAGGCATGCTTCTCTTAATAGCTCTATTTCTTCCTCCGTCAAAAACTTTGGAATTTTACTCTCTAATTTAGGTTCTTTTATTGCCGTACTTGGATTAAAAGTAATATATTTCGACTTAATAAAACGAATGCGATGACATAAAACTAGATGCCTTTAAATCACTCGCAACTTCACCAAGATACAGTTTGAAAGTTTCCGTTGTAATTTCTTCTATCTCAACATTACCTAGGTGCTTTATGAACAAGGCAGATTGAATCTTATAAGCTTTCAATGTCTGGGAAGAGTATCCTTGAATCTGTTTATCTGCTTTATATAATTGCCAGGCTTCAGATAAAATCATATTCATATTTCCTATCTTTTTATTAATCAGTATTTACTAGTAAACATATAGAAGAAAGCCCCCGTCTGTTTAAGTGAATCAATTCACAAAAATATTCGTAATTTATAGAATATGAAGTCAAGACTACTCTTAATGAAATAAAGTCGTCAAAAGACGACCTTATTATTTAACTTTTCAATTGTCATTTATTTTTTTGCTATTATCAAAAACCTTTTGGAATTTGTGTGGATTCCTTTTTCGGTTCGATTGTTTTCAATGAAACTACCCAGAATATCCAAGTCTTTCTCTCCCTGACCAAAATCAGGAATAATAGGTGTATGTTTAAGTAAGAAAATTAGATCCTCTGCTCTTTGATAGTATTCATTAGCGTCGTATTCAAAAGATAGAACTTCAGTAAAACCTGCTGACTTGAGTTCCTTTATATATCTTTCTTTTAATGCTCCATCAGCTTCTCCAAAACCTTGACCCCGCTCAAAAGCTTCCTTTAAATTTAATTTGTCAGCTTCACTTACCTGTTGTGTTAAAAAAAGGCCCTCATTTTTTATAACCCTGGCTATTTCCATTGAAGCAAACGGTGCGTGGCAGTTTGAGATGAGATCAAAAAAACCAGTTGGAAATTGTAAATTATCAGAAGACATTTGGAAAAATCGAACGTTTGACACTTTTGACTGTTTATAATTAGATTGAGCAGTTTCAATCATTCCTCTTGAGAAATCAATTCCAACCAGAAAAAGCAATGAAGAAGCAATTCTTAATAAATTTTCTCCTCCACCAGTTCCAACGTCCAAAAGAATATCCGAACTTTTACCTCTCTTCGTTACTTCTTCGTAAAAATCCCACTTAATCCCTTCAGTTGTAACTTTTAATTTACTAAAATCCCAGCCGTTTAACTTTCCAACCTTATCATAAAATTCTAACTCATCCATTTTTGAACCTACCTTTCAAATTTAAAAGCCAAACAGTGACTCGACTAACAATTGGAATGACTGACTAATAATATTCAAAGTTTTAGTTCTGAAAAAGGGCATACTTCTCCCTTTTTAGCTGGTACGCGTTTTTTCCAGCCCGAAAACTAATTACTTCGAACATGTCGGAAAGACATTCCACTCACCTCATTTGAAAGAATACTTCCATTATAAAACGTGAAGAAAAAATTGTAAAAATCATAATATACTTATTTCTCTAAACTGCCAAGATTGTGACATAACAAAATGCTTCCCTTATATTTAAGAAAAGCCCCCGTTAGTTTAAGTGTATTCTTTCACAAACTCCTATTTGCAGTTCCTTTAAATTACCGGATTTCAATCCGTTTATTTCACAATAGCTAAATTTAAAGTTTAATTTGGAAATAAAAAGGATAATTTTTGAATTTATTGAATACCTATCATAGGGGTGAAAAAAATGAAAATAATTAATGATTTTGCAACCTCTCCTAATAAAAAGGTTGCATTTACTATTTTCAAACACGAAGAACAACCAAATTCATTAGCCATTATATTTCCTGGTGTGGGCTATACTGCTCAAGCTCCATTACTTCATTACAGTTGTGGTATTTATTTCAAAAAAGGATACGATATACTGCAAGTAAATTATAATTACCCTCGAGAAATTATAGCAAATCTTAGCGAGGAAGATTTTTATTCAGATGTAGAATCTGTACTAAAAAAAGCTCTAACAGATAATACATATAGTAATTTTGTTTTTATTGCTAAATCCATGGGTACAATAGCTTTATCTTATTTCATAACAAAACCTGAGTTTAGTAATGCTAAATCTATTTGGTTGACTCCATTGATTAAAAGAAATGATGTTTATAATGCTTTATTAAATTTAAAGAGTAAGGGGCTTTGCATTGTTGGAGGAATTGATCCAACCTACGATAGCAGCAAGTTTAATGATATTAAAACAAATAAAAATATCGAACCAATTTTAATAGAAGGTACTAATCATAATTTAGAATTTGATAACGATGTACTTAAGTCTATTGAGGCAATAAGCATTATAATGAATAATGTAGTCAAGTTTTAAGATCTGTGGTTAAACACAGATCTTTTCTCTATTTTCTCTTTTCACTCGTGCTTACCTGCCCCTTTTATGGAATAAGAAAAGCTGCCTGGTTTGGCAGCTTTTCTAAAACATAAGCACCCGATTGCTGAATATTGGTAATTGAAAAAAATAACTATTTCACTTCATTTGAAATATGTTCAGTTAATAATTTCGCCCTTGTTTTTGGCTAAATTTTTGCGCCATTCACTTCGCTCCGTAGGTGTCATTTTCGCCCACTCAGTTTCTTCACTAATAATTCTTAAAGGTTCTTGAGAACGATAAGATCGTGTTAAGTTACCCGGGAACTTTTTGTCAGTAACATTTGGGTCGTTTTCAAATTCACCTGTTGGTTCTATTTTATAAACGCGTTCTCTTCCTTCTCCTTTTGCTAATGCTGCTGCAAGTCCTGCACCATTGGCATTAGCAGTGAAATATATGTGGTTCATTTTAAGCCCAGGTTTGTAATTTGAATTTCCACCCGCTGTCAGCAAATCACCAACCTGTAAATCAGCCTTTGTCCCATGATAAAATGGTCCTTCATCAGTAGGTGCACCGTTATATGAGTTGGATAATTCATAATTTCTTATTGCATGATCAGAATCACATAACTCCTCATAGCATTTGGCAATGTTTAAATATAACGTTGAGTATGCACTCTTAACATTATCATCATTTATATTTAGTGCACACTGTAAAGAGGTTTCCATCCATTTCAATTTATCTGTAATACTCTTTTGTATACGAGCCAAATGATAAGCTGCAATAAACCTTTCATAGTCGTCTTTTGCTTCCTGCCATGCTTGATGAAACATTGTGGTTGCACCTTCATCATTTCCGCCATCTTCCATGGTCATCCCACTCATACAGAGTTTAATAACGACGTTGTATTGATCGAATTTTAAATTCATCTAATCCCTCCGAATTAATAAAATCACATTTTGGAATTTATTCAAAACCCATTATTTACAATCCGATGCCTTACCTGTAATGTTTTAAATAGATAAATTTATTCCGCTAGATGTCCCGTTTATGAACAAAAGTTAAGCAATTCTTTACCTGTATTTTACCATAAATAGCTTATCCTTCTTGCTTGCACTAACCTGCTCCGATTATTTAATAAGAAAAGGTCTTTCAATTATTTATGAATACACTATACAACAAAATCTTTAATATTATTATAGGATAAAACAACATCCTGTAACGTATTTTTAAAAGTTGAAGTAGCACTTTCACTGGAATGATAATAATTCAAGACCTCTGTATCCTTTAGAATATTCCCCGTTAAGATACATAGTACCGATTCGTCTTTATCTATCACTTTCTGTGAAATTAAATTACGAAGTCCTGCAATAGTTGCTGCTGACGCTGGTTCACACCCAATGCCACATTTGTCAATTACAGCTTTTGAGTCAAGAATTTCTTCATCTGTTACCGAAATGGAAACTCCTTTTGTTTGTGTTAACGTTTTTAGAGCTTTTTTCCAACTCGGTGGGTTACCAATATTTAAGGCAGAAGCACGAGTGTATGGGAAACGCTCAGGGGTAAGTTCATGTTTTTTTTGAACGAACATCTTATGAAATGGACTTGCTCCCTCCGCCTGAACAACTGCCACTTTCGGCATTTTATCTATAAATCCAAGCGTAAACAAATCCTGCAATCCTTTACCTAATGCTGTTGCGTTACTTAAAGCACCTCCGGGTACGATAATCCATTCTGGTAACTTCCAGTTTAAATATTGAGCTACTTCATAAATAATACTTTTTTGTCCTTCAATTCGGAATGGATTAACAGAGTTACAAATATATAGACCCAGATCACTACTATACTTCTCTAAAAACTGAATCCCATCATCATAATTTCCTTCCACGCTAAATACTTTTGCGCCATATGCCAGGGTCTGTAGTACTTTATTTAAGGAAACGTCTTTATTAGGAACAAATACATAGGAATCTGCACCAGTAATGGAAGCATACATAGCCAATGAAGATGAGGTATTTCCTGTTGAGGTACATGTGAACTTCTTATATCCTAATGATTTCCCATGAGAAACAGCTACAGTCATTCCATTATCTTTAAATGAACCACTAGGGTTCTCACTTTGTGCTTTTACATATAATTTTCTTACCCCGGTATACTTTTGTAATAATTCAGAAGAGTAGAGTCCTGTATTCCCTTCATATTTTGTAACGATACAGTCATTTGGTAATTCAGGGGCAATTAGTTCTTTGTATCTCCACACTCCACTCGCATAAGGAGTCATCCGTTCTGAAAGCCGTTCCGTAAACAACCTTTTCAATAATTCGGTATCATATTTATTAAAATCGTGTACTACATCAAATAATCCACCACACTTACAATTATATTTAAAAATACCGGATAATAATTTTTCACCACAATCAGTACACACTATTCTCATTATTTTCAGGGCTCTTGATGCCCTCTCACCTCTCTACAAATAAATTTCTTGATAATTATCTTTTACAATTTTAGAATAGAGAAAACTTTCTAATAAATCTAATATATATTTTTTTGGTATTCATAGGTTAAATTTATGAATGGAGTGATGAAATAATGAATCTTCATGCATTGCGACTATTCCATATGGTTGCCGAAAAAGGAAATGTTACCCGTGCGGCTGAAGAACTAAATATAAGTCAGCCTGCTGTAACAGCTCAAATAAAAAAACTAGAACAAGAGATCGGGTTATTGTTATTAGCTCCCAAAGGGAGAGGTATCTTATTAACTGAGGCTGGCCGTCATCTTTCTAAGCAAGCAAAAAGATTGTTTTCTCTTGAAGAAGAAGTGGAAGATTTTATTAATCATTATAAAAATGGTTCTGTTGGAAAGCTACGTATTGTAGCAACTTATCTTCCCGCAAATTTTGTATTGCCAAAGTGGATTGGCCGTTATAAACAAAAATACCCTGATGTTGAAGTGGGATTAACGACAACTAATTCACAAAGAGCAATAGAGCAACTAATCAATTATGAAGCAGAAGTTGCTTTTATTGGTGGAAGAAAAGAGTTTAATCTACTCATTAGTAGTATAGAGTTATTTGAAGATGATATGTTGTTCGTAGTACATAAAGATCATAAGTTTGCATCCAAAAATATTACATTAGCTGAGATTGTAAAAGAGCCTTTTGTGTTTCGAGAAGAAGGAAGCTTTTCAAGAGAACAGTTAGTGTCGCTATGTAAAATGAACAATATACAGGAACCAATCGTTGGAGTACAGATTAATGGATTAAATGAAACCATTAGAACGGTGATTGAAGGGTACGGAGTAACATTTGTTTCCTCTCTTGAAGTAAAGGAGTATATAGAACGTGGAGAATTAGCAAAAGTAAATATTGATGGTATTAAATTAAAAAACCCGATCTCTTTATGTACAAGAAAAAATGATACTCTCTTACAACCTGCACATAACTTGTTAGAGGTAGTTTTTAATCACGATGATACTTGATCTTATTAATTTGACTTATATAATCCCCACTAGCATGCTAGTGGGGATTATATGTTATCTTGTCAGAACGGAACATAATTTCGTGTAACATTTGATTAATCTGATTTTTGATTTTTTAATAAATTGCTTTAGCTTTATTTATTATATTTATTAAAGTAAACTGCCACGTTAGTGCCTCAAAAAAAGCATTAATCCATTACTGGAACAACCTTCTCTAATTTAAATACAATTAAGAATGTGAAGTGTATTTTACGTTTGTATCCATCACACCTATTCACTAACAGTTCTATATGATAAGTATTCTAAAAACTTTTTGGACGCACGGGAAAGTGACTTATGCTCTCTAGTTGCAATACCAATCTTTCTAAAAGCAGGAGTTTCAAGCTCTTTTGCTATTATTTTATGAGGGATACGCTTCAATATTAATTCTGGTAGTATACTGATTCCTAGCCCATTTTCCACCATTGACATAATGGCATAATCATCCCATGTGGTAAAATTGATTTGTGGAGAAATATGATGTTTCTCAAAAATCTCGGAAATTTCTGCTTTTGCTCCCTTTTCCAATAGCATGAAAGGGTTATTCAGTAATTCCTCAATTGGAAACTTTTCCTGATTAGCAAGAGGATGATCTTGCGGAATCACCACGAGCAATCGATCTTGTTCTAAAAAAGTTGTTTCAAGTTCTGCTTTTGACGGTAATCGCAAAAAACCGAAGTCAACACGACCGTTTAAAACCCAACTTTCAATTTCTGTATAATCACCAAGCAGAATTTCAAAATCAATTTTGGGGTAATCCTTCTTAAAAACTCTAATAATGTTAGGAATCCAGTGAGATGCTATGCTAGAAATTGTTCCAATACGAATCATACCAGACTCCATATTAAGTAAGTCTTCGATCTGTGTCATTAGTATTTCATGCTCATTACAAATCCTTTTTAATTGAGGCAGTAACTTTAATCCATCCGCTGTTAAATTGATACCAGTCCTTCCTCTTTCAAATAGGGAAACTCCCCATTCCGTCTCCAAGTCGTTAATCATACGGCTAATTCCAGATTGCGTGTAGCCCAATACTTCGGCAGCTTTTGTAAAGCTGCCAAATTCTACAGCTTTTACAAATGCCTTATATTTTTGGATATTCATTCTCTTCCCTACCTCATCTGTTATTGTCATACATATCATGCGAAATATTCGTTTTTGTAATACATGTGAACATGATATGTTATTACTATTAATAATTCAAGTTAAGAAAGGAAAGGGATATAAAGATGTTTTTTGTGAGTGATATTATAGAAAAAGCTCCAGATAGCTATAAGACTCCACTTCAAGAAAAGGTCTATAAATCATTGGAAAAGCTACAAATTTCATTTGAACGAGTCCATACAGATGAAGCCATTTCAATGGATGATTGTATCGAGATTAATAACAAATTGGATATGAAAATGGTAAAAACACTGTTCCTCTGCAATAGCAAAAAAAATGAATTTTATTTATTTATTACTACTGCCGATAAACCATTCAAGTCAAAAAATTTCAGCAATGTACTTGGCATATCACGTGTATCCTTTGCTCCAGTAGAGCTAATGGAACATATATTGGGCGTAAAAGTCGGGGCTGCTACTGTATTCGGTGTATTAATGGATCAGGAAAATCTTGTTAAGGTTGCTATTGATAAAGATGTGCTTTTAGACGAGTGGTATGGATGTAGTGATGGAACGACAACTGGATATTTAAAAGTTAAAACAAACTTAATTGTCAATAACTTCCTTACCTATACAAAGCATATTCCTATAATTATTGAAATGTAATATTAAGAAAAAGTTGTTCTAAATAGTTAATTCTAGTTCTAATAAACTTTTTCGCATTTGATTGGAAGTAGATAAAATAATAATAAGTTAGAAGGAGGAATAGGATGAATCAAAAGCGACTATTACTAAATTATGGATTATTAGTTTTTGTCACTGCTTTATGGGGACTTAATATGGTTTTAATTAAAGTTTTGGTGGAGGCATTACCTCCACAAACCATGACGGCTTTTCGAATTATGATGGCTGGAATTACAGCATTAATTTTAATTGCAATTGGGAAATCCTTCCGTCGTTTAACGAAAAGAGAATGGCTTTATACACTACTTGGAATGCTATTTAGTGTCATTCTTCATCATGGACTTATAGCTGTAGGTTTAACAATGATTGATGCTTCGAATGCTTCCTTAATTCTTGCACTAGTACCGCTTACAACAGCAGTCCTAGCTGTCCTTTTTTTAGGTGAACAATTAACCACACTACGAACGATAGGTTTTATCCTCGCAATAATTGGTGTATTTTTTATTAAAGGTGGTTCAATCAATAACATACAATTCTCTCACGGAGAATTGATTATATTTATTGCAATGTTAGTTCAAGCAATTAGTTTTATTTTTGTAAAAAAGGCAACAGCAACACTTGATTCAAAACAGGTAACAACAATAATGTACTCAGTAGGTTCAATAGGTTTATTAATTATTAGTTTTATAACCGAACCTAAAGGCGTTAGTGAGATGGGTTCCGCCAATATATATATTTACTTACTATTCATTTTGTCGGGGGTAGTTGCAACAGGAGTTGGATATATTGTTTTTAATGCTTCGATTCAGCAAATTGGAGCAGGAAAAACAGCCATATTTAATAACTTTGTTCCTTTTTTTGGTCTTGTGTTCTCTGCAATATTCTTAAAAGAAACCATTGAATCTTCACAATTAATTGGATTTTTATTTATTGTAGCTGGAGTTCTATTTGGGACAGGTTATATCGAAAAGAAATGGGAGAAAAAGCATAATCGGATTAATAATACCAGGAAGAAGAGTATAGTCTAATTAACACTCTAAAAAAAGGGTTTTTCATTTATTATAGAAATTCTGCTATTATAGAAAAATTGCAGAAACTATTTCAATTAGATAGCCAAAAAGCGATCTTATTTTTATTAAGGTCGCTTTTTGGGCATGGCACTTTTTATTAGAGATTTCAGTTCTATGATGTAGTTTGTGATGTACTTACACTATCCTGCCACGTTTCTTCCATAAGCTATGTTTTCATTTATTACAGGAATGCTGCCACTATAGCACCATAAGAAATAGGCTTTCCTTTTATATAAGAAAAGCCCCCGTTAGGATCATAATTTTCATTTTTACATTTGAAGGTCCTTTTTTCGGGCAACTGCGCAAACTATCCAAAGTGTTAGTCGAAGGAAGTTCTGGAAGCAGCCATTGCATTTAAGGCGTTCTCAAAATAGCTATATACTTTATCTGCAATTCCCAGAAACTCTTCAACAAGTACATTACTATCCAAGTAACAAGCATACAGATAATCAACTAAAGCGGAGTCAATCTCACAATAGTTTAAGATGGCATTCTTCATCTTAATAACGTCATCTTGCCATACACCTGTATCTTCTAATACCAAAGAGTACAATGCACGAATTAATCTCTTAGAGTAACCTTTAATATATCTATTTTTCATTGTGTTATCACTAGCATTACAAAGGAAATTATGTATACGATTTACTTCCGCCTTGGTCTCTGTATTTAAGTCTAAAATGAACTCTGGAGAAATAATTATCGGTGGTACTTTTTCACCAACGTCACGACCATATATGCAAACACAAATTATCTTAACCCAAAAACCCCACTCATTCGGTTTACTTAATACATCGTCAATCGAACAAATTATCGTATCAATCTTAGTTACTACTGGATATTCTTCCAAAAGCCTGTCTTTAATATTTGACAACCTTTCGTAATCGATATCTTTGGTGTTTACACATACAATAGTAAAATCTGCATCTGACTTAAAAGGTTTAGCAGTTCCTTTTGGAATCGAGCCACACATATAAATGCTATGAATCTTATCATTAAATTCGATAAGTATATTATCTATATACTTATCAACAAAATGCTTATACTCACTTTGTATTACAATTCTATTTATGACTTTTTCTAATATCATATAGACTCCTCCTAAACTAAACTTCTTTCAGCTAACGTTTTAATTTAATTTAAGAACTTTGTAAATAATCCATAGATGAGTTATTCGCGAAGTTATTCAACTATCCTGCCACGTTTGTACCAGAGAAAATAAGTCTAATTTCTTAATAACCTTATTTATTACATAATGCTGCGTTATTAAATAGATGAATGTCACTGATTTCCCTCTATTCACATGTATACGTGACTTTTATTACAGCATTATTTCATATAATCACCTTCACTTGAAACCTTTCCATATTATTTTCATAAAAACCAAAATATGTTAAAATTAGATATTAAAACAACAAGGGGTATTGCTAAAATGAAATCCATAAAACAAAATTTATTTGATTTACTTATGTACTCTATATTTTTAGTTTTCTTTATCTTCTGGTTTCTTAAAGATGATACTCCTGCAGTTTACTTATGGACAGTGATTATTCTATATGTTGCAATTATAGCTTTTAAAATCAAAAAAATTTTCTTCGTAAAAGAAAGTTAAACGACTCTAAAAGGTACACAATATTTTCAAAGTAGCAAAAAGGCATAACTAGGCACACTTCCATACTAGTACAACAAATAAAAAAAGAGCATGTCACCTTAATAGGCATGCTCTTTTTTGTTTATTCAACTATCCTGCCACGTTAGTGATATGACGTTTTGAACTAGTCACTAAAATCTTTTATCAGGGTTTCTATTTCCTTACCATCATAAAAGTCTCCATCGATAATGAACTTTTCAATTTCTACAGTACCATCATAAACTCCACTTCCCAACGTTGACCTAGAACTGCAATTTCCATATAGCTTGATCTCTAACTTTGTTTAGCTTGTAAAATATATTTTTTGATTCTAATTTATTAAGGAAATTAATTCACTATTTAAGTCCCAATCACATTATCCCCTCTAGTTAAATTCAAGTTTTATTCTCTATACTATGGCAAAGTACTTCTGAACAACTTTTGTATTGCAAATACAAAAACCCATTAAAGCACCAAACATATTTAGAATGAAATCATCAATATCAAAACTTCCTAATCTTGTAATTACTTGTATTAATTCAATCAAAAATAACAATAGCGTCATCGATATACTATAAGTAAATAATTTTGATAACTTTTTTGTATAATAAGGCAGATAAATACCCATTGGTAAAAACATAAATAAGTTACCAAAAAGGTTTTTTATAGGTATATCCATGTTCATACTTCCGTCGAACATTGCCATAATATACGTACTAATAGTTTTAAATGGAACAAAATTAGATGAGTACTTTAAATATTCTATCAAAGATATTTCTGGCCAAAAATATCCTCTTGAGCCTAAAAACAGTAAATATACCAAAGCTGATAAATAAAATATAAAGCTTATATTTAGAATTACTTTTATTATTTTTTTCATTTTACTTCTTTCCCCCATTACTTAATATGTTTCATATACTTACTTGTTTCATTTTGTTTACTCCCTTCCAATTAATAGACGAGTCTACATCAAGGTAAGTTTTATTTTCCTTAAAATAGTTTTTGTTTGTGAATAATTTAACTTAAACTATCCTGCCACTATAGCGATATAAGAAAAGGCACCTTAAAATTTAAGGAAAGCCTCATTAACGTTTTTTTTTACTTGCATATAATCTTATTCTACATTACACTAAAAATCTAACTAACGTTAGTTAGATTTTTAGTGTACTTGGAAAGGGGAATACTTATGGCATGGTTTTATCTAATTATTGGAGGTATTTTGGAGGTAGGTTGGGCATTAGGATTGTCTTATTCTGATGGTTTTACAAAAATAGAAGTTCTTATACCCACGTTAATATTATTGGCATTCAGTTTTTACTTTTTCTCCAAATCATTGAAATTATTACCAATATCCACTGCATATGCCGTTTTCACTGGTCTCGGTTCATTTGGTACTGCAATTGTAGGAATGGTATTTTTAGGTGATTCTGTAAGTCCGCTAAAACTACTATTTGTTATAACCTTAGTTTGTTGTATTATCGGATTAAAGTTTGTATCTAATGAACATGACAGAGAGGAAAGTATATAATATGAGTTGGATTTTTATCGTTTTAGCAGGATTGATGGAAGTCGGTGGAGTTATATGCTTAAAGTATTCGGAAGGATTTTCGAAGATCAAACCCACAATAGGTTTAATT
>Ga0209463_1000447_pt1 | contig 33352 bp, 28 predicted proteins | sample AgamicMgSfrz_FD_187169 | JGI IMG/M metagenome (GOLD analysis project Ga0209463, IMG submission 187169) | Agave microbial communities from Guanajuato, Mexico - Mg.Sf.rz (SPAdes) (version 2) | ecosystem: Host-associated > Plants > Phyllosphere > Phylloplane/Leaf | place: Guanajuato, Mexico...
GATCCGTGGAAGACGAGCGCGAACGGCGGCTACTTCGACAGCACCAAGGCGCCGCAGACGCTGCCGCAGACGCAACTGCCGATCGTCGGCGCGACCGGCAAGTCGGCGACCGCGCACATGGTGATCGGCCAGCTCAACGGCGCGACGGTGCCGGTGATCGTGCGCACGGGCAACGTGAACCTCGGCACGCCGCCGCTGCACCTCGACGCGCAGGTCGACGACGAATCGGGCATCGCGGTGCTCGGCGCGGCGACGGCCGTCACGTCGGGCACGATCGATGGCGGCTACGCGGGCGCGGACTCGAACTTCAAGTACACGGCCGCACTGATCCGCGGCAGCAACGCGTCGTTCATCAACCCGTCCACGCAAGCCGAGGAAGACGGCTTCACGCTCGACTACGGCCAGACGACGCCGGGCCTGCTGAACGCGAAGACCACCCCGCCGAGCGGCGCGAGCTACCCGTCCGCATCGGGCGTGGTGATCGCGACGGGCGGCCTGTATGCAGCGCTGATCCAGGGCACGGTGAACGGCGGCGTCACGTCGACGTCGGCGAATTCGACGACGTCGTCGACCCCGTACTTCGGCGTGGGCGCGCAGATCAGCAAGTAGCGATCGAGGACGCGGCGGCCGGCCTGCCGCCGCGGATGGCAGGGAAGGCACGAAGGCGCTCGGCACGGCGCAGGCAGGACGAGTACGACCAACAGAAGCGGCCGACAGGGAGCTGGCCGCCGCACAAAGACAAATCTGGAGGAGCAACATGAAGCGCAACCTCATTCTGGCGGCGGCCCTTGCCGCCCCCCTTCTTTCCGCTTGCGGCGGCGGCAGCGACAATCCGCCCCCGCTCGTCGAAGACCGGCTTTGCCCCGCCACGCTCGACTACAACACCGTGTTCACGGGCGGCGCGGGCAGCGGCGAACTCGCGAAGGTCCAGCTCGACACGACCAAGATGACCTGGCAGGTCACCTATGTCGAATCGGCGGTGCCGCAAAAGACCGGCACCGTCACGCCGACCCGCGCGGGCACCGTCGACAGCGGCACGCTCACGCAGGAAACGCTGCTGCCGACCAACAAGCTGAACCAGTGCGCATTCCGCCTGAACGGCGCGAGCCTCGATGCGTCGCGCCCGGCGCGCATCTTCGTCGGCTTCGGCGTTGCCGGCGGCACGATTCCCGGCAAGGAGATCCAGTTCGACGGCGTGCTCGGCCAGGCCGCGGTGCCCGACACGAAATTCCCGTACTACCCGTTCATCGGCTTCTCGTCGATCGAAACCGACATCACGAAGGTCGCGGGCACGTACAGCCACATCGGCTTCGGCGAAGTACCGTCGCAGAAATTCGGGCCGGCGTCGATCGACGCGAAGGTGACGATCAACGCGGACGGCACCTGGACCAAGTGCGACACGACCGGCCAGTTCGCCGGCGGCGCGTGCGCGCAGCAGGGCACGAATTTCGTGCAGTCGGCCGACGGCAGCGGCGCGTTCCAGTCGAACAACTACGCGAGCCAGTTGAAGCCGACGCTGTCGGCCACGCCGCAGGGCAAGGGCTTCATGATCGTCGGCAAGCTGCGTAACCAGCTCGTGCCGATCCTCGTGCGCACGGGGGTCGCGAACCCGAACCCGACGCCGGACAGCAACGGCGTGCCGGGCCTGACCGCCGACGACGAATCGAGCATCTCGATCCTCGCGCCGCAGACGGCCGTCGCGGCCGGCTCGCAGAACGGCGAGTACATCGGCGTCGACAGCCAGTTCGATTACCGGACCACCGCGCTGATCGACAAGCAGGCCACGCTGCTCGATCCGTTCCAGCCGTCGCAGGCGTCGCTCGCGACCGCGCTCGACCTCGACTACACGCAGAAGGTGCCGGGCACGGTCACGACGATCCACACGGGTTCGGGCAGCACGTCGCCGACCGGCAAGTTCATCTTCTCGGGTGGCGTGTTCGGTTTCCTCGACAACGCCGGATCGACGCCGTATTTCACGATCGGCGCATTCGTCCAGTAAGCGGAGGGGAAAGCCGTGATGAAGAAAACCCTTCTCTGCGCGGCGGCCGGCGCCGCCGCCGTGACGCCGCTCGCGGCGCACGCGCAGAGCGCCGGCAGCAACGTCGTCACGCTGGGCTGGTTCCACATCATGCCGCAGCAGAGCAGCACGCCGATGACGACCAACGTCGCGCCGACGCCGATCAACACGCCGCTGCGGCTGCCGCCGTCGTTCACGTCGGCGGGCACCGGGCTGCACACGAGCGGCGCCGACACCGTCGGCCTGACGGTCAGCCACTTCCTGACCGACCATATCGCGGTGACGTCGGTGGCCGGCGTGCCGCCGGTGTTCAAGGTGTCGGGCCAGGGCACGATCAAGCCGCCGGGCCCGGCCGGCGCGCTCGGCACGCAGAACATCGGGCTGGGGTCGGTCAACCCGATCGTGAAGAGCGTGCGGCAGTGGAGCCCGGCGGTGATCCTGCAGTACTACTTCGGGCAGGCCACCGCGAAGTTCCGGCCGTTCCTCGGCCTCGGCGTGTCGTACAACTGGTTCAGCGATCTGCAGCTCAACACGAACTTCATCAAGCAGACGCAGGACAACCTCGGCGCGATCCTCGCGGCGGGCGCGGGCAAGCCCGGGACGACCTCGGTGGAAGCGAAGGCGTCGTCGTCGTGGCAGCCGGTGTTCAACGCGGGCCTGCAGTACAACCTGACGGAACACTTCGGGCTGGTGGCATCGGTGACCTACATCCCGCTGAAGACGACGTCGACGGTGACGATCAAGGCGGCGGACGGCTCGGTGCTCGCCGAGTCGAAATCGGACCTGAAAGCGGACCCGATCATCAGCTACGTCGGGATGACGTACAAGTTCTGAGCGCGGCGACAGCCGGCGAATGGAAGGCCGCGACAAAATCGCAGGCAAAAAAAAGCCCGCCTAAGTGGCGGGCTGAATCCATATCAGAGGAGACATGGAGGAGACAGTTCCAATCATATCGAATCGGTTTCCGCAATGCAACATTTCCGTAGAGAAAATAAGGATTTTCCCTCGAATGCGGCCTCTAGTTCGCCGTGACGGCACCTGACCCCTTTCCATTCTCCCGCTCGAGCACCTCGCCTAGCGCGTCGCGCAGCAGCGCGACGGGCCGCGCCAGCCGGCCCGGCAACGTGCCGTGCACGATCCACACGTTGATCCGCGTTTCCAGCCCCGCCGTTTCCACCACCCTCAGCGCCTCGCGATGCGCGCTGCGCGCCAGCGCGTTCGGCGGCGCGATGCCGATGCCGGCGCCGCGCGCGACGAGCGACAACTGCAACTCCGAGCCGAATGCCTCGACCGCGACGTCGAACGGCAGTCCGGCCGCGCCGAGCGCGCGGCTCAGCGCCGAACGCATCCCGCAGCCGTCCTGGCTCAGCACCCACGGATAACCCGACAGCGTATCGAGCGACAGCGGGCCGTCCGGCAGCGGGAAATCGCGCGCGGCGACGAGCACCGTCGGCTGCGTGGCGAGCAGCGTCGCCGTCAACGCGTCCGGCAGCGCCGCGCTCGCCGGCACCATCACGGTCGCGACGTCGAGCGCGCCGCGCTCGATGCCCTGCACCAAGGCCGGCGACCAGCCGGCCGTCACGCGCAGCGTGAGGCGCGGAAACGCGTCGCGTAGCCGGTCGATCGGCCGCTCCAGCGCAAGTTCCGACAGGAACGGCGGCACGCCGATGCGCAACTCGCCCGACGGCTCGCTGTCCGGCGCGCCCGCTGCCATCAATTCGTCGACGGCGCCGAGCACGTTTCGCGCGAGCGCGTAGACGTCGCGTCCGGCCGCGGTCGGCTTCAGCGGCTTGCTCTGCCGTTCGAGCAGCGGCACACCGAGCAAGGTTTCGAGGTTCTGCACGCGCCGCGTCAGGCCCGGCTGCGTCAGGTGGAGCTTCGCCGCTGCGGCGACCATCGACCCGCTGTCGACGACCGCGACGAACGCCTGGAGATCACGCGTATTCAAAACAAACTCGCATAATCATGTTATACATATTTCAATTGTCGCATAAACATCAGGCACCTACGATGGGAGTTCCTTCGATTTCCACCCCAGGCTTCCGATGAACTGCCCTGCCGACCGTTGCTCCGCCCCCGTTTCGCCCGCCGTCGCCGCGCCGCCCGCACTGAGCACGGGCATGACGCTGTTCTTCGCCGCGACGGTCGGCGTGATCGTGATGGACCTGTTCGCCGCGCAGCCGCTGACCGGCCCGATCAGCGCGGACCTGCACCTGCCGCCCGGCCTCGCCGGCCTCGTCGCGATGCTGCCGCAGCTCGGCTACGCGGCCGGGCTCGCGTTGCTCGTGCCGCTGGTCGACCTGCTCGAGAACCGCCGCCTGATCGTCGCGACGCTCGCCGTCTGCGCGGCGGCGCTCGCGCTGCCCGCCTTCACGCAGTCGGGCGCCGTGTTCCTGCTTGCAACGCTCGCGGCCGGCGCCGCGTCGAGCGTGATCCAGATGCTGGTGCCGATGGCCGCGTCGATGGCGCCCGAAGCGCAGCGCGGCCGCGCGGTCGGCAACGTGATGAGCGGGCTGATGCTCGGCATCCTGCTGTCGCGGCCGCTCGCGAGCCTGATCGCGGGCTCGGCCGGCTGGCGGGCGTTCTATCTGCTGGCCGCGCTCGCGGACGCGGCGATCGCCGTCGTGCTCGCGCTGCGCCTGCCGGCGCGCACGCCGTCGATCACGGCCAGCTACCGCGCGTTGCTCGCGTCGATGGGACGCCTGCTTGCCGACGAGCCGGTGCTGCGCCGGCATGCGCTGTCGGCCGCGCTCGCGATGGCCGCGTTCAGCGCATTCTGGACCGCCGTCGGGCTGCGGCTCGCGCAACCGCCGTTCGCGCTCGACCTGCACGGCATTGCGCTGTTCGCGTTCGCCGGCGCGAGCGGCGCGATCGTCACGCCGCTCGCCGGCCGCGCGGGCGACCACGGCCACGGCCCGGCCGCGCAACGGCTCGCGCACGGCACGATGCTCGCGGCGCTCGTCGTGCTCGGCGTCGCCGGCGCCGGCTGGTTCGGTTTCGATGCGCATGCGCATCGCGGCGTCGCGCTCGCGCTGCTGGCCGGCGGCGCGGCGCTGCTCGATGCGGGCGTGATCGTCGACCAGACGATCGGCCGCCGCGCGATCAACCTGCTGAATCCGGCCGCGCGCGGACGCCTGAACGGGCTGTTCGTCGGGCTGTTCTTCGTCGGCGGCGCGCTGGGTGCGGCGCTCGCGGGCAGTGCATGGGCCTGGGGCGGCTGGAGCGCAGTGTGTGGTGCCGGGTTCGCGTTCGCCGGTGCGGCGGCGGTGTTCGGGCTGATGGCCGGCCGCGGGTCCGGCGCGGCGGCATGGGATCGGCCGGGGGCGTGAGCAAACATGAGCGGGCATGAGCGCGCGTGATGCCAGCGGCGGTGAAGCGACGATGAATCGGCGCCAAAATGCCGAACGCCCCGCCCTCTCGCGAGGGACGGGGCGTTCGGTACGCCTGTGTCGGCCGGGAATCAGTGCCGAACCAGCGCCATCATCGCGCCGAAGCCGACGAACAGCCCGCCCGTCAGACGGTTGAACACCTTCGCCACGCTCTGGCTCTTCAGCGTGGCGCCGATGCGCGTGCCGAACGACGCGTAGACGAGATACCAGCTCACCTCGATCACCGCGAACGTGACGACGAGAATGCCGAACTGCGGCAGCGTCGGCTCGGCCGCGTTGATGAACTGCGGCAGCAGCGCGGCCGCGAACAGGATCGCCTTCGGGTTGCTGCCCGCGACCAGGAAGCCATTGCGGAACAGCACCGCGCGCGAGGCCAATGCCCCTTGCGACACGGCGTCGACGTCGGCCGCCGGCACGTCGTCCACGCGGGCGCGCCACGCCTTCACGCCGAGATAGACCAGGTAGGCCGCGCCCGCGAAGCGCAACGTATTGAACATCGCCGGCCATGCCTCGAGCACCGCGCCGAGCCCCGCCGCGGAGACCGCGAGCATCAGCACCAGCGCGCTCAGGCAACCGGCCATCGTCGCGGACGAACGCCGCAGCCCGTGCCGCGCGCCGTGTGTCATCACGAGCAGCATGTTCGGGCCCGGAATCGCCGACACGACGAACACCGTCGCCACGAAAAGCCACCACGTATGCAAGTTCATGACTGCCTCTGCCTCAAATGTAGGGGGAAACGAACCGCCGATTATGCCGTGCGGGTTGCGCTTCTGTCGCGTATCAGCGGCCGGCGCGGCGCAGCGCGACCTCGCCGAGCACCGCGAAATCCTGGTCGCCGCCGCCGTGCGCGAGCGCGTCGAGCAGGCTGTCGCGCACGACGCTCGCCACCGGCAGCGGCACCGACGTCGCGTCGCCGGCCTCCAGCGCGAGCCGGACGTCCTTCAGCCCGAGCCGCGCCTTGAAGCGTGCGGGCTCGTAGCGCCGCTCGGCGATCATCGCGCCGTAGCCTTCGTACACGGGCCCCGGAAACACGCTGCTGGTGATCACGTCGAGGAAATCGCGCATCGCGACGCCGTGCGCGCCGAGCAGCGCGGACGCCTCGCCGAGCGTCTCGATCGCCGACGCGAGCGTGAAGTTCGCGGCGATCTTCGCGACGTTCGCGTGCTGCGGCAGCGAGCCGAAGCGCCAGGTCTTCTGGCCGATCGCGTCGAACAGCGGCTGCACGCGGTCGATCGCCTCGGCCGGGCCGCCCGCCATGATCGTCAGGCGCGCGGCGGCCGCGACGTCGGGTCGCCCCATCACGGGTGCTGCGACATAGTCGATGCCGCGCGACGCATGCGCGTGCGCGAGCGATTCGGCGAGCGCGACCGACACCGTCGCCATGTTCACGTGGATCAACCCGCGCGGCGCCTGGGCCAGCAGCGCGTCGTCGAACACCGCACGCGCGGCCGCATCGTCGCCGAGCATCGAGAACACGGCGTCGCCGCGAAACGCGTCGGCCGGCGTGTCGACGATCTGCGCGCCGAATGCCGCGAGCGGCTCGGCCCGCTCGCGCGACCGGTTCCAGACCCGCACCGTGTGGCCCGCCTTCAGCAGGTTCGTCGCGATCGCCTGCCCCATTTCGCCCAGCCCGATAAACCCGAGATCCATGTCCCGCTCCTTCGCTTCGTGAAGCGGCGAGTTAAACACAGATGCCGGCGCTCTGCAGCGTCTGCCGCCGGCCGGGCGCGGTGCGATACTGCACGGATGGCGACCGCGACCTTCCGCTTTCACGGCGAACTGAACGCCTTTCTCGCGCGTCAGCAGCGCGACCGGGCGTTCGCACACGCGTGTGCCCGCGATGCGACGGTGAAGCATGCGATCGAGGCGCTCGGCGTCCCGCATACCGAAATCGGCCGGCTGTACGTGAACGACGCGCCGGCCGCGCTCGACCGGCCGCTCGACGACCGCGACCGCGTCGAAGTCTTTCCCGAACGCGCACGGCCCGCGGCCGACGGCGCAACCGGACTACCAGCGGCGTCATGGCGCTTCGTCGCCGACGCGCATCTCGGCGGCCTCGCGCAACTGCTGCGCCTCGCCGGCTTCGACACCTGCTACGACAACCACTACCGCGACGACGAACTCGCGGCGCTGGCCGAGCGGGAGCAGCGGATCGTGCTGACGCGCGACCGCGAGCTGCTCAAGCGGCGCGCGGTCGTGCGCGGCTGCTACCTGCATGCGCTGCAGCCGGCCGACCAGTTGCGCGAACTGTTCGAGCGGCTCGATCTCGCGCCGCACATGCGGCCGTTCCGGCTGTGCCTGCGCTGCAACGCGCCGCTGCATCCGCTCGACGCGGCGGCCGCCGCGCCGCGCGTGCCGGCCGGCGTCCGGCTGCGGCACCAGCGCTTCGCCGCATGCGACGTGTGCCGGCGCGTGTTCTGGGAAGGTTCGCACTGGCGGCGCATGCGCGCGGTGGTCGACGCGATGCGCACGCCATCGCCCGTCCGGCGCGACGGAGCGGGCGGACCCGACGAACCCGGCGCCTGAAAAAACAAAACCCCGCATGCCGGAGCATGCGGGGTTGGCCGACCGATGACCGGCAACGCCGGCCGTGGCGGCGAGCCGCTTAGTTCTGCGTGCCTGCGTCGTTGGTGCCGGCGGCCGATGCGGCTGCAGCCTTCGCCTGGCCCTTCTTCGAACCGTGGTGCTTCAGCTGGTGCTTCGGCTTGCTGTGATCCTTCTTGGCCGGTGCCGAAGCGGCGGCCGGCGTGTCGGCTGCCGGCGCGGACGCCTGTGCGAATGCCGAAACCGATGCGAGAGCGAATGCTGCGGCGATGATCGAAGCGAGCGTCTTCTTCATTGTTCTTCCTTTAGCGGAGAAAAAATCAAACGTACCGGTAATTAGAGATGCGAGGCATTCGCATCGGAGCCCCAGGCCGCGCGGCCGGCTTTCGCCGTTCCGTCGCGACAAAACCTGACGCACTGGTTCCATAACGCACCGCCTTCGCGGCAAGTTGACACGTTGCTTGCATCCTCGGGTTTCCCCGGGGGCGGGTGCGTCAGCCGGCCCCGCGCGGGCCGGACGCGCCGCCGCCACACGGCGCCGCAAACCGGCTCGCGCGGCGCCGGGGCGACGCTTATACTGGCGTCCATCCGTCCCTTTCCCCGGAAACCGGATCGCGGCCGGTCACACGACCGCCGCCGTCTCGAGGCGCTCAAATTGCCCGACCACAATCTGGACAAACTGAAAATCGACCGGCGTCCGATCGCACCGGTGCCGCGTCGGCGCCGGTGGACCCGCTACGCGGTCGCCGCCGCGCTGATCGTCATCGCGATCGGCGCCGGCCTCGCCCTCACCGGCCGGCCGACCGTCGACACCACCTCCGTCACGTCCGCCTACCCGTACCAGAACGACACGCAGCTCAATGCGACCGGCTACGTCGTGCCGCAGCGCAAGGCCGCGGTCGCATCGAAGGGTCAGGGGCGCGTCGAATGGCTCGGCGTACTCGAAGGCACGCGCGTGAAGCAGAACGAGATCATCGCGCGCCTCGAAAGCAACGACGTGCAGGCGTCGCTTGCCCAGGCGCGCGCGCAGGTGCAGGTCTCCCGCGCGAACCTCGGCGTCGCGCAGGCCGAGCTGAAGGACGCCGAGATCGCATTGCGCCGCACGTCCGCGCTCGCGCCGAAGGGCGCGGTGCCGGCCGCGCAGCTCGACATCGACACGGCGCGCGTGAACAAGGCGCGCGCGACGCTCGACAGCGACCAGGCCGCGATCGTGTCGGCCGAAGCGAACGCGCAGGCCGCGCAGGTCGCGGTCGACCAGACGGTGATCCGCGCGCCGTTCGACGGCATCGTGCTCGCCAAGCATGCGAACGTCGGCGACAACATCACGCCGTTCTCGTCCGCGTCGGACAGCAAGGGCGCGGTCGTGACGATCGCCGACATGGAGACGCTCGAGGTCGAGGCCGACGTCGCCGAATCGAACATCGCGAAGATCCGCGCGGAGCAGCCGTGCGAGATCCAGCTCGACGCGCTGCCCGACCTGCGCTTCGCGGGCCGCGTGTCGCGCATCGTGCCGACCGTCGACCGCTCGAAGGCCACCGTGCTCGTGAAGGTACGCTTCGTCGACCGCGACGAGCGCGTGCTGCCCGACATGAGCGCGAAGATCGCATTCCTGTCGAAGCCCGCGACGCCGCAGGACCGGCAGCCGGTGACCGCCGTGCAGGCGAGCGCGGTGGTCGAGCGCGACGGCCGGCCGGTCGTGTTCGTCGTGAAGGACGACGCCGTGCAGGCGGTGGCCGTGACGAAGGGTGCCCGGATCGGCGAGCTCGTCGCGGTGCGCGGCGTGAAGCCCGGCGACACGGTCGTGCTCGCGCCGGGCGCGAAGCTGAAGGACGGCGCGAACGTGACCGTCGCGAAGAAGTAGCGCGCGTGAACGCCGCCCCGACGCCCCTCGTCGAACTCAGCCACGTCGCGAAGTCGTATCGGCGCGGCAACCAGATCGTGCCCGTGCTGACCGACATCTCGCTCGAGATCGGCGAAGGCGACTTCGTCGCGCTGATGGGGCCGTCGGGTTCCGGCAAGAGCACGCTGCTGAACCTCGTGGCCGGCATCGACCGGCCCGACAGCGGCGAGCTGCGGGTCGGCGGCCTCGACATCTCGCAACTCGCCGAGGCGCAACTGGCCGAATGGCGCGCGGCGAACGTCGGCTTCATCTTCCAGTTCTACAACCTGATGCCAGTGCTGACCGCGTTCGAGAACGTCGAGCTGCCGCTGATGCTCACGCCCCTGTCGCGCCGCGAGCGGCGCGAACGCGTCGAGCTCGTGCTCGACATGGTGAATCTCGGCGACCGCACGAGCCATTACCCGTCCGAGCTGTCGGGCGGCCAGCAGCAACGCGTCGCGATCGCGCGTGCGCTGATCACCGATCCGGTGCTGATCGTCGCGGACGAGCCGACCGGCGACCTTGACCGCGCGTCGGCCACCGACGTGCTCGCGATGCTGCAGCGGATGAACGCCGAGCTCGGCAAGACGATCATCATGGTGACGCACGACGCGCACGCGGCCGGCGCCGCGCGCTCGCTCGTCCATCTGGAAAAAGGAGAGCTGATCGATGGGCACGCCGGCTGACCGGCGACGGGAGCGCGCGCGATGTTCGTGCTGAAGCTGATCGCGCGCAACGCGCTGCGGCACCGGTTGCGCACGCTCTTGACCGTGCTCGGGCTCACGATCGCCGTGCTCGCGTTCGGGCTGCTGCATACCGTCGTCGACGCGTGGTACGCAGGCGCGGCGGCCGCGTCCAGCGGCCGGCTCGTCACGCGCAACGCGATCTCGCTGGTGTTTCCGCTGCCGGTCAGCTACGAGAACCGCATCCGCGGCGTGGACGGCGTGACGGCCGTGGTGCGCTCGAACTGGTTCGGCGGCATCTATCGCGACCCGAAGAACTTCTTCGCGAGCTTCGCGGTGTCGGACAACTATCTCGACCTGTATCCGGAATTCATCCTGCCGGCACAGCAGCGCGCCGACTACGCCCGCGACCGCCGCGGCTGCCTCGTCGGCCGCCAGCTCGCGACGCAGTTCGGCTTCAAGGTCGGCGACGTGATCCCGCTGAAGGGCACGATCTATCCGGGCACGTGGGATTTCGTCGTGCGCGGCATTCTCGATGGCCGCGACGATTCGACGATCACGCGCCAGCTGGTATTCCACTGGGACTACCTGAACGAGACGGTGCGCAAGCGCACGCCGAAGCAGGCCGACCAGGTCGGCGTGTTCGTGCTCGGCGTCGCGAACCCCGACGACGGCGCGTCGATCGCGCGCAACGTCGACGCGGTGTTCAAGAACTCGCTCGCCGAGACGCTGACCGAGACCGAGCAGGCGTTCCAGCTCGGCTTCGTCGCGATGTCGAACCAGATCATCGCGGCGATCCGCCTGGTGTCGTACGTGGTGATCCTGATCATCATGGCCGTGATGGCCAACGCGATGGCGATGAGCGCCCGCGAGCGCACGGCCGAATACGCGACGCTGAAGGCGCTGGGCTTCGGCCCCGGGTTCCTCGCACTGATCGTGTTCGGCGAATCGGTCGTGATCGCGGTGGCCGGCGGCGGGCTCGGGATTCTCGCGACGCCGCCCGCCGCGAGCCTGTTCAAGCAGGCGGCCGGCGGCATCTTCCCGGTGTTCAAGGTGTCGACCGAGACGGTCGTGCTGCAGGCCGCGTGTTCGGTCGCGGTCGGCTTCGCGGCGGCAATCGTGCCGGCGTGGCAGGCGGCGCGCGTGCGCGTCGTCGAAGGCCTGCGGGCGATCGGGTAGCGACGCGCATGGCCATCCCGCTCACCTACATCGCACGCAACCTGTGGACCCGGCGGCTCACCACCGCGCTCACCGCTGGCGGGATGGCGCTCGTGATCTTCGTGTTCGCGACGGTGCAGATGCTCGATGCCGGCCTCACGAAAACGCTCGTGTCGACCGGCGAGCCCGACAACGCGGTGGTGATCCGCAAGGGCGCCGAGACCGAGATCCAGAGTTCGATCGACCATCAGCAGGCGAATGCGCTGGAGATGCACCCGGCCGTCGCGCTCGGCCCCGACGGCCGGCCGCTCGTGTCGAAGGAAGCCGTCGTGCTGATTTCGCTCGTGAAGACGTCGACCGGCAAGCCGTCGAACGTCGTGATCCGCGGCGTGTCGCCGGCCGGCCTCGCGCTGCGGCCGCACGTGAAGCTCGTGGCCGGCCGCCCGTTCGCGCCCGGCTCGTCGGAGATCGTCGTCGGCAGCGCGATCGCGAAAGGCTTCAGCGGCACCCAGCTCGGCGACCGCCTGCATTTCGCGCAGCGCGACTGGACCATCGTCGGCATCTTCGATGCGGGCGGCAGCGGCTTCGATTCGGAGATCTGGGGCGACGTCGACCAGCTGATGCAGTCGTTCCGGCGCACCAGCTATTCGTCGATGGTGCTGCGCATCCCGAGCGCCGACGGCTTCGCACGCTTCAAGGCCGACATCGACGTCGACCCGCGACTGACCGACGAGGCGAAGCGCGAGCAGACCTTCTACGGCGACCAGTCGAAGGCGCTGTCGACCTTCATCAACATCCTCGGCATCACGCTGTCGACGATCTTCTCGATCGCCGCGATGATCGGCGCGATGATCACGATGTATGCGTCGGTCGCGAACCGCGTGGCCGAGATCGGCACGCTGCGCGCGCTCGGCTTCAAGCGCACCAGCGTGCTCGCCGCGTTCCTGCTGGAGGCGCTGCTGCTCGGCTTCGTCGGCGGCGTCGCGGGGCTCGCGTGCGCGTCGCTGATGCAGTTCGCGTCGTTCTCGACGACCAACTTCCAGACTTTCTCGGACCTGTCGTTCCGCTTCGTGCTGACGCCCGCGATCGTCGTGAAGACGCTGCTGTTCTCGCTCGTGATGGGGCTCGTCGGCGGGTTCCTGCCGGCGATGCGCGCCGCGCGGCTGAAGATCGTCGACGCGCTGCGCGCGCAGTGACGCGCGCCGCCGCTCACGCTCGACGTTCGCGCGGCACCCACGCGCCGTGGAACCCGGCCGGCACGCGGCGCGGCAGGTGCACGGTCGCGACCGGCCCCGCGTCGATCGCGCGCGCATCGAGGATCACGACGTCGCTCATATCCGTCGCCGCGCGGTAGACCATCACCAGCAGCCAGCCGTCGTCCTCGTCGGCGCCGCCCGGGCGCGGCACGAACACCGGCTCGCCGTTCTGGTCGCCGGCCGGCACCGCGTAATGCATCGTCGTGCCGCGCGCGTGATCGAAACGCATCACGCCGCGCATTTCCGCGTTGTTCGGCTGCTCGACCGCATACAGGTAGCGGTAGCGGCGCCCGGTGCGGCTTTCGTTGATGCGCGGCAGCTCGATGCCGCCGTCGGCGAGCGGCCCTTCGTCGATCAGCCCGTTCGCCGTATCGATCACGTAGCGCCACAGCTCGCCGACCGGGTTGTCGGCGAAGCGGCCCGTGCACGCGTCGAGCCGCAGGAACGACGGATAGCGCACCGCATCGAGCACGAGGCACGACGCGTCGCAGTCGTACGCGTTCACGACGTGCTGGATGAAGCACGGCTCGACGCCGAACCAGCGCACGTCGCCGCCGTGGCGCGGGATCACGCCGATGCGCGCGGGCCGGTCGTCGTGCCAGCGCAGCGGCATCCGGTGGCCCTGCTGCAGCAGCGAGAAGTCGTAGCCGACGTTCAGGTCGAGCAGCAGGCTGCGGGTTTCGGTGATCGCGAGGTCGTGCATCATCGACGGCGCGCCCAGTTCGATCTCGAGATCGACGCGCGGCACGCCCTGCGCATCCACGACGCCGTAGCGCAGCCACGGAGCGCGCCAGTCCGCGCGGAACAGGATCAGCTCGCCGGTCACCGGGTCGACCTTCGGATGCGCGGTCATCGCGCCGTCGAAGCCCGCGTGCCGCGCCGGCACGCCGAACGAATCGAGCGCGGCGGTGATCGCGAGCGGCGCGCCGCCCTCGGCCAGCGCGAGCAGTTCGCCCGCATGCTGCAGCACGTTCACGTTCGGATTGGTGTCGGGCAGATGCGGCGCCTGCCCGGGCGCGTGGACGGCGGCCCAGCGCCGGGTGCGCGCCCAACGGTTCCGGTAGCCGGCCGCGCGGCCGTCGTCGAACGCGATCGCGTGCAGCATCGCGGCCTCCGGCCACCACGACAGCATGTCGTTGCCTTCGAAGCGGCCACCCGGCGGGTTCGGACCGTTGCGCAGCAACGTGCCGTCGAGTTCGCGCGGAATGGCGCCCGTCACGCGCAGCTCGACGATGTCGACTTCGTCGGCGACCGGCGCGAGCGCGCCGCGGTTGAGGTCGAATACGGTCATCGCGTCGGCACTCCGTCAGCAGTCTTCGGCAGACGGCGGCAGATCGCCGCGCGCGAGGGCCAGCGCATGGTCGCGCACGTCGTCGGGCCAGCCGGCGATCAGCTCGGCCAGCCGTGCCGGGTCGTTCGCATACAGCGCCCGCGCGGCTTCCTCGAAACCGGGTAGGTCGCCCGCCATCGCCGACATGAAGTGGTACGCGCGCGCCTGCGCGTCGCGCTGCCGGTCGGCCGCCGCGTGCGTGCGCCGCGCGTCCTCGACGAGCTTGCGCAGCGCCACCGACGCGCCGCCCGGCTGCGCGCCGAGCCATTCCCAATGACGCGGCAGCAGCGTGACCTCGCGCGACACCACGCCGAGCTTCGGCCGGCCGCGGCCGCGTTGTTCGCCTGCGCCTGCGCCCGCGCCGGCCGGCTCGCCGGCGCCGCCCAACGGCGGCGCATAGCGCGCGCGGATGTCGTCGGCCGTGCCGCGCAGGTCCAGGTCGATCGAGCGGCCCGTCGCGTCGTCGAAGATCAGGATCGAACCGGGCATCGCGTCGCCGGCCGCTTGCCGGACCGCGAGCGCGACCTCTGCGAGCGGACCCGACGCGAGCCGCCGGTGGCCGTCGAAGGCCGTGTACGAGGGAAGAAGTGTGGAGGTTGTCATCGTGGTCGCCCGCAGGCTGGAATCGGAATGACGCTATTTTTATCCGGGTATTAATTGAATGTCAATATTATCCGGGTAAAAATTGTCGCCAGCATGTTCCGTCCTGTGGAGCGACCGGCTTGCCGATCAGACCGCCCGCGCCGGCACCACGATGCCGCGCGCGCTGGCCAGCGCGTCGTCGAGCGACACATGCCCTTCGAACGCGGAAGACGCCGGCGGCGGCAGGTTCTCCTCGATCGCGTGCGCGAACTGCACGCCAGCATCGTCGGCAAGCCGCTCGCGCAGCGCGGCGACGCGCGGGAACGCATCGCGCTCGAACACCGCGTGATAGTCGGCCCAGCGCGCGATTCCCGTGAAGTACGCGTCGGCCAGCGTGCGCCGCGCGCCCAGCAGCCACGGGCCTTCGCCGCGCTCGAGCAGCGCTTCGAGCTGTCGGTGCGCCTTCAGCACCTTGCCGCGACCGTACGCCTGCAACGCCGCTTTCTCCGCGCCTTTGGTGTCGTGTTCGTACACGTACCAGAGCGCGCCGAACGCGTTGAAGAACGTCGTGTTCAGCCACGCCAGCATCCGGTTCAACTGATCGAAATCCGCGCTGCCCTGCCGAAACGCGAGGCCGCGGTCGAGCGCCTGCGCGCCGATATGGCCGAGGATCGCGATGCTTTCGGTCAGCACGTCGCCGTTCGCCGTGACGAACGCCGGCGTCTCGGCGACCGGGTTCAGCGCGAGGAACGCGTCGCTCGTCACGGCGCCCGGCATCGTGATGCGCGACAGCCGGTACGGGCGGCCGGTCCATTCGAGCGCGACGATCGAGCCGAACGAGCAGCCGGCGGGAATACCGTAGAGAAGGATCGGGGACATCGGGGAATTCCACAGAAGTTGAACGAGCAGTCATGCTCCCATGGCGAACGATGGCGCAGTAGCCGCTAAAATCGAAACCCATCGTTTCTTCATATGGACGCTGGCAATGAATCTGAACGATCTCTACCTGTTCGTGCAGGCGGTGGAGGCCGGCAGCATGTCGGCGGCCGCGCGCCGGCTCGACCTGCCGAAATCGACGGTCAGCAAGCGCGTGGCCGAGCTGGAACGCACGCTCGGCGCGCGGCTCGTGCATCGCACGTCGCGCAGCTTCCGGCTCACGCCGGTCGGCGCCGAATTCTTCGAGCATGCGCGCGCCGCCGTGATCGAGGCCGACAGCGCGCGCGACGCGGTGCTGCGGCAGGCCGCCGAGCCGGCCGGCGTCGTGCGGATCACGAGCTCGGTGCCGGTCGCGCAGCACATCCTCGCGCCGTGCCTGCCGGCGCTGGCGATCACGCACCCGAAGCTGCTGTTGCAGATTCATGCGAGCGACCGCCTCGTCGACATCGCGCAGGAAGGCTTCGACATCGCGGTGCGCAGCCATTTCGCGCCGCTGCCCGATTCCGCGCTCGTGCAACGGCCCCTCGCGGCGTCGCCGATCGTCGTCGTGGCCGCGCCGGCCTATCTCGCGCGGGCCGGCACGCCCGACACGCCGGCTGATCTCGCGCAGCACGACGGGCTCCACCCGGGCCCGCAGCCGTGGCGGCTGCAGCGCGGCGGCGATGCCGTCGACGTGACGCCGCGCCTGCGGCTGCAGGCCGACGAATCGACGCTGCTGCTACAGGCCGCGACGGCCGGCCTCGGCCTCGCGTGCCTGCCCGACTGGATCGCCGGCGCCGCGCTCGCGTCCGGCGCGCTCGTGCGCGTGCTGCCCGGCTGGTGCGCCGGCACCGTCACGACGACGCTGCTGATGCCGCACCGGCGCGGCCAGTTGCCCGGCGTGCGCGCCGCCGTCGAGTTTCTCGCGCAGCACGTGGCGCGCCATCACGGCAGCGGCAGCACGATCGAGCCGCGCGCGTGACCGTATTTCGCCGGATCGATTCAAATGCTGAATCGATCAAGTCAGCAATTGGCATGAAAGCGCAAATTTCGACATGACAGAATGGCCCGGACGCCCCACCTGCCTCGGCGTCCGGTGCCCGGCCTCCCGCCGGCGGCATCGACACATACAACGCGCGCACCGACGCGCCTGCCGCACGACGGCGCCTTCCGCCCCTCGGAGGAGACAAGTCATGGATCCGCTTCACGCGCTGCCGGCGTCCGCGTCGGCAACGGCCCGGCGCACCCGCGTGCGCTGGCTGGTGCTGGCCGTCCTGTTCGCGGTCACGACGATCAACTACGCGGATCGCGCGGCAATCGCGATCGCCGGCCCGAGCCTCGCCCGCGCGCTGCACCTGAGCCACGTGCAGATGGGCTTCATCTTTTCCGCGTTCGGCTGGTCGTACGTGATCGCGCAATTGCCGGGCGGCTGGCTGCTCGACCGCTTCGGGTCGCGCATCGTCTACGCATTCAGCATCTTCTTCTGGTCGCTGTTCACGCTGCTGCAAGGCGGGATCGGCTTCTTCGGCGGCGCGGCCGCGTTCGCGCTGCTGTTCGGGCTGCGCTTCCTGGTCGGCGCGGCCGAAGCGCCGTCGTTCCCGGCCAACAGCCGGATCGTGTCCGCGTGGTTCCCGGCGCCCGAGCGCGGCACCGCGTCGGCGATCTTCAACGCCGCGCAGTACGCGGCGACCGTCGTGTTCGCGCCGCTGATGGGCTGGCTCGTGCACGCGTTCGGCTGGCAGTCGGTGTTCGCGGTGATGGGCGTGCTCGGCTTCGCGTTCGTGCTGGTGTGGAACCGCACGATGTACGACCCCAAGGACCACCCGACCATCAACCGCGCGGAACTCGACTACCTCGCCGAAGGCGGTGCGCTCGTCAACATCGACCAGTCGACCGGTGGGCGCGACGGCGGCCCGTCGCTGCGCCACGTGAAGGCGCTGCTGAGAAACCGGATGCTGGTCGGCGTGTACGTCGCGCAGTACTGCATCAACGCCCTCACCTACTTCTTCATCACGTGGTTCCCCGTTTATCTGGTGCAGGCGCGCGGGATGTCGATCCTCAACGCGGGGCTCGTCGCATCGATCCCCGCCGTGTGCGGCTTCCTCGGCGGGATTCTCGGCGGCATCGTGTCCGATGCGCTGCTCAGGCAGGGCCGGTCGCTGTCGGTCGCGCGCAAGGTGCCGATCGTGATCGGCATGCTGCTGTCGATGTCGATGATCGTCTGCAACTACACCGATTCGCACGTGATCGTCGTGGTGTTCATGGCGCTGTCGTTCTTCGGCAAGGGGCTCGGCGCGCTCGGCTGGGCCGTCAACGCCGACACCGCACCGCGCCAGATCGCCGGCCTGAGCGGCGCGCTGCTCAACACGTGCGGCAATCTTTCCAGCATCACGACGCCGATCGCGATCGGCTATATCGTCGACCGCAGCGGCTCGTTCAACGGCGCGCTCGTCTATGTCGTCGCGCACGCGCTCGTCGCCGTGATCTGCTACCTGTTCGTCGTCGGCGAGATCCGCCGCGTCGAGCTTCAATGAACGGCGCGGGCCGCGCCGGCGCACCCCGCGGCCCGCACGCCACCGGAACCAGGAGCGAACCGATGTCCGAACCCAGCCGTGCCGGCACCCCGCGCGTCACGCGCATGCAGGTGATTCCCGTCGCCGGCCGCGACAGCATGCTGCTCAACCTGTGCGGCGCGCACGCGCCGTATTTCACGCGCAACCTCGTGATCCTCGACGACAGCAGCGGGCACACGGGCGTCGGCGAAGTGCCGGGCGGCGAAGGCATCCGCCATGCGCTCGAACGCATGACGGATCTCGTCGTCGGCCAGTCGATCGGGCGCTACCAGGCGACGCTCAACGCGGTGCGCGCGGCGCTGTCCGGCGCGGGCGCCGGTGCCGGCCGCACGATCCGCCACGAAGTGACGTCGGCCGGCGAGGCGGCGGTGCTGCGCCAGCCGCACGAGATCAACCTGCGGCTCGACAACGTGATCACCGCGATCGAAGCCGCGTTGCTCGACCTGCTCGGCCAGCACCTCGACGTGCCGGTCGCGGCACTGCTCGGCGAAGGCCAGCAGCGCGACGCGGTGCCGATGCTCGCGTATTTGTTCTACATCGGCGACCGGCGCCGCACCGATCTGCCGTATCGCGACGAGGCGCAGGCCTCGGACGCCTGGTTCCGGCTGCGCAACGAGGAGGCGCTCACGCCGGCCGCGATCGCGCGGCAGGCCGAAGCCGCGGTCGAGCGCTACGGTTTCGCCGATTTCAAGCTGAAGGGCGGCGTAATGGCCGGCGCCGACGAGATGGAAGCGATCGCGGCGATCAAGACGCGCTTTCCCGACGCGCGCGCGACGCTCGACCCGAACGGCGCGTGGTCGCTCGACGAGGCCATCGCACTGTGCCGCGGGCAAGGCCACCTGCTTGCGTATGCGGAAGATCCGTGCGGGCCGGAAGCCGGCTATTCGGGCCGCGAGGTGATGGCCGAATTCCGCCGCGCGACGGGGATTCCGACCGCGACCAACATGATCGCGACCGACTGGCGGCAGATGGATCACGCGGTGCGGCTGCAGGCGGTCGACATCCCGCTCGCCGATCCGCATTTCTGGACGATGCAGGGCTCGGTGCGGCTCGCGCAGCTGTGCCGCGACTGGGGGCTCACGTGGGGTTCGCACTCGAACAATCACTTCGACGTGTCGCTCGCGATGTTCACGCATGCGGCGGCAGCCGCGCCCGGCACGATCACCGCGATCGACACGCACTGGATCTGGCAGGAGGGCGATGCGCGGCTCACGCGCGAACCGCTCGCGATCGTCGGCGGCAAGGTGGCCGTGCCGGAACGGCCGGGGCTTGGCATCGAGCTGGACATCGCGCAGGTCGAGGCCGCGCATGCGCTGTACAACGCGGTGGGTGGTACGGCGCGCGACGATGCGGTCGCGATGCGTTATCTGGTGCCGGGGTGGACGTATGATCCGAAGCGGCCGAGTTTGGGGCGGGTTTAGGGCAGAGTGGCGGGACGGTGGCGGTTGCCAAACGCGGGAAACGGTCGCATCCTGCCGGCTGCCTTGATCGGCCCGCGTGGCGGACGGTCGGGTGCCCCCCGTCTATCCGCAACAGAACGCCATCCATGACGCCATCCGATCCAACACCGCGGCAGATCATCGTCTTCGTGCTGTATTCGGTGCTGTGCCTGCCCGCAAGCATGACCGTTGCCGGGTATGTCGCGACCCGGATCACGCAGAACGTATCGAATTTCGAAGGCGGCGCGGGCTATGCTGCGCTGTGGTGGATCATCATTCTGACTTGCGCATTCTATGGGCTGTCGATCGCCGTCTGCGCGCTGCTGCGGAAGAGGACCGCGGTGCTCGCGGTCATGACGGCGGGGTTCGCCGTGTTGGCGGTGCCGACGTTCAGGGTGATCTACGAATTGGCGACCTAGCGCGTCGGCCAATGGATCTGCAGAAAAACAAAAAGGCCCGATCTTGCTGAGACAGGGAGCAAATCCTTGCACGCACTCGGACTCATCTCTTTGCACTCCAACCGCAGAAATCAAAGGCCTCTGTAAAACGAATGTCGAGCAGGTGGAAGCAATTCTCTGCACTTTGTCCTAGCTGCACTGATTTCGTTGCACTTTGTGCACTTAGCGTGGTGGTGGGTATGGCGCGCTTCTGATGCAGGTCCCACTCGATACAGGTATGGTTACGTGGAATGGCAATCAGTCGACACGGGCTGCAGATGTGCATGCAGCGTACCTCTAGGCCAACCGCCATGGATCCCGATACCGCTCACGCCTCAACGCCGCCTAGTAGCGTCGATCAATTCATCTCGTCCTTGAATGATCGGGAGGCGCGAATCCACTGATCTCAGCACGACGCTTCGCCGTCGCCTTGCATATCGACATGCCAACGCTCGCGCAGTTGGCCGGCGTAGACCGCAATGCCGTTAGATCGGAGCGTATGCAGAGATTTCTTCAGGACGCGATCAAAGTCATCCAAGCTGCGGCCGATGTCTCCGGAGACGTACAGCGCGCGCTCTTTTGGTATCGCAACGAGCCGCTCTCTACCTTCGACGATAAGACAGCTGAACAGCTCGTGTCAGATGGGCGCACCGGCGATTTACTCCGCTACATCTCAGCGCTTAGGGAAGGAGCCGCCGGGTAGTACGTTGCGCGTCCGCACCTAGCAACCACTCTCACACTAGCGCGGATCCACGCCTGGTGACAGAAAACAGGGAACGGGGCGTATCGGTCTGGACGTTGTTCCGCGGTATGTTTCCGTCCCACCTCTTCAGTGCGCTGGCGATAAGTCGGCATTTTCCTTTCCGCCATCACACCGATAGTCGATCACGGGGAGCTTGCCTGCGCGAGTCGGGCAAGCAATGCCGGTCAACGTCGAGTTCATATGAACTTCTCCGTGAACCCTCCCCAAATGTCCTATCCTTCTATCGGCAATTACGCCACACGGGCGACGACGGAGGTAAAAAATGCCTGTTTATCTAAATCTAAATGGCGACTCGGGGATTTCATCATATGAGATGGGGCAGGACTTTATCAATGTGACATTTACCCAGGGGACGTTCCGAACTTACTCTTACACCTACGTAAGGCCCGGCGCCACGCACGTCGAGACAATGAAGAGACTCGCAGTTCAAGGCTATGGGCTTAACGCCTATATCAACAGCAATCCAGCCGTGAGAAATGGTTACGCGGCTAGGGCCTAGGAGAAAGCGCCGGGATCGGCCGGCGCGCGGTCTATTTGCCCGTTTGCTGGACCCGACTCAAAGTCGAAGAGGAGAGAGACGCCAACACCCAAGTCCGATTCGCAAATTGATCGCGACATTCGACAGTTCCTAGACGTGCGAATCGTCGAAGGGAAGCCCCAGAGGAACTCGTACCCAGTCGGTTTTTCGCCATGATGGTCAAGCATGTCCTGGACACTACGCCGGTCAACGTGCTCGAGAAAGCGACGGCGGCGTCGATCGCCTGAACTTCGACAATCACTGTCTCTGTAGTCTTCGGCAAAAGACACAAGGAGCCGGAATCTGCAATGAAGATTCAATCCGTTCGCATAAGAAACTTCCGCACGTTGAAAGATGTGACTATCCCCTTTGATTCCGTCACGACGTTCATTGGACCGAACGGCACTGGGAAGTCAACCGTGCTTCGTGCGCTCGACTGGTATTTTAACGGTAAGCCCGTCTCGCTGACAGAGAAGGACTGTTCCTTCGGGAGCACTACTGAGAACATTGAAGTTCAAGTCACGTTCGCCGATCTCACCGACAAGGACCGCGAAGCACTTGGTAAATACGCGCCGGACGGTGTTGCGACATTCACGGCATGGAAGCGCCGCTCACCTGACGGCTCAGAGGTGCTTTCGGCGAATGCGAAGGGCTTTCCAGAATTCAACGCAGTCAAAGCAGCAGGTAGTGCGGCAGCAAAAAAGGAACTGTATGCCGATCTCCGCAGTAGCCGTCCGGAACTAAATCTCCCTGCTGCCAATACAGGTACCGCCGTTGACCAGGCGATGACGGCCTGGGAGTCCTCCCATACTGGCCAGCTTGTCGATGCTCCCGAAGAGTTGCAAACCAATTTCTTCGGCTTCAACAGCGGCGGCAAGATGAGCGGCCTCTTCGACTTCGTCCTCGTCACGGCCGACCTTCGCGCTAGTGAGGAATCTACCGACAGCAAAGCAAGCATCATTGGGCGAATCCTTGAGCGTTCAGTTGATCGTGCTGCTGCTGACGATGCGATTGCAGCAATCGTCGAAGAGTCGCGCGCGAAGCAGCAGAAAGTCTATGAGGAAAAGTTCAAAACGCAGCTGGAAATCATGACGACGCGGCTCAACGGGGTCCTCACTTCTTACACACCAGGTCGGGCTGTCACGGTTTCGCCTGCGGATGTCGAACTCAAAGCCCCACGGACCACGTTCGAAGTGGCCGTGCTCGATGGCACAACTGAGACAGCTGTGGAACGACAGGGGCATGGTTTTCAGCGCACGCTTTTGATCTCGGCGCTCCAACTCCTGGCGCAGTCAGGTGCAGCGTCGGCCGACGGTGTGATCTGTTTAGCGATCGAGGAACCGGAACTATATCAGCACCCGATACAAGCCCAGACCTTTGCGAAGGTACTGAGGTCCCTCGCCGAGAATGCCAGCAAGCGCGTCCAAGTTACCTACGCGACTCATAGCCCCTACTTCCTCGAGGCTCGATATTTCAACCAGATCAGGCGCATGACGAGATCGTGTAACGATACGCCCGTGGTCACTGTTCATTTCGCCACGATCGACGAGGTGAAGACGAAGCTCAATGGAACGATAGATGCCGATCAGGTTGGTCGCCAGCTCGATGGCGTCGCCACAAATCGCCTCTCGGTCGCATTGTTCGCAGCACATGTGCTGCTGGTCGAGGGGGATACAGAGGGGGCCGTGTTCTACGGAATCGGCGACCGGGACGCCGTGGGTCGCCTCGAATCTCAGGGACTATCGATTATTTCGGCCGGAGGCAAAGGTGGAATCCCGCTTGCTCACGCCATTCTCACCTGTCTTGGGATTCCGACCTACGTACTCTTCGACGGAGACGGTGACTTCGAAGGACGAGCTAAAGCCGCAGGCAAGACTCAGACCGCTATAGATGGTGAGCGCACGAAGTTTTCGACAGAGAACCGTCGACTGCTGAAGTACCTCGGTGAAACAGAGGTTGATTTCCCATCGGAACAGGTCGGGGATCGTGTAGCGACGCTAAGCGACCACCTCGAGACCTACCTAGAGTCCAATTGGGCGGAGTGGGTCACGTCGTGTGCAGCGATTGAGACCGCTGCTGGAATCCAGCTCGCAAAAAATCAATATGCTTACCGAACTGCGACGCTTGAGGCGAGCGGAACTGTTCCGGAGATGCTCAAGCAGATCCTCACAAAGGCGGGAGGCGCGTAGACATGCATGAAATCATCTGCCCACACTGCGGGAAAGCATTCAAGATTGACGAAGCTGGTTACGCGGACATCCTGAAGCAAGTTCGCGACAGCGAGTTCGAAAAACAGTTGCACGAGCGGCTTGAGCTGGCGGAGCAGGATAAGAGAAACGCCGTCGAACTCGCTCAAACCAAGGGCGCCAGCGAATTGCAAAAGGCTGCCGCAGCGAAGGACGCCGAGATCCAGGAACTGAAGGCCAGGCTCGATGCCGGTGAGGTCGCGCGAAAACTCGCCGTGACCGAGGCCCTAAGCGCCGTAGAAAAAGAGCGAGACGCACTCGCAAACGAACTTGAGCAGGCGAAACAGGACAAGCAAGCTGCTTCTGATCTAGCCGAGATGAAGCTCGTTAGCGAACTGCAGAGAGCCGCCGCTACGAAGGACGCGGAGATCCAAGGCCTGAAGGCCAAGCTCGACGCCCTTGAGGTTGCGCAGAAGCTGGCAATTACCGAAGCAGTTGGCGTGGTCGAGAAAGAGCGAGATGAACTTAAGAGCGGCCTCGAGCGCGCGGAGCTTGAAAAACGACTCGCAGAGAACTCGCTCAAGGATAAGTACGAAACGCAGATCAAGGACCGAGATGACGCGATCGAGCGCCTCCGAGACATGAAGGTTCGCTTGTCGACCAAGATGGTCGGTGAAACCCTTGAGCAGCACTGCGAGACCGAGTTCAACCGCATTCGAGCGACGGCGTTTCCAAGGGCATATTTCGAGAAGGACAACGACGCGCGGACTGGCAGCAAGGGCGACTACATCTTCCGCGACTCGGACGAGGCGGGCACCGAGATCGTCTCCATCATGTTCGAAATGAAAAACGAGAACGATCGCACCGCGACGAAGAGCAGGAACGAGGATTTCCTGAAGGAACTCGACAAGGATCGCACTGAGAAGGGGTGCGAGTATGCAGTGCTGGTCTCCCTGCTCGAACCTGACAGTGAGCTCTACAACACCGGGATCGTCGATGTGCTCCACCGCTACCCGAAGATGTACATCGTGCGACCGCAGTTCTTTCTTCCAATCATCACACTTCTGCGCAATGCGGCGATGAACTCGCTCAAGTACAAGTCGGAGCTAGCACTCGTCAAGGCGCAGAACATAGACATCACGAACTTCGAAACCGAGCTCGAGACGTTCAAGACCGCATTTGCGAAGAACTATGATCTCGCCTCTAGGCGCTTCCAAACGGCGATCGATGAGATCGACAAGTCGATCGACCACCTGCAGAAGACGAAGGAAGCCCTGCTCGGCACCGATCGGAACCTTCGTCTTGCAAACGACAAGGCTCAGGACGTGACGATCAAGAGGTTGACTCGGGGCAACCCGACGATGGCGGCCAAATTCGCCGAGCTCAAGAATGATGATCCTCCCGATGCCGAATGAGTCAGGTCAGCGGCCCCGAGACTAGTCCAGACCCCGTAGGTCGCACGCCGCGAGTTCAAATGATTGCGCCACCGATCGCTTGAATAACCCGTTGAATAGTCACTGAACGTATGCCTCCGACGGAGGCTCTTCGATCGATCTTAATTTCAAAACAACGCTACTAGAAAACGGCAATGAAAAGAGACATTTCCATCACAAACGAGATGCCGTCCGTTCTGGACAGGGAGATCGCGGACGCTCAACTTGACGCGTTTGGTCACCGTCATTTTGCGCTTGCGTTACGCAGCCTGATCGAATCGGGTGATCACCCGACACCCTTCAGCATTGGCCTTCTCGGTGGCTGGGGTACGGGCAAGAGCAGCATCAAAGAGATGTACATGGATGAGCTTCGAAACGATGCCACCAGGCATCAAGGCACGAAGCGGTCGGAGAAGATCCAATGCATAACGTTCAATGCTTGGCGCTTCGGGGGGCGCGACCAGGACATCAAGCGAGCACTGCTACGCCACGTGTTCCTTGAGTTAGGTGGGCACGAGGAAAGCCTGCAGGATCGGCTCTTCCGCCAGATTAGCCACGTCACGGAGGAGCCTAAGCCCGCGCTTCAATACTGCCTGGAAACGCTTCGCGCCTGGCTGTTGCCGATTCCCGCCGTGCTCGCGGTAATGGTCGCATTTGTCGGTGTCCTCGCCGCCGTCAACTGGATCTTCGGTGCCGGTGACAATGTGACCAAAGTGGCCGGATCGTTGTGTGTGTCGCTTCTCTTTGGATACGTGCTTAAGCATGTGAAACCACCGGAGGTGAAGGCCGCGTCCGCCATGACACGGGTTATGCTTCCCAGCACGAGTTCGGAGCAGTACGAGGATATGTTGCTCGGACAACTGTCCCGCTACAAGGCCGGAGAGAACAGATCCCCAGACGGGCGGGATGGAAGGAAGTGTGAACGGCTGGTTGTGTTTGTCGATGATCTCGACCGGTTGTCTGCTGAAGAGATGGTGCTCGGCCTGGACGGCGTACGCACGTTCATGGAAATTCCCAAAGGTCGCCTGCCAGATGGACTCGGCCTGGTATTCGTCATTTCGTGTGACGAAGGAAAGATTGCGGATGCGCTGGCCAAGGGCCGACGCTCGGCAGATTTGCCCGCGACGGTGTTCAACCGATTTGACGCCCGGCGGTACCTCGACCGAATCTTCCAGTTCCGCCTGGAGATCCCGCCGCCGCCACATAACGACATGCGAGAGTTTGCTACGAGAAAACTGGTAAGCATGGGAGGTGTTGCAGCCGATCTCGCAGCGCGCGGCGTGCCCCTAGCACCCATCGTTGACAGAATGATTCATGTCGGCGTGCAAGATCCGCGAAATGCGCTGCAAATTGTCAACGCGTTCGAGCAATCGTGGTGGCTGGCCAAAAAGCGTGAAGCCGATGGAGTGGGTAGCGACCGCGCAGGCGGGTTGCACGAAGGGGCCGTCACTGGCCACCCTATCTCACTTGGCGCACTTTCGGCCCTGAAGGTGAGTTTCCCGGATTTTTATCGCGAACTGCAGGATGACCCCGAGCTTCTCTTTCACTTCACCGAAGTCGTCGTGAGAGGACAGAGTCTGTCTGAGCGTCCTGAGTCGATCCAGCGAATCCTGGCCGACAAGTATCTGGCCCCCGAGCCTGCTTCGGGTGGAGAGGAGGCTTCCGCTAAACAAAAGCCGCAATTACGACCGGAATTCAGGCCGCTGCGTCAATTTCTCGCGGGGCTCGTAGGTGTTCGATGGGCTCAGCCGCTGGAGAGCCTGCTACTGCTCTCCGAAGACCCTATCTCTCGGCGGCTCGGACCAAAGATTGCGCAGTTGCGAAACGCATTCATCTCCGGCGACACCGATGGCGTTCTGGAGGGGCTGGGCAGGCATCATGATCTCTCGCCTTTGAGCGTCGATCAGGCAAAGAATCTGTACAACCTCTTTGAAGATCTCCGAGGCGAAACGGAAGTCCGTCGCACCAATGGCGCACGTGTAATGGCGGACGTAGTCGATCGAATTCCAGACCCTCCCCTCACACAGGTACTCAACGAGCTTTGCAGAACCCTTGACGAAAGTCCAAGCCTGCGATCGCAACTCGGACCTGTACGAATCAAGAATATGCTCGTCACAGCTGCGGGCTCCGACAAGCGCGCTGTAACTTCCCGTCTCATTGGTGACGCGATGGCAAGAGACGAAGATCTGAGCCTCAAGCTTGACTCCGGGCAAACGCCGAGTCTGGACGAGGCAATAGAGATGGTGAGAGCTATTGTTGCGCTTGCCATCGGTGTGCGTGGAGAACAGGGCCTCGAAGCGAGGGAAGACACGCAGTTCCTCGATTGGCTGTTGGCTCGCAATGTTCGCGTTCCCAACGCCTCCAGACAGCTCGGCTTTGATGAGCTGGAAGCCTGGCTCTCAACCGATACTGGCAGCATCGCTGGTTCTTTGGGGACGCGTTACGCGGAAGCACTTGCGAGTGAACTTGAAAAAGATCAGCCGGCAGCATTCGACATGGACGCCGCAACGCAGCGAGCCAAAAACGTGTTCTCGGCGCAGATGTCGGTTGGGGAAGAGGCACGGCGAGCAACATGGCCAATCGTATGTCGGTTTATGAGGCTCAGGCAGCCAGATACCGTCAGAGTCGCCTGGCAGGTTGCCGTGTCAAATGAAGGGTTCGCCGCCGATGCTGAAATCTCGTCGCTTGTCAGTGCATTTGTCACCCGCCTACTGCAGGACGTCCCAGACGACAGTTCCGATGTCGACGTTCATGAGGCATTCCCAGAGTTGATGAAACTGGTTGTGGCGCGGATACAGTCGCTCGACGACAGCGCGCTGCAACAACTGGTCGCGCTTGCAACAGCATGGAGCCGCGAAGACGTGCTCGCCCAACACGCGTGCGACGTCGTCTCCCAACTGCGTCGGGTGAACCCTGCACGGGCCACCGCAGTGTTGACCACATGGGCTCCACGGGTTATTTCCGATCTTCCCCTGCCGTGTCTTGAGATGTTGACGAAGCTTCTGCCCCAAGAGGATGACAGCCTCAAGGTCGCAGTTATGAATTCAGTGAACGCTATTCTGACTACGGAACCGATTAACGATGCCACGGCGAGCCGTTACTCCGCGTTCGTCGATGGGCTTGCCGCCTCCGACTGGGACAAGGCGCCATTCAAGGGGCACCTGGACAACGCTTTAGGCAATCTCGCCAGCCGCAGCGGCAACAGCAACTATCTAGAATCGATTTTTCCGCCCATCTCGAAAGTGCTAGCTCACGCGACACCCCAAACGCTTGGTACCTCGCTGCAGCAGCTCTTCCAACAGGCCAAAAACTATCCCGCTCACTACGCGTTACTGCATCGACATATGGTCGGTCACTGGCCTGCATCTGCCCCGACGCTTGCACCATATGACCCATCTGCCCTGTTTGAAGAGGCCTGTGCCACTTCAATCAGCCAAGCAGCAACAGTGAAAGACGATGTGCTCAGTTCCGCTTCCGACATGTTTGACCACGGCATGGTCGCGCAGGACAAGCGTGCGCGTCTAATCGAGGCCGCATGCTCTCTCTGGAAGGTCGAGCCTCATCTCGCACTACCGTTCTTCCGGCGATATCCTGACCTGTCGGTCGAGCAGATTGATTCTCTCGTAAGCACGTTGAACACCAGTGAGCCTGAACAGATAGCAACTCTCAGCAAGGCATGGCAGGTCGTATCACGACAAATTGGGGATGATACGCGCCGGACAGCTACCATTGCGCTGCTTCGTCGCGGTGCAGTTCAGACAACAGGAGACGCAGACTTGGCGTTGAATGTGTGGCTGTCTGCGCAAGATGACAGAGAACGTGCGTTGCTGATCGACCTGCTCGTCGACGGTACCATCCCCGATGAACAACGGGCGAGGCTTTGGAGGCAAGCGGTCTCACGCTCTGAGGCATTTGGAAAAGGATTCTTTGTTGACCTTATTCCGCGCGCCTTGAGCGTACAGAACAGCGAGGCTCTCTCGGCCGCCGTTTTCGACAGCGCACAGCCCGTTGAAAAGCTGATGAATGATGGCCAGGCACGTTCAGACTTCGCCCGTGGCCTGATGAGCCGGTTCCATGAGTTCGGAACGGAAACGATCAAGGGCAACGCAGGTGCTATGGCGAACCGACTGGTCGGGGACGGCGCGTTGAAGGGGTTGAATATCGAAAGCCTGGCGGCAAGCGATTTGCCGATCCTTTCGGGGGCATTTGGATCGTCCAAAGAGCTTGACCGGATCAAAAACCAGATCCAGAAAGGCAGCTAGATACGTACTGGCACGGGCGAACTGTTCAACCATCGTTCGCCTGTGCCCGTAGCGGTCCCGCGAAAGCTAACGGGATTCGCCCCCTATAGCGTGTTCGCACCGGGCAGTTGAGATGAATGAGGTTGCCGATATTACGTGGCTCCCGCCCGACGCTCGGTCTCACTTTGCGCGACCTTTATCGTCAGCTACCGAGGCTCGTCGAGCCCCATTCCGACCACTACGTGTGGGCGCTTTGCTATCACAAGCGTTCAGTTGCGCCTCTCGCTTGCAATCTCCGTGACACCTACGGCATCAGGTACTGGGCGCGCCAGATGCCACAAAGCCGGCGCAAGGCCGGCTTTGTGGCTTGGGAAGCATAAGATTGCACTTTGTCAGGGAAGCATATCTTTGCATCTGGGGCAAAAATATCCTTCCTGTCTCATTGCGATCAGGCCTTTCGAATTCCGTTGGTGGAGCGGAGGAGGATCGAACTCCCGACCTTCGCATTGCGAACGCGACGCTCTCCCAGCTGAGCTACCGCCCCATCAGTCAACTATCATACACACGCATTTCTGCGCTTGGCAATAGGGGGTTGAATCGCCCCCGAAACCTTACTTCGACGGCGCGCCGGCCAGCACCCATTCGACCACCGACCGGACGTCGGCGTCGCTCATCCGCGGATGCGCCGGCATCGGAATCGCGCCCCACACACCCGAGCCGCCGTCCTTCACCTTCTTCGACAGCTTCGCGACGGCCTGCGGATCGGACTTGTAGCGCGCGGCGATATCCTTGAACGACGGGCCGACGAGCTTGCGGTCGACCGCGTGGCACCCCATGCACGCGTTGCTGCGCGCGACTTTCAGGCCGTCGCCGACGTCCGCGTGCGCGGCGCCCAGCGTGCCGGCCACGAGCGCCGCGGCCGCGGCGCCCTGCACCATCCATCGTTTCATCTGCATGCCCGTCATTGCGCCTTCGCCTTCGGATTGCCCGGATGCACGTTCGACGAATTCGAGATCGGCGCGGGCGGCTGCAGCGGCGCGGACTGCACCGATGCGTCGGGCACCGCGCCGACCGTCGCGCTGTCCGCCGGTGCGGCAGCCGGCTGCGCGCCGGATGCGCCGCTCGCGGGCGACGCGTCCTGCAGCGCCTGCGCGTCCTGCGGCTTCACGTACTGGAACACCTTCACGACCTTCTCGACGCCCGGCACCTGGCTCGCGGCTTCCGCGCCGCGATTGCCTTCGTCCACCGTCACGAGGCCCATCAGGTAGAGATTGCCGCGCTCGCTGACGACCTTGTAGTAGTTCGCCGAGATGCCCTTCGTCGCGATCAGCTCCGACTTCACGCGCCCTTCGAGGTACGAGTCGTTCGCGCGCGACGACAGCGACGACGCCGGCTCGACCGACAGCTCGTTGACAATGCCGTTCACGTTGTTGATGCCGCGCACGAGTTCCTCGGCGCGCTGCTTCGACGCATCGTTCGGCACTTCGCCCGTCAGCAGCACGCGGCGGTTGAACACCGTCACGTTCACGTGCGACTGGTCCGGCAGCCCGTTGTTGATCTGCGTGAGCGACTTGACCTGGATCTCGCGATCCTCCGTCTGCGCGCCGAGCGTCCGGCGATCGGTCGCGATCAGCGCGCCGCCGCCGGCCGCCGCACCCACGACCCCGAGCACACAACCCTGCAGCGACACGGCGAGGCCCGCCGTCAGCGCGGCGAGCAGCGTGGTTCTGACGAGCGTCTGTTTGACGCGGCTTTGATTCATCGACGGCTCTCCTTCGTTCAATCCTCACCCAGCAGCATCGCGTCGATGCCGTCGCACAGGCTGTGGATGGTCAGCAGATGGACTTCGTGGATGCGCGCCGCGCGAACGGCGGGCACGCTGATTGGAATATCGGTGTCGGACAGCGCGGCCGCGACCATGTGGCCGTTGCCGCCCGTCAATGCGACGACGGTCATTTCGCGCTCATGCGCCTCGTCGATCGCCGCGAGCACGCGCGGCGATGCGCCGCCCGCGTCGAGCACCAGCAGGATGTCGCCCGTCTGGCCCAGCACGCGCACCTGCTGAGCAAATAACTGGTCGGCCGCCGCCGCGCCCGCGAGGCCGGCCTGCGACGCGTCGGTGGCCAGCGCGATCGCGGGCAGGCCCGGACGTTCGCGCTCGAAACCGCCGACGAGCGACGCGGCGAGGTACTGCGCGGCGGCGGCCGACGGGCCGTCACCGCACGCGACGATCTTGTTGCCGTTCGCCAGCGCGGCGAACATCGCATCGACCGCGGCTGCGATCGGCAGCGACAGCGCGTCGGCCGCTTCGGCGTGAAGCGCGGCGCTGTCGCGGAATTGTTGCTGAATACGTTCGACTGACATCGATTCCTGGTGAACTGGGCGCGTGGCACAACGTGGCGCCACTCGCGCGACATCGTGGGTGCGGCGAGTTTACCGTACTCCGGCGCCCTCTCCGGGGGTCCGGCAAGAACTCTTTACATCTCGTCACAGCTCGCGGCTACGCATCGTCGGTACGAAATGCGTCGCGCAGCCACGCAAGCCGGCCGGCCTCGAACGCGACGACGTCGAAACGGCACGCGGCGCCGGCGCCGTGCCGCGACCAGAACTGCAACGCGGCCGCGACCAGACGCCGCCGCTTGCGCCAGCCGACGCTCGCGGCCGCACCGCCGTGCCGGGTACTGCGCCGCGCGCGCACTTCGACGAACACGAGCATGCCGTCGGGCTCGCGCATCACGAGATCGAGCTCGCCGCCGCGCATCGTCACGTTCGCGGCGACGAATCCGAGGCCATGACGCTCGAGAAACTGCCGCGCGCGCTGCTCGAACGCCGCGCCGACCGGTTTGGATCGCGCCGCGCCGGAAAAGTTGTCGCCCGAAGGCGGCCGACCGCGCGCGCCCTCCGGCCGGGCCGGCGCCGCGTGGCACAATGCCGTCCTTGTTCCGTTCGTGCCGCGACTGCGTGCATTGCCTGCCATGACTGCCCTCCTCGAACTCGCGCGTACGCAGCACTACCCGGACGCCACGCTCTACGTGGTCGCCACACCGATCGGCAATACAGCCGACATCACGCTGCGCGCGCTGCACGTGCTCGGCCTCGCCGACCGCATCGCCGCCGAAGACACCCGCAACACGGGCCAGCTGCTCGCCCGCTACGGGATCTCGAAACCGCTCGTCGCCGTGCACGAGCACAACGAACGCGAAGCCGCGCAGCGCGTGATCGAACTGCTGCGCGGCGGCGAACGCGTGGCCTACGTGTCGGACGCCGGCACGCCCGGCATCTCGGACCCCGGCGCGCGGCTCGTCGACGCCGTGCGCGCGGCCGGCTTCACGGTGGTTCCGCTGCCTGGCGCGAGCGCGGCCGTGACCGCGCTGAGCGTGGCCGGCGACTGGGCCGGCGCGTTCACGTTCGCGGGCTTCCTGCCGCCGAAGGCGAAACAGCGCGCGACCGCGCTGCAGGCGCTGGTGTCGCACCCGTACGCGCTGGTGTTCTACGAAGCGCCGCACCGGATCGCCGAAACCGTCGCCGCGCTCGCCGAAGCGTTCGGCCCCGCGCGCCGGCTGCTGATCGCGCGCGAGCTCACCAAGCTACACGAGCAGTTGTTCCAGGGCACCCTGGCCGAAGGACAGAGCTGGCTCGCCGGCGATGCGAACCGGCAGCGCGGCGAGTTCGTGCTGGTGGTCGAAGGCGCGCCGACGGCCAGCGGCGAAGCCGACGATACCGCGCACGACGCGCTGCTCAGGCTGCTGCTGGAAGAGGTGCCGGTGAAGAGCGCGGCGAAGCTCGCGGCCGCGCTGACGGGCGCATCGCGCAGCACGCTGTATGCGCGTGCGCTCGTGCTGAAGGAAGGCAAGGAGGACTGACGCGCGACACCGCCGCGCGGAATCGGCATAGGGGACGGCCATGAGGCCGTACCCCTGCCACACCACCCGGCATGCGGGTCCGCACCGGGCGGTTCGGGAAGTTGAGGTTATGAGAGTCGGGGCACACCCAGCCGATCGAAGTACGCG
>Ga0209463_1000448_pt1 | contig 33285 bp, 31 predicted proteins | sample AgamicMgSfrz_FD_187169 | JGI IMG/M metagenome (GOLD analysis project Ga0209463, IMG submission 187169) | Agave microbial communities from Guanajuato, Mexico - Mg.Sf.rz (SPAdes) (version 2) | ecosystem: Host-associated > Plants > Phyllosphere > Phylloplane/Leaf | place: Guanajuato, Mexico...
CTCAGACTAAACCTGCGACATTCTGGCTGCTCTGCGCGCACTGGCGCGGCGCATAAAGGTAAAAATAGCGTAAAGCGGGTAAGACGGATAAAAAAAGCGGCCCGCAGGCCGCCTGATTTATTTTGGTGTGGCTAACGCCAGCGGATTGAGTTGCAACGTGCGGTAATAATCGAGCCATTCATGATATTTCTCCGCATCCTGCCACAGGCGATAGTGCAGGCGCGCCAGCGTAACCGGATCGCTAAGCAGCGCTAAACGCTCATCACGGCTCAGTTTCGCCGGTGCCTCGCTCAGCGCATGCTCGACACGACGATCGCGGGCGTGATCCAGCAGATCGCTTTTCAGGTGACGTGACGTCGCCATCGCGGTCGCCAGGGCGTTAAATGACGGATGAAACAGCGCATGCATAAAGCCATGTTTTAGCGCGCGCTCGCGGTTCAGCTGCAGATAGCTATCGGTATCCACCAGCTCTTTCGGCGGCGCATACTCTTCCGGGATCAGGAACAGCTTCGCGCGCCGGGTTGCCAGTCCGTTGCTTGCCCGGCTGGAGATCACCGATACAAACGGCGACAGGATCAGCGAGAAAACAATCGGCGCCAGCCACCAGAGGAAGTTGAGATCCAGCCAGCCCATGCCGACGGCCCAGACGATACCCAGCAGCATCTGCGAACCGTGGCGACGGAACGCTTCGCTCCACGGCGTCGCGTCATCGTCACGCTGCGGCGAGTTCCACACGACTTCCCAGCCGAGGAAGGCGCTGACCACGAACACGGTATGGAACAGCATGCGCACCGGCGCCAGCAGCACCGAGAACAACATCTCCAGCAGCATCGACAACAGCAGACGCAGCGCGCCGCCGTAGCTTTTCGCGCCCTTACACCAGATCAGCACCACGCTCAGCAGCTTCGGCAGGAATAGCAGCACCAGCGTGGTTGAGAACAGCGCAATCGCCAGTTCAGGTCGCCACTGCGGCCAGACCGGGAACAGCTGACGCGGCTGCAGGAAGTACTGCGGCTCCATCAGCGTATGCACCACCTGCAGCGCGGTGGAAAGCGCGAGGAACAGGAACCACAGCGGCGCGGACAGATAGGACATTACGCCGGTCAGGAACACCGCGCGGTGTACCGGGTGCATGCCTTTTACCAGGAACAGACGGAAGTTCATCAGGTTGCCGTGACACCAGCGGCGGTCGCGCTTCAGTTCATCCAGCAGGTTCGGCGGCAGCTCTTCATACGAGCCGGGCAGATCGTAAGCAATCCACACGCCCCAGCCGGCGCGACGCATTAGCGCGGCCTCCACGAAGTCATGGGAAAGAATCGATCCGGCAAACGAACCTTCACCCGGCAGCGGCGCCAGCGCACAGTGTTCGATAAACGGCTTCACGCGGATAATGGCGTTGTGGCCCCAATAGTGCGATTCACCCAGCTGCCAGAAGTGTAATCCGGCGGTGAACAGCGGCCCGTAAACGCGCGTGGCAAACTGCTGGCAGCGCGCATAGAGCGTATCCATACCGGACGCTTTCGGCGAAGACTGAATGATACCGGCGTTCGGATTCGCTTCCATCATGCGCACCAGACCGGTCAGACATTCGCCGCTCATCACGCTATCCGCATCCAGCACGACCATATAGCTGTACTGGCTGCCCCAGCGGCGGCAGAAGTCATCGATGTTGCCGCTTTTGCGCTTCACGCGGCGGCGGCGGCGGCGATAGAAGATTTTCCCTGCTCCGCCGACATCGCGCACCAGTTCCATCCAGGCTTTCTGCTCGGCCATGGCGATATCGGCGTCGTAGCTGTCGCTGAGGATATAGACATCGAAATGCTCGCTTTCGCCGCTGCGAACCACCGATTCCCAGGTGGCGCGCAAGCCGGCGAAGACGCGCTCTACGTCCTCGTTACAGATAGGCATAATCAGCGCGGTGCGATGACCAGGATCGATCGGCTCATTGCCGGTGAGCGTATAAGAGATGCTGTACTTATCGCGCCCAATCAGCAGCTGTAAAAAGCCCATCAGCGCCGTCCAGAAGCCAGCGGAAACCCAGCAGAACAGAATGGCGAACAGGAACAGAATGCCGGTTTGCAGCACATAGGGCAGCAGCTGCAACAGCGACTGCTGCCAGTTCTGATTCAGCATTTCCATCGGATCGATCAGCGCCCAGCCCTGGTAAGGCAGAATGGTCTTCATATACCAGGTGGCGATCACCGTCTGAACGATGGTCAGCAGTAACAGGATATAGCGACGGATCGAGCCGACGTAACGCCATTTATCTTCCTGGCGCTGCTCTTCGGCGGAGGCATAACGCGGCGTCGATTTGCGACCGCGCAGCGAATCCCAGGCGCGCGCCAGCGGGTTGGTACGCCAGGCTTCGGGGAACATCAGCGAACGCTTTACCGGCGGCATCGCCTTCAGCGTAGTGCGCCCCTGATAATCCTCGCCAAACTGCCTGCCGCCGTCCAGCGAGTCGGGCCAGCTCATTTCAATACGCGATTTTACCGAGGTCAGCGGCGCGTCATCGGGACGCGCTTCCGCCGGGCCGCCCTGGCCCAGCTGCTGATGCAGTTTACTGTAAACATCGCCGCCCGCCTCCGGGGCGGGCAGGCCAGGCGCCAGCGCCGCTTTGCCTTCCGGCGTGAGCGGCAGCGCGTCGATATAGTCAGCTGGAGTTAAAATTGATTTATTCATTGGCAGGCAACTGATAGCTCCATGTTTCCGTCAGCGCTTTATCACCGTTAACCAGTGCGGCGCGCATTTCGGTCGGCTGCTTAGCATCTTTCACGCGAATGCGCAGCGTTAAGCGCCAGCCTTTGGTTGCCGAATTATAGCGCACGTTTTGCTCCACAATCTCGCCGTTATTGCCGATGCTGACCTGCGGCGTTACCGGCGTGTTATCCGCCAGCTTGCTCATATCCTGGCCGACAAAATCCACCACGAAGGCGATCGTGCCGTCAGGCTGACGCACCAGGTTCGACTGTTTCACATCGCCGGTCGAACGCAGCGTGCTTTTCACCCACGCCGTTTCCGGCGAATGCAGCTGGTCCTCATTACGGGTAAAGTGCAGACGGTATTTAAAGTTCATTTCCTTGCCCGGATCCGGCAGATTCTCCGGGGTCCAGAAGGCGACGATATTATCGTTGGTTTCATCCGCCGTTGGAATTTCCACCAGCTCGACGCGACCTTTACCCCAGTCGCCCTGCGGCTCGATCCAGCCGCTTGGGCGCAGATCGTAACGGTCGTCGAGATCCTGATACTGGCTAAATTCGCGTCCGCGCTGCAGCAGGCCGAACCCTTTCGGGCTTTCCACGGTAAAGGTGCTGACCGCCAGATGGCGCGGATTGTTCAGCGGACGCCAAATCCATTCGCCGTTACCGGCATGGATCGACAGACCGTTGGAATCATGCAGCGACGGACGATAGTTGACTATCGGAGAAGGCTGATTCGGGCCATAGAGGAACATACTGGTGAGCGGTGCGACGCCCAGTTTGCCGACGTTTTCGCGCAGGTAGACTTTTGCCTGCACATCCACATTGGTATCCGCGCCCGGACGCAGCACAAAGCGGTAAGCGCCGGTTGCGCGCGGGGAGTCAAGCAGCGCATAAATCACCAGTTGCTTATCCTGCGGCTTCGGACGTTCAATCCAGAATTCGCGGAAGCGCGGGAACTCTTCCCCGGAGGGCAGCGCGGTATCGATCGCCAGTCCGCGCGAGGAGAGACCATAAACCTGGCCGCCGCCGATAACGCGGAAATAGCTGGCGCCAAGGAAGCTGGTAATTTCGTCGCTTTTTCCTTTCGCATTTAACGGGTAAAGCACTTTAAAACCGGCAAAGCCGAGGTTTTTAATGGCTTCCGGGTCATGCGGCACATTGCCGAAATTAAAATAGTCCGGGTTATATTTGATTTCCCGTACCGTACTGGCCGTGACTTCATTAAGTTTCACCGGCATATCGAAATACATGCCCTGATGATAAAACTCCAGCTTGAATGGCGTTTTCAGCTGATGCCACCAGGCTTTATCGTGATTAAACTGGATCTGCTGATAGTCAGCATATTTCATGTCACGAAATTGAGAGGGCAAATTGCTCTTCGGCGCTTCAAAACTTTTTCCTGCTAACGACTTTGCCTCTTTTGCGACATCATCAATGCTAAAAGCCCAACTGGTGTTGGCATACAAGGCAAACAGAACTGCCGCACTGACCCAGTGCCGTTTTTTCAGTCCCGATTTATTTTTGTTAGTAATCAGCACATCCCCCCCTTTCGTGTGCTTAAATCAATCCCATCCATATTAATGGATTATTCCGTTTTCCGACAGTATGCCAGTTGTTTTGTTCCCATTTCCCCTGCCTTCAGGACTTAACCCTGCGTTGTTCTTCTGTTACAGAATCGACTGATATTATATTGGTTCCCGTTCCGGTAAAGTAAAGCGCTTACTTTTGTCAGGTTCAGGGCGAACCGGTATATAAAACGTACTAAAACTGGATGACTATGCGTACAAAATCCCAGCCGCGTGAATATTTTCTCGATTCCATTCGCGCTTATCTGATGCTACTTGGCGTTCCTTTTCATGTTTCTCTTATTTATTCCAGCCACCAGTGGTCCGTTAACAGCGCGGAGCCTACGCTTTGGCTAACCGTATTTAATGACTTTATTCACGCCTTTCGTATGCAGGTGTTTTTTGTCATATCCGGTTACTTTTCTTATATGCTCTGGTTGCGCTATGCGCCAAAGGAGTGGTGGAAAGTACGCGTGGAGCGCGTCGGCATTCCAATGCTCAGCGCTATTCCGCTGATTACGCTGCCGCAGTTCTTTATGCTCAAAGCGTGGACAGGAAAAATCGCAGGCTGGTCGAGTTTCTCTCTTTATGACAAATATAATACGTTGGTTTGGGAGTTAATTTCGCACCTGTGGTTTTTACTGGTGCTGGTTATTTTTACGACACTCGGACTGTGGCTGTTTCATCGTCTGCACAGGCAGGAAAAAGGCGAGCGCGCCGCGCCCGGCTGGCTGACATTAACGCTGGCGATACTGTTTTACAGCCTGTGCTGGTGCGTAGTGCGCCGTCTGATTTTTCTGTTCCAGCCCGCGCTGCTGACCGATGGCCTGTTTAACTTTGCCGTGATGCAGACGCTGTTTTACCTGCCCTTCTTCTGCCTGGGCGCGCTCGCCTGGCGCAATCCGGCGCTGAAGACGCGCTTTGTGCGTTTTAATCCGTGGACGCTGGCGGGCGCCGTGCTGGCGTTTTTCGCCTATATGGCTAACCAGCGTTACAGCAGCGGCGAAGGCTGGATGTACGAAATCGATGCGGTGGTTTCGATGCTGATGGGCCTGTGGATGGTTAACGTGGTGTTCGCCTTCGGTCACCGTTTTCTGAATGCGCATTCGCCGCGCATTACCTGGCTGGTGAATGCCTCGCTGTTTATCTATCTGGTGCATCATCCGCTAACGCTGCTGTACGGCATTTTTATCACGCCGCATATTCATAACAACGCGCTGGGCTTCCTCGCCGGCCTGATGTTTGTCTTCGGCATCGCCTTTATTCTGTACGAAATCCATCTGCGCATCCCGCTGCTGCGCTTTCTTTTCTCCGGGAAGAAGGCGCGCCCGCAGCCGTAAGCCTCAGCGGGCACGGACGCCCGCTACAGCAGCCACTCTACCGGTAAATGCCAGACCAGACGCACCAGCAGACGCTGATAAAAACGCGTTTTCGGCTCATGCTTATGAACGATTTCGCCCGGCTCGCCTTCATATTCCACCCAGTTTACCCGGCCCCATTTGTCGAGCCGCAGCGCCCAGGCACGTTCGCGCATCTCTTCCACAAAGCGCTGGTGAATATTGCCCGCCAGCACGGCGCTTTCGATCAGCAGTCCCATTTCAGTATTTAATACCGCCGAGCGCGGATCGAAATTAAACGAGCCGATAAAGACTTTCTCATTATCGACGCTGAAGGTTTTGGCATGCAGGCTGGAACCAGAGTTACCGGTCAGGCCGCGATCGTGCGGCTTCTCTTCGCCGCTGGCCTGCGGTTTTAGCTCATAAAGTTTGACGCCGTGCCGCAGCAGCTTTTTGCGCCATTTGGCATACCCGGCGTGAACCACCGAGACATCGTTAGCGGCCAGCGAATTGGTCAGAATGGCTATCTTTACGCCGCTGCGCACCAGCGTCAGCAGTTGCGCCACGCCCGCGCGCGTCGGCACGAAATAGGCGGAAATAATATCGAACTGCTGCTGCGGACGCCCAATGATTTCGATCATGCGCTGCGGCAGCAGCGTACTGCGCCGCGCCTTGCCGAGCCCCTTGCGCGGATCGTCGCTCAGTAAGCGCGCCGGCGCCCAGATCATCTCCAGTTCGCCGTTGTCCAGCTGTGCCACATAGCCGCAGGTTTGAAGGCGCTGCATATAGCGCTGCACCTGTTCACTGTCGCGCCACGCTTCCGGCAAGGTCACCGCAGCACGTGAATCATCGGGCGCGTCATCCACCACGGCCGTAAAAGCTTTAACCGCCCCGCTGTGCCAGTAGCGCTCAAAATCCTCCGCAACCTCTTCCACCACCGGCCCTATCGCCATAACGTCAAGGTCAGAAAACAGCGGCTGTTTGCCCGCGCCGAAATATTCGTCGCCAATATTGCGGCCCCCAACGATAGTGACCATATCGTCAACGATAATGCTTTTGTTGTGCATGCGCCGGTTCAGGCGGGCAAAATCGCTAAGGTAACCCAGCGCGCGTAGCGTGCGAAAAGAGAACGGATTAAACAGCCGAACCTCGATATTTGGATGGCGATTCAGTTCGCTCAGCGTTTTATCCAGTCCCATGGTGTTATTGTCATCCAGCAGCAGACGCACCTGTACGCCGCGATCGGCCGCTTCCAGCAGCGCGCTGAACAGCAGGCGCCCGGACATATCGTTTTGCCAGATGTAATACTGAATATCGATCCGCTCTTCCGCCATCGACAACAGCTGATAGCGAGCGGCGAAAGCATCAAGCCCGTCGCTCAGAGGATGCAGGCCGCTGTGTTGAGGATGTTGAACGGTACGGGGTTTTACTGCCCTGGCAAGTCGAGTCCGGCTGTCTGCAGGGTTAAAGTTATCCTGCGGGTAAAGCGCTTCAGCCATTATTTTTCCTTTCCTTATAAGCCTGATAGTTATGATTGACGTTCTCGTCCACTGACGTCATCCGACTGTTCCGATAGCTGGCGGTAGAGACGATAACTTTCTTCGTCAAAGCAGACCAGCAGGACCTGCTGTGGGTAGTCATGCTGCTGCAGAAACTGGCGAATAGTGCGCAAAGCAATCGCCGCCGCTGCTGCTTTAGGATAGCCGTAAATGCCGGTGCCGATCGCCGGAAAGGCGACAGTGGCGAAACGGTTATCCGCCGCCAGCTGCAGACTGTTGGCATAGGCGCTGGCAAGCAGCGCGGCTTCGCCCTGTTGGCCGCCGTGCCAGACCGGGCCGACGGTGTGAATGACCGCGCGCGCCGGTAAGTTGCCCGCGCCGGTCAGCACCGCGTCGCCGGTCGCGCAGCCGCCCCGGCTGGCCGCCAGTTGACGACATTCGGCCAGCAGCGCCGGGCCCGCGGCGCGATGAATCGCGCCATCCACGCCACCGCCGCCCAGCAAACTGCTGTTGGCGGCATTAACAATCGCATCGACCCGCTGCCGCGTAATGTCACCCTGAATAATCTCGATTCTGTTCTGCATCTTTATCTCCCTGGCAATATTGTCGGTGAAAATCAGGTCGGGGTTGTCTTTTAGTCTAGACTTAGCGAAACGTTCCGCGCCTGCCTTTTTTATGGGAGACGAACCGCATGCCAGTCACTTCCTCATCCGCATCGCCGCAGCGTTACCAGCCTTCCCTGTTTAACAGCTTTTTCCAGGGCAGTTTCGCCTGCTCCAGCGCCTGTCGCGGCGAGGGTAAACGTCTCGATATGATTATCAGCAGCGGACACGACATGCTGATATATAAAGATTATGCCGCGCTGGTGGAGCATCGACTGCTGACCGCACGCGACGGCGCGCGCTGGTATTTGATCGAAAAAACGCCGGGTGAATATGACTGGTCCTCGTTTCTGCCGATGGTTCACGCCGCCAGCCAGCATGGCATTCAGGTTATCTGGGAAGTCGCGCACTTTGGCTATCCCACCCACATTGATATTTGGTCAGAGGATTTCATTACTTCCTTCGCCCGCTTCGCCGGCGCGATGGCGGAAGTGCTGCGCAACGAGGGCGTGGAGCAGCCCTTTTTTACCCCGATCAACCAAATCTCTTTCTGGTCATGGGCTGGCGCGGAGGTCGCCTGGCTGAATCCGCACGCCAGCGGACGCGGCCTGGCGCTAAAGAAACAGCTGGTGCGCGCCACTCTGGCCGCCATCGCCGCCATTCGGGAAGTTTATCCACAGGCGCGCTTTGTGATGACCGATCCGCTGGTGCATGTTGCGCCCGCGAACAACAGCGCGGCGGCGCGCGAAGAGGCGCAGCGTCAACACCTGGCGCAGTTCGATGCCTGGGATATGCTCTGCGGCAAACAGTGCCCGGAACTGGGCGGCAGCCCGGAGACGCTGGATATTATCGGGCTAAATTATTATCCCGATAACCAGTGGCTCAGCGACGGCTCGCCCTTAACCGTCACGCATCCCGCCTGGCGACCGCTGCATTTGCTGCTGGCGGAGGTCTGGCAGCGCTGGCAGCGTCCGATGCTGCTGGCGGAGACCGGCGCCGAAGGTGAGGCGCGTACTAACTGGCTGAATATCGTTACCGAAGAGGTGCAGCTGGCGCTGGACAGCGGCGTAGCGATGGAAGGTATTTCGCTCTATCCGGTGGTGGAATACCCGGCATGGGCGGACGATCGCCGATCGCCGGGCCCGCTGTTCGGCCTGCCCGATCCTAACGGCAACCGTACGGTTTATGAGCCGCTGGCGCTGGCGTTACGTAGCCAGCAAATCAAATTACAGAATCGGGGGAAAAACTAAGGGCGCTTGTTGGCGTTCCCGGCGGGCGCAGAAGAGGCAGCGGGCGGCATATAACAGGACTGAGCGTCCAGCGGCGGCTGCGACGGGCGACGAATATCGGTTATCCAGGTCATGGTAAAGAGAAAAACCACGCCAATCAGGCAGGCAGAGAGTAAACCGATTAATGCGATGAGTTTATCGTCCCGGGTTTCCATCACCGATCTCCTTATTTAATTACCGGACCTCTTGCTGAATGAATTATGACATCCATAACGTCACGATAAGCACGAAGAGTATCAGCGTTAAAGAGGTCACTAACAGGACCACAACGGCAAACTGCGCATCATCAAGATGCGGCAACTCTTCTCTTTCTGGAGGCTCAGGCGGCAAAGATTCATTCATTTTTTATCATCATCACAGCGGGCGTAAACGGTGCTTCCGCCCTGCTCCTGCAATGCGGTTTTTCAGTGTAGCACAGCCTGGTTAAATCGTAACCGCCGTGCAGCCTTTACGCCGCTGATGACAGCAAAAAACGCGGATCGGCCCACGGTCGCAAATTACACTTCAATGAGTGAACGATCGCAGCGCCGACGCGCCCAAAGCGGCATCGGCGCAGAAATATTAAGGCTGCCAGCCGCCGCCAAGCGCACGATAAAGGTCGATCTGCGCCTGGATCAAGTTATTTTTCAGTTGCACCACATTCAGCTGCGCACTAAACAGCGTGCGCTGCGCATCCAGCTCATCAAGATAGGAGGCATAGCCGTTCTGATAGCGGTTGCGGGCGATACGCAAGGTATCGGCGGCAATCTCCTGCTGCTTCTCAACTTCCTGTAACTGCGCCTGGGTCTGCTGTATAGCGTCCAGCGCATCGTTGACTTCGCTAAAGGCGTTGCGCACCACTTTTTCATAGCTGTAGAGCGCCTGATTGCGCGAGGCCATTGAAACGTCAACCTGCGCCGTCAGCGCCTCGCGGTTTAACAGCGGCGCCAGTACGCTGCCGCCGATGCTCCACAGCCGAAAAGGATTATCCACCAGCTGATGCAACACCGATGATTGCAGCGTGCCGGAAGCGGTCAGGTTCAGCGAAGGCAGCAGCTGCGCCTGCGAGGAAGCCAGTGAATTATCTGCCGCCAGCAGCAGGCGCTGAGCCTGAATGATATCCGGCCGCCGCTGCAACAGCTCCGACGGCAACAGCGATGGCAGACGCTGCGGCATCACCTGGGCAAAGCGCGACTGACGGGCAATTTGGCGCGGGTTCATCCCGACCAGAATGCTGAGCGCATTCTCCTGCTGCGCAATCTGATGCGACAGCTGCGGGATTTGCGCTTTCGCCGCCTGATATTCCGAGGCGGCCTGCATCCACTCCAGACGCGAGGTGTAACCCGCCTCGAACTGACGCTGCGCCAGCTTCAGCGAATTCTCGCGCGTCGCCAGCGTCGCCTGGGTAACACGCAGCTGTTCATCCAGCGCCAGCAACGTCATATAGCCGGAGGCCACCGAGGTGGCGACAGTCAGCTCAGCCGCCGCTGCCGCAGCCTGCTGCGCCGCCAGCGACGCACGCGCAGCATCGATGCTGCTGCTGCGCGATCCCCATAAATCCACATCGTAATTGGCTTGCAGCAGCCCCTGATAGACATTGCCGTCGTGCGGCACGCCGGTCGCTGCCGACAGCGTGCGGGCGCGGGTTACGCCGACGCCCGCGTCCAGCGTCGGGAAATTATCACCCGCGGCGGCGCGCAGCTGCGCGCGATATTGATCGACGCGCGAGCGGGCAGTAAGAATATCAGGGTTATTACGCAGCGCCTGTTCCACCAGCCGATTCAAATCCGCATCGGCAAAGGCGCGCCACCAGTTCGCTTCCGGCGCGGCGGACGGCCCAACCTGTTGACGCCACGCCTGTGGTATCGGTAACGCGGTCGGCGCCTTTTCTACCTCAGTAGCGCAGCCAGACAGCAGCAGGATCAGCAGCGCCAGCGGTTTTGCGCGCATCATAACTGCGGCTCCGCAGGCTGGGCGGCAGTATCGATATTCACTTCCACCGACATGCCGGGACGCAGGCGCGCCTGTGTATCATCGGTAATTTTGATACGCACCGGAATGCGCTGGGCGATCTTAACGAAGTTGCCGGTGGCGTTATCGGGTGAAATGGCGCTGAACTCCGAACCGGCTGCCGGCGAGATATATTCAACCACGCCGTGGAAAATGGCGCCGTCCAGCGCATCCACGCTGAAGGTGACCGGCAGACCGGGACGCACGTTCGCCATCTGCGTCTCTTTCATATTGGCGATCACCCATTTTTGCCCCGGCACTAGCGACGTCAGCCGCGTACCTGCCGAAACATAAGCGCCGCGCCGCACCGAAATCTGCCCCAGCTGTCCATCTTCCGGTGCGATAATGCGCGTGTTGTCTAAATCGATTTGCGCCAGCTTCAGGGCCGCCCCGGCATTGGTGACGTCCGCCTCCAGCGAGGCGCGGTTAACAATCACCGTCTGCAAATCCTGACGCGATACATCCAGCGTGGCTTTGGCCTGCTGTATCGCCGTCACCGCCTGGCTGTTAGCGGCGCGCGCCGCATCGCGTTCGCGGATCGATAACGAACCATCCGCCACCAGATTTTCCACACGTTTTAAATCGAAGCCGCTTTTGGCCGCCTGCGCTTTGCTGTTCTCCAGCGCGGCCTGATTGCGCGCAATGACCGCCTCCGCGCTGCGCCGCTGCTGCTGGTTATTGGCTAATGCCGCCTGTTTCATCGCCAGCTGCGCTTTCGCCTGCTCAACGCGCTGACGGTAAATACGATCGTCAATGGTCATCAGCACGTCGCCCTTATGCACCGGCTGTAAATCCTGCACGTTGACCGCCGTGATATAGCCGCTGACCTGCGGACTGATAAAGGTGACCTGGCCGCGCACGTAGGCGTTTTCCGTACTTTGCACCGCGCTGGTGAACGGCCAGAGCTGCCAGGCGTAAAGGATCACCAGCACGCCGACAATGACAATGCCGCTGCCGACGGCGACAGAGAGGATGCGTAATTTGTTCGTGTGCTCGCGCTCGGCGGCTTTAACTTCTTCCTGCTGGCTCATTGTTTCTCCATGCTTGCTGATGTTGCCGGAATCGTTTGGGCAGCGGCGGCGTCACGCTGCTGCTGGCGTCGAAGGATGATGCGCTGGCGCGTCAGGCGATACAGCACCCATACCAGCGTGCAGAACGCCAGGCCGGCGGTAAGTAAATAGGTATCGTTCCACGCCAGCACGTTGGCCTGCAAAGTGGCGACACTTTGCAACTGTGTGGTCGCCTGAGCGCTCAGCAAGGTGCTGTCGCCCAGCTGGCTGCTGAACAGCGCGCTGTACTGGCTCAGGCGTTCGGTTACGTTCGGATCGAGCAGCGAGAGCCGATCGCCCAACAGGCTGGAGTGATATTTTTCGCGCCAGATTTGGAAGGTGCCAAGAATGGCCGAGCCGATAAGACCACCTAAATTCTGGCTCATGCCAAACAGCACCACAAAGCTCACCAGGTTTTTCGGCTGCGTAACCACGCTGCCAATGCCCAGCAGCATGGCGGGCGCCATAAAGAAGGCGCTGCTGAAGCCGAGCAGAAACTGGCTGAAATACATATTATGCGGGCGCGTTACCGGACTGGAGTGCGCGTCCATCAACGAGGCGATCATCATAATCAGTAATGAGGTCACGATGGGCCAGTTGAAATGGGCGGGCTTCAGCGTCAGGGCGCTGGCGGTAATGCCCAGTACAACGCCAGCAATAATCGCCAGCGCCAGGCCGCGCATCTGATCGTTAAGCAGACCGACCTGCTGCAAAAAGCCGATGGCGCCGCTGTTCTGCTCCGCCAGTACGATACGCATCATAATCATCACAATGCCCAGCCGGATAATCGCGCCGCTGCCAAGCCAGCGCGTATTGATCAGCGGATTTTTGCGGTTATGCTCCACCACCACCGCGCTGACAATCAGCGCCAGCGACAGGGCCAGACAGATGCCCAGCCAGGGCGTTGTGAACCACCATTCGATTCGTCCCAGCGACAGTACGCCGCACAGCAGCGCCATGCCTGGCGCCATCAGCATAAAAGTAACGAAGTCCATTTTCTCGAAGACTTTGCTGCGATCGCTGGGCGGCAGCTTGAGCATAAATACGCAGCCCAGCGCCACCAGCGCCAGCCCCAGTTCAAACAGATAGAGTCCGCGCCACTCGTCCAGCTGCAACAGCTCGGAAGAGAACAGGCGCGCCAGCGGGATCGCCAGCTGCGAGGCGCTGATGCCGATCGCCAGCGCTTTCAGACGATGTTTGGCTGGCCAGGCCTGTATCTGGTAGTAAATGCCCAGTGAACTGAGTGCGGCCGCTACCATGCCATGCGCGGTGCGGACAATGATTGCCGAACTGAGATCGTTGACGAACAGATGGAAAAAGGCCACCAGCACATAAAGCAGTAAAAAAGCTTCGGTAAAGATACGCAGGCCGAACTGCTGGCGAAACTTCACCAGCAGCAGGTTAATGGAAATATTTCCCATCACGTAAACCGCCGGTAGCCAGGCGATCTCATTGGTATAGGCGCCAAAGGTGCCCTGTAAATTGGTCAGGTTAGCCGTTACCAGCGCATTGCTGAGCGCGCCGGTCAAGGTGATCAACAGGCCAACCAGGCCAAAAGCGATACGCTTGTTGGTGGGATGAATCGGCGTGGAAGGCGAACCAGGCAGCATGGGTTTTTCATGCGGCTGCCACTGGCGCGGTGCATAAGGATTCGATTTCGCCACGTCAGAGCCTTTCCGTTTTATGCAGCAGCTGTTGCAAAACCTGATGCGCCACGGCCAGATCGCGCGGGTCAATATCGGCTAACAGTTCGCCGCGCAGCCGATCCGCCTCAATTTTTACCTTTGCAAAAACCGCCGAGCCCTGCGGGGTCACCAGCAGCAGACGCTTACGCCGATCCTCCTGCGGCTGCTGGCGTTCGATAAGCTGTTGCGCCACCAGCCGATCGATTAACGGCACCACGCTGGCCTCTTCCAGACCCAGCACCTGCGCCAGCGCTTTTTGCGTCATCGGTTCACTTTCGCTGGCCAGCGTGGCAATGGCCAGCCAGCTGTTCATGCTGAGGCCGCTATTTTTCAGGCGGCGATCGATAGCCAGCCGCCAGGCGTGTGCGGTGAGATGCAGTAAACGAGAAAAACGCTGATGGGAATCCATAGAAACCTGATAATTAGACTTCAATGTAAATAAGCCGCTAAGTATAAGCGTTGAAGAAAGCGCTTGTGAAGCAAGCGACCTCTCGATTCTTGTGCAAAAAATGGCATTATTCTTTGATAAACGGGCAAACCGTCGATCGCGCTATTTCGACTAACCGCAGGTTATTTTCCCTTTCTGCTTTAACATCACTCATTCAACCTTCCTGGTTTATCCGTCGGACGAAAGCTTAACCATAATTATATTAGGATTATTCTCAATTGAGGCTAAAAATACGCTGGCAGACGGCTATTTTTTCGTAAACGTTACAAGCCAAACGTTTTCCCGACAGGTTTGTATAGCTTTTTTATTATTATCATCCAACACAACTATATGATAATTAACATTTAGCACAAATTGTATAAGTATTTTTTGTACAGTTTTACTTTTTTTGTATAACTTTACCCCTGAGCTAAATAAAGCTCTGTAACGAATGATGCATTTGCGTCGCCTCTGAAGGTGTTTAACTCGGATTTCCACCTTCAGAGGTTTTTTTTCGTCTGAAGGATGTGCTGCATCCTGTCTATCTCATCATTCCGTTACTGTAGCGAAAACCTGAATGTCGGCTATGCTGATTGCCGATTCTCAATAAAGATTCAATTTCTCGACGCGCTGCCAGCCGCGTTAAAGAGGACTAACATGCAGATGATGACATCGCAAACGGATAAAGATATTGCTGAGTACTTTAAGGTGCAGGGGAAGGACGCTATCAGCGAAACGGAGGTTCTGGGCGCTGTGGTAGCTGAAATTTTACAGACGGCGCAGCCGGTGACTAATAAAGCAATTATTGGCCGCTTTATTCAGCGCCTGGAACTGGAAAGCGATGTGGTAATGCTCGACGTTTACCGTCATGTTCTGGAGCTGGTCGTCCACAAAACAGAAGACGATATTATCGGCTAAGGCCCTGCAGCACCTGTTCGGTTCTGCACGTAAAGGTTTCAGGTCGCGGTTTTCCGCCTGGCTGCCCGGCCTGAAACTGGTTTCTGTTAACAATAAACGGTAACATGCTTCCCCTGCCCTGACGGGCAATTCATACCTTTCAGATTCACGATGCACACTGCTGCATCAGATACCAAGACAATAAGAGCCTGCAATATTATGACCACCTCTTCTGAGGCGACAGCTGACAAGCACGCCGACAGTCAGCTTACCGTTGCCCGCGTGTTGCGTTCGCCTGACCTGTTAATGCGCGAGTGTCTGGCTGGCGTGATTACCGCGCTGGCGCTGATCCCTGAAGTTATCTCTTTTTCCGTGATTGCCGGCGTCGATCCGAAAGTGAGCCTGATCGCCTCGGTGGTGCTGGCGTTAACGCTGTCGCTGCTGGGCGGCCGTCCAGCGATGGTCACCGCCGCTGCCGGTTCGGTCGCGCTGGTTATTGGCCCGATGGTTAGAGCGCACGGCCTTGAATACATTATGCCTGCGGTACTGATGGGCGGCGTGATACAGATTCTGTTTGGCCTCGCAGGACTGGCGCGCATGATGCGCTATATCCCCCGTTCGGTGATGCTGGGCTTTGTGAATGCGCTGGGCATCCTGATCTTTTTTGCCCAGGTGCCGCACGTTTGGGGTCAGTCGCTGCCGGTATGGCTGCTGTTTGCGCTGACGCTGATTATCATTTTACTGCTGCCCAGATTCCTGAAAAGCGTGCCTTCCCCGCTGATCGCCATTGTAGTAGTGACGACGATTGCGGTGTTTTGTGGGCTGCACGTCCCGAACGTTGGTGACGAAGGTCCGATGCAGGCGGGCCTGCCTGGCCTCAACGAACTGGCCGTACCGCTTAATCTGACCACGCTGCAAATTGTCTGGCCGACGGCGCTGAGCATTGCGCTGGTCGGGCTGATGGAGTCTCTGTTAACGGCGAAGCTGGTTGACGATCTGACCGATACGCCATCCAGTAAGCGTCGTGAATGCTGGGGCCTGGGCGTGGGGAATATTCTGGCCGCCTTTTACGGCGGGATTGCCGGTTGCGCGATGATCGGCCAGACCATCGTTAACGTAGAGTTGGGCAAGGCGCGCACGCGCGTTTCGACCGTCGCTGCCGCGCTGGTATTGCTGCTGCTGGTAACCGGCCTTAGCGCAGTGATGGCGCAGATCCCGATGGTGGTGCTGGCGGGCATTATGATGATTGTGGCGCTGAAAACGGTTAACTGGCACAGTCTGCAGCCTGCCACCCTGAAGCGTATTCCGCTGTCGGAAACGGTGACGATGGTGTTAACGGTGGCGGCTACCGTCTGGACCGGCAATCTGGCCATCGGCGTGGTGGGCGGCGTGATCTTTGCTATCCTGCTGTTCGCCCGCCGCGTGGCGCATGTGATTCATGCGGAACGGCATCTGAGCGAAGATGAGCAGTCGGTGCGTTACGTTGTGCGCGGCCCGCTCTTTTTCGGTAGCAGCAATGACCTGTTTGAGCATTTTAACTATGCGCAGGATCCGCAGGATGTGACCATCGATTTAACCCACGCGCAGATTTGGGATGCCTCCAGCGTGGCGGCACTTGATGCGATTGAAAACCGCTATCAGCGCTATGACGCTCAGGTCAGGATTATTGGCCTGGATACGCGCAGCAGCGATTTTCATAATCGTCTGAGCGGAACGTTGTAATCTGTGGCTGCCTGTTATCGGGCGGCCAGCCTGCTGTTTTTTGCCGTTTGACGCTGGGCTTTATATAAGTAGCCCAGCGCCAGCACGCTTAAAAACCCACCGATAAAAAGCAAAAATCCATCTCCGGCCAGCTTATAGAGCCAGATCCCGCCTACCCCTCCCAGTAAAAATGCCGCCACGGTAGCGCCGTGCAGCATCAGCCTTTGCAGATAAACGGAAGCATACTCAGGCGACTCTTTGCGACGCAGGATATCGAGCAGCATCGCCAGTTCAATGCCGATATCCGTTGAGGTGCCGGAAACGTGCGTGGTTCTTACGCGCGCATTAGAAAGCCGCGTGACCACCGCGTTTTGTAATCCCATTAAAAAGCTCAGGCTGAGGATCATTAACGTGCCGGGCGAGTTGAGCGGGATATAAGTTACCACCCCGCCCAGCGCCAGTAGTAACAGCGCCTCCAGCAAAATGTTTATTGCGTAAACGGAACGGATATTGTGTCGACGACCATGATTGATCAGCAGCGTTGAGAGCGCCGAACCAAAAATAAACAGGCAGACAATCTCGCAGAAAAAGAATGCAACCGGCCGCTCATTGCGCGCCAGGCGCTCGGACAACGAGGAGACATTGCCCGTCATATTGGCGGAGAAAAAGCCTACGGCTTCAAAAGCTGCGGTATTTAGCGCGCCCGCAACCAGCGCAAGCGTGGCGGCCAGCCGACTATCGGTAATAAAGGTTCTGGCCTCATTCTGACAAATTAGCATAGTAAACAGTGACAATGAGTAAGTGATTGCATCAGGGCCGTGCGCCTGGCGGTATTGATAAACGTGCGGCCAGCCAACACGGTGGTGCCGGTATCATGCGATACCGGATCGGGCAGCAGGCTATTATGCGCTTTTTTAGCAGTTTGCTTTTGTCGTTTATCAAAATGCCATCGCCTGTGGTTTCCTGTTCAGCCTTTATCTTCTGCTGCTTAACCAGAGGGTTCTTGATTACTTACAGTATGTTGTAACTAACTGCGGACCAAATGCTAAAAAGGAGTCTTGCCCTCGCCTGCTTCTGTTAACAGAGGGTGCCTCAGCGTTACCGCAATCTGAGGGCAGAAAAGAGAGTATGTTTGATCGTGATGACGACCTTTACGACAAGCAACATATAAATCATTGAACAGTTTGAAAGATTTAACCGCAAAGTTGCCAATCCCGGCGAGCAAAAAAAGAACAGGCAATCCCAGGGAAGCGTTTCAGGAATATAAAAAAAAAGCCGTCCCTCGTGAACTGCACCCCGAAAGTTGGACACCCAACAATTAAGGGTGCAGTTTTTTATGAGTAAGTCTTCCCTCAGCTTCAAGCTTCAGGTTGTGCAGCACTACCTCTCCGGACTGGAAGGGCAGAAAGCGACAGTGAAGCGTTTTGGTATTGATCACAGTGCGGTCAGAAAGTGGTCCAGCGCATGGAAACTCCATGGCGAAGCCGGACTGACTACAAAGCACTTCAACTACTCCCCGGCCTTTAAAGAATCCGTTATCTTGTATATGCGGGAACACCTTCTGTCTTCCCGGCAGGTCAGTGCAAAGTTCAATATTCCCGCCTTCACCTCGGTTTGTCAGTGGGAACGTTTATATGATGAAGGTGGCCCGGAAGCCCTGAGAAATAACCGTCGCGGGAGAAAAAGGATGTCAGAACCCACCGGAAAGCCGTCGAAAAAAAACGCTTCAGGTTCACTCAGCACAGATGAGCGTGAAGAGCCTGAACAGTTACGCGTTGAAGTGGCTTATTTAAAAAAGCTGCAGGCCTTACTCAGGGAAAAAAACACACCAGAACGCAGGAAAAAGCGCGGGTCGTGAATGAGTTAAGGCAGGAATATCCGCTGTTACGTTTACTGAAAGCATCAGGCATGGCCAGGAGTACGTTCTACTGGCAGCTGGCCGCCTGCAAAAAACCGGACAAATACGCCGACGATAAAGGACGTATATCAGCGTTGTTCCATAAGCATAAAGGGCGATATGGATATCGGAGGATCACACTTGCTGTTCGAAGAACAGGCCACCCCCTTAATCACAAAACGGTTCAGAGGCTGATGCAGCAGTTACAGCTGAAATCCTGTATCCGAAGAAAGAAATACAACTCTTACAAAGGGCGATATGGCAAAGCAGCCGGTAATATCCTGAGCCGTCAGTTCAGCGCGACCAGACCGAACCAGAAATGGGTAACGGACGTAACGGAATTTAGAATCGGTGGGGAAAAGTTGTATTTATCCCCGGTTCTTGATCTGTATAACGGAGAAATCATCGCATATCAGATGGAGCAACGTCCGCATCTGTCGATGGTAGACGATATGCTGTTAAAAGCATTATCAACACTGAATGAAGGCGAACATCCGCTGCTTCATTCAGATCAAGGCTGGCAATATCAGATGGTGCATTATCAGAAGCGGCTGGAGAAAGCAGGTCTAAAGCAAAGTATGTCACGAAAAGGGAACTGTCTGGATAATGCGGTGATAGAAAGCTTCTTCGGGACTTTGAAGAGCGAATGCCTGTATCTTGAAAAGTTCGAAAGTATCAAAGAGTTACGAAACGCAATCGATGAGTATATTTACTGTTACAATCATGAAAGAATAAAACAGAAACTAAAAGGCCTGAGTCCGGTAGAGTACCGAACCCAGTCCCAGATAGTCGCCTGATAAACTGTCCAACTTTAAGGGGTCAGTTCACTTGGGCGCTCACGACATTACTAATTATTGCTTTGATTTTATTCGGTATTGATGGTGCCCGGGGCGGGACTTGAACCCGCACAGCCATACAGCCGAGGGATTTTAAATCCCTTGTGTCTACCGATTTCACCACCCGGGCAGGGTATAAAGTGGAGGCGCGTCCCGGAGTCGAACCGAGGTGGACGGATTTGCAATCCGCTGCATGGCCACTCTGCCAACGCGCCTTTATTCTTTGCGATTATCCGTAATACCGAATAATCTAATCTGGAGCGGGAAACGAGACTCGAACTCGCGACCCCGACCTTGGCAAGGTCGTGCTCTACCAACTGAGCTATTCCCGCAATCTCAACAATTTAACAACTTGCTGATTTCATTTATCTTCTGGCGATTGTAGCGCCGTTCGATGCGTTGCATTCTACTGACCTGAACAAATGAGTCAATAAAATTATCCTCATTTTCCGTCCGTTTGCTGCTTTTTACATCGCATCGATCAGTGTTCAAACAGATCGCCACGCGCGGCGTTTAAATATTGAAACATCGACCAAAAAGTCAGCACCGCGGCGATATACAGGGCTACGACGCCGATGGCCGAAACCAGCTGATTGGGATGCCACAACAATGCCACCAGCGCCAGCATCTGCGCAGTCGTTTTTACTTTGCCGATCCAGGAAACTGCCACGCTGCTGCGCTTGCCGATTTCCGCCATCCATTCACGCAGCGCGGAGATAATAATTTCACGCGCGATCATGGTTGCCGCCGGTAAAGTAATCCACCAGGCGTGAAACTGTTCGGCAACTAACACCAGCGCCATTGCTACCATTACTTTATCTGCAACCGGATCGAGAAAAGCGCCGAAACGCGTCGACTGTTTCCAGCGGCGTGCCAGGAAACCATCAAACCAGTCAGTGATAGCCGCCACGACAAAAATGATGGCGCAAACCATCGGACCCCAGTGGAACGGCAAATAGAAAGCCAGAACGAAAAACGGTATCAGGACGACACGAAAAAGGGTGAGCCACGTCGGAATATTCAATTGCATAAGGTACGCTAACTGTCTGGCATGAGTAGGGTTTACCCGTATGTTGCTACATTGCCGCCGGGGTTTCAATGCTAGTGTTTTAACGAGTAAAAGATTTTCTCCGCCAGGGCATGAGAAATGCCGGGTACTTTGGCAATTTCTTCAACCGAGGCGTTCATTAGCGGCTGCAGGCCGCCCATATATTTCAACAGCTGCTGGCGTCGTTTCGGGCCTACGCCCTCAATGCTTTCCAGCGCGCTGGTATTTTTAACTTTTGCCCGCTTATTGCGGTGCCCCGTTATTGCATGATTGTGAGAGTCGTCACGAATATGCTGAATGACGTGCAACGCTGGCGAATCAGGCGGCAGGGAAAATCCTTCCCCTTCTGGCTCCAGAAACAGCGTTTCCAGACCTGCTTTACGATCGCTGCCTTTCGCTACGCCCAGCAGCAACGGATGATCTTTATTCCAGCCTACATTAAGCTCGGAAAAAACCTGCTTTGCCTGCGCAAGCTGACCTTTACCGCCATCAATAAGGATAACGTCCGGCACTTTCTCCGGCTCCAGCTCTTTGCCGTAGCGCCGCCGCAGTACCTGATTCATCGCTGCATAATCATCGCCTGGTGTAATGCCGGTAATATTATAGCGGCGATATTCAGCGCGTACCGGTCCGTTGCTGTCGAACACTACGCACGAGGCAACGGTTTGCTCGCCCATTGTATGGCTAATATCAAAACACTCCATGCGCTTGACCTGCGGAAGGTCCAGCGCATCCGCCAGCGCCGACAGCCGCTGGTGAATCGTCGATTGCTGCGTAAGTTTGGTTACCAGCGCGGTGGCGGCGTTAGTACGCGCCAGTTTTAAATAACGAGCGCGATCGCCGCGCGGCTTGCTTTGAATATGAATGCGGCGGCCCGCGATCTCACTTAGCGAATCTGCCAGCAGCTCACGCTCCGGCAAGGTAAAGTCCAACAGGATTTCACCAGGTAAGGAGCGCGATTCGCTGCCCTGCAGGTAGAACTGCCCCACAAAGGTTTGCACCACTTCCGCCAGTTCGGTACCGCCCGGAATTTTAGGGAAATAGCTGCGGCTGCCCAATACTTTGCCCTGACGAATAAAAAGTACGTGCAGGCAGGCCAGACCGGCGTCATAGGCCACGCCAATGACATCCAGGTCATCGCCCTGATTCGACACAAACTGCTTTTCGGTAACCCGGCGCACCGCCTGGATCTGATCGCGCAAACGCGCCGCCTCTTCGAAACGCAGCGCCTGACTGGCCTGTTCCATACGACTGACCAGCATATTAAGCACCTGATCATCTTTGCCAGCCAGAAACAGCCGCACATAATCGGTTTGCTGCGCATACTCTTCTTCGCTCACCAGGCCTGCGACGCAAGGACCCAGGCAGCGACCAATTTGATACTGTAAGCAGGGACGCGTGCGGTTGCGGTAAACGTTGTTTTCGCACTGCCGAACAGGGAAGATTTTCTGCAACAGCGCCAGGGTTTCACGCACCGCATAACCATTGGGAAAGGGCCCGAAATACTCGCCTTTCGCATGTTTGGCTCCGCGATGGATGGCCAGGCGCGGGTGCGGATCGCCGCTTAAAAAGATATAAGGGTAAGATTTATCGTCACGCAGCAAAACGTTGTAGCGCGGCTGATAAAGCTTGATGTAGTTATGCTCAAGCAGCAGCGCTTCTGTTTCGGTATGCGTGACGGTGACGTCAATATGGTGAATATTGGCCACTAATGCTTCAGTTTTACGGCTGGCAAGGTTGCTGCGAAAGTAGCTGCTAAGGCGCTTTTTTAAATCTTTCGCTTTGCCAACGTAAATAACCGTACCGTCACTGCCATACATCCGGTAGACGCCCGGCTGACTGGTAACGGTTTTCAGGAAGGATGTTGCGTCAAAAACGTCACTCACTACTAATCAACGACTCCGCATTAAACAGGCCATGACGGATGGCCAGATGCGTCAACTCTACGTCGCCACTAATATTCAGTTTACTAAACATACGGTAACGGTAGCTGTTGACGGTTTTAGGGCTAAGATTCAGCTGTTCAGAAATATCTGTCACTTTCTGCCCTTTGGTAATCATCAGCATAATCTGCAATTCCCGTTCCGACAAACAGCTAAAGGGAGATTCGCTCTTTTCCGGTTCTATCTGACTCAGCGCCATCTGCTGTGCGATATCTGAAGCGATATAACGCTGGCCTGAATGAACGGAACGGATAGCGCTGATGACTTCCTGCGGCGCGGCACCTTTGCTGAGATAGCCTGCCGCCCCTGCCTGCATAACCTTAGCGGGCAGTGGATTTTCCGTATGAATAGTCAGCATAATGATTTTGGCATCTGGATTGAAACGAACAATTTTACGTGTTGCTTCCAGCCCGCCAATGCCCGGCATGTTCATATCCATCAAGATGACATCAACCTGATTGGTACGACACCATTTTACCGCATCCTCACCACAGCAGGCTTCACCGGTTACCTGTATACCTTTGATATCTTCCAGTATGCGACGAATCCCTGCGCGTACCAGTTCGTGATCATCCACAAGAAGAATGCTAATCAAAAGAGGATTTCTCCGGAATGGTGATGTTTATGGTCGACACTTTAATTAACCGGCTTAATGTTACTCTCTTTCGTGACAGGTTTGAACATAATTCACCGTTTTTTTAAGAGGGTATAATAGCGCGCGCGCGCTGTTTTTATTCTTCCTGCTGCCGCGCTATTTATTGGGTCCCTGACAATAAAGCGTTAAAAATAAGCAAAAAAGCACCATATAATTTAAAAACTATATTTTACAGTAACTTACATTAATAACCACAGTGATTATTAATTTTTAAATAACAGCCTCTGGCGCGTCACGCTCGCCATTAAATAGCAGAAAAATTTTATTTAACATTCCCGTTTATTACGCCGATTTATTCTCCACCGGCAGTAGTTAAGGGGAAAAAATGGCGCCTGATTTATGTTATACTTTCTTCACATCGCTCATTTGAGTAATACCTCAAATTTTTACATTGCGTTATCAAGGAGAAAATATGGGTTATAACGATTTTACAACTTCAGAAGAAACGGCAAAACTGGCTAATGAAGTCGCCTGCCTGAAAGCAATGGTTACCATGATGTTAAAAGGCATGGGCCAGGCAGATGCGGGAAAAGTGATTATCAATATGGAACGTGTTATCGCCCAGCTGGACGATCCGCAACAGGCGGAAACCTTCAGTCAGACCATCGGCCAGATCAAAGCTGCCTATCGCCGTTAAAACCCATTAAACCCATTGATTTCACGACATTCTTCACGCATGTTATGCGTTTTGTCGCGGAATAAACAATGGGTTTACTGTTAAAAGCGTTGGTTGGCGCGCTGGTAGTGGTCGCAATTGGTCTACTGGCAAAAAGTAAAAATTATTATATCGCTGGCCTTCTGCCGCTGTTCCCTACGTTTGCGCTGATAGCGCATTATCTGGTCGCTACCGATAAGGGCATCGCGGCGCTGCGCACCACGCTGATTTTCGGTATGTGGGCTATCCTGCCCTACTTTCTTTATTTACTCTCGCTATGGTTTTTTATTGGCATGATGCGGCTGCCTTTAGCTCTGGCCAGCGCCGTGCTGTGCTGGATACTGGCCGCATGGCTGCTTATTACGTTATGGACGCGTTGGCATTAACGCCCACGCGATTGCCAGTTCATGGAAACGCCGAGCGAAGGCAGTACCTCTTCCGGGCTGAAACGACGTGCGCCGCGATACTTCTCCGCCAGCTCACGCTGCCTGACCGGAATTTTTACGGCAAATAAATTATCTTCTGACTGAATCAATCCCGGCGTTAAAGGTTCAAATTCCACTTTATGTTGTTCGAACATCTGCTCCAGCATCGGCGTAGCGGCGCTGACTAAATAATCAATACCAGACATTTCCGCCAGCTGTACCGCATGCCAAAGGATGGTAAGCGGCAGATCGGCATCCACATCAAGCCTGGCGGAAAAGCGCGACATTTCCCATACGGCTTCTTTACGATCGAAAGGCACACTAATCCCTTCAATATTGCCCGGTTCGCGCCATTGCATGAGACGCGCGCAGCCGCAAATCCCCATACGCGCATGCCAGGCAATAAGCCAGGTGACGTCAGAACGGTCAAAACGATCATACTCCTGACCTGGCGTACTGAGTCGGGAAGGTATTGACCACCCTTCACCGCGAGCAAAAACGCTATAACGATAGCTGCCCAACTCCGCCAATAACGAGGATGGCATATCCTTTAGCTGGGTTTGAATAATTTTCATCATATTCCCGTGTCGCACTCCCTCGTTTAAGCCGTTTGATACGGCGTTAGCCCAGCTGATACCCCGGCCGAAGGGTAGACAACTGGTTAACCTTATGAAACTACTAATTTTAGTAGTTGCGCTGAAGGTCACAATAAACCAATGGCGGCCGCATAGCTGGCAACCTGCGTTTTATTCGGCGCGTTAAAACGCCTCTGCAGATTTTTTTGATGAAAATTTACCGTATGGGGCGAGATAGCAAGTATCAGGGAAATTTCTACTGCTGTTTTCCCTTCCGCTGTCCATTTCAATATTTCCAGTTCACGCTGACTTAAGGTTATATCTAAAATACGCATCGAAGCATCATCTAAACGAAGCAATGTGAGCAATGACAGATCCAGTAGATACTGTAGTCTCAATTGTTGCTCCGGCAATAAATTCAACATATTTACTGGCTTTTTAGACGCGGCGGATAATATGCCAACCGCGCGATTAGGCGCCATCATTGAACAGGAAAAGCCGGAAGCCAGCCCATACTCTTTTGCTGCCTGCCAGAATATTTCATTCCGTTCAGAAACAGCATCCTTCCACACTAAAAACTTTCCCGGCAACTGGCAAATGAGAAGAACAGGATCAACAGCATAATAATTTTCGTTATCGTATTGCTTTATCCAGCCGGCTGGATAGGTAGTAAAAAGAAACGTCTTAGGCCGGGTAAAAGGAACAGGATGTCGAATAAGCAAAGCGAATTGATCTAAGCCCAACGTTTCCACCTGACGCTGTAACGCTTTTGTTAGCTCTTTTGTATTTTTCAGTAAAAGGAACTGAGCCTCGATCTCCTTGCGCCAGGCGAAGTAATCATCGAACGTCATTAAAGCCTCACCGGTACGCGGAAGCCGCTCGTGCCGTGGTTTAAGTCAAATTGCTACCGATGTAACAAAAAATTAAATGCTCACGAAAAGTTATTTTAATTATATTGCAGCCTGGCCCGAACTGCGCTAACGCGGCATTTAGTATCCGTTAAGCAGAAGTAAACTAATTGCTTAAATCCTTACTCACTTATCCCTGTAATTTAGTAAAGTTAAATTAATCAGTCCTGATTTAACTCAATATTTCCGAATGAAACCCAAGAATAAGATTTTTCCTAAAAATATTCAATCCCCTTGCAATTCATTACTTTTCTCTCTCAACAAACAGTAACGAAACTCACGCTTCACTCCTGATTAAATAGCGTAAAATCTATTCAACCTAACGCTTATTATAGCAAAAGCTATTACCTGAGCTGATGGTTAATATTGATCTATAAGCAAAAAAGAAATGTTCAATAAGGTTTTTTTAGTGTGCTACTAATAATTTTTTAAAGAATTATTCCGGGTTATAATAAAGGCTGCTTACCTTTAGTCGTTGAGCTTTACAGGATGCGCTCAAAACGCGCCTAAAATGATGTCCCTTTTATCCGCGATCGATGCCAGGAAAGTCTGCATTATCGGCACAGGCCGTAACCGTGCATTCCTAAATGAAAATGCGTGGCATGGGCGGCGTTATAATCGGGGCCCAGTGAATTGCCAAACCAGGCGCAGCTGGCGTTAAACCATTGATGTAATAATGACGAAGCGTTGCCCGTTGGCTGCCAGTCACGACTCACGCTGATACGCTTACCATTTTCCAGTCGAAACGCCGTAACGTCCCAGGCGTTGGCGCTGGCATGTTCGCTCAGCCGTCCCTGGGCGCGATGATAAATATTGCGGCAGGCGTAGCTGCCTACATGCTCTATTCGCGCCAATGGCGAATGCAGCGTACTCTCTGTCGCCATTTTATTGGCCTGAATCACAAACATTGTACTGCTTACCGCCAGCGGACAGCTGACCAGAAAGCTGCTGCTCAGTGCGACGTTCGCAAAACGCTGGACACGAATCGGCATCTCCAGCGGGCAGGCGCCTTTGATCGCCGGAGGTTGCGTAAAGCTCACCCACCCGGCGTCACGGGCGCGCTGCAAAACCGCCAGGCAGGCCGCCGGATCGTCGCGCAGGCGTTGAAGTTTATAGCGGGTTATCGGACCAGACGGATCCGTAACGGACAGCGGCGTAAAAGGATTCCAGTGAGCAGGTAAATGGCGTTGAAGCCAGGGAAAACCAGCCAGTCCGATCAGAATGATAAGCAGCGTTACTGCCATCATTTTCACCTTTGCTTCCCCTGTCACCGCTACGGCTGTTCATTAATTGTAGCCGCTAACGCGCTCCCGCCCCCTTAATCACGCCGTTGTGACATTTTTTAAACCAGAGCTGGATAAAAATTGTGCCTTTGCATCAATTGTAAATAAATGATACCAATATCGGTCATTTAATCCTGTAGGATTGGCAAAAATCATTAGCTGATAATCGGCTAATTACACTATCTTATGCCAACTTACCTGCCGGTAAGCCTAATAAATATCGGCCAGCAGAGCCGCACAACATCACAGACAGGAACCACCTCATGGTAGATCAATCAAAAGAGACACCGCAGCACGCAGCAAGCCCGGATAAGCTCCGGCGCAGCCTTCATAATCGTCATATACAGCTGATCGCTATCGGCGGCGCTATCGGCACCGGCCTGTTTATGGGATCCGGGAAAACCATCAGCCTGGCAGGCCCCTCGATCATTTTTGTGTATATGATCATCGGCTTTATGCTGTTTTTCGTCATGCGCGCAATGGGCGAGCTGCTGCTTTCCAACCTTGAATATAAATCCTTTAGTGATTTCGCCGCCGACCTGCTTGGCCCCTGGGCCGGCTATTTTACCGGCTGGACCTACTGGTTCTGTTGGGTGGTCACCGGCATTGCCGATGTGGTCGCGATCAGCTCCTATTTTCAGCTCTGGTTCCCGGACTTCTCCGTCTGGATGAGCGCCCTGCTCTGCGTTGTGGTGTTTCTGACGCTGAATATCGTCACGGTGAAACTCTTTGGCGAGATGGAGTTCTGGTTTGCCATTATTAAAATTGTCGCCATTGTCGCGCTGATCGTTACCGGCATTGTGCTGGTGGCGATGCACTACCCGTCTCCCGGTGGCGGCACGGCGTCCCTGGCGAATATCTGGAATCAGGGCGGCATGTTCCCGAAAGGGTTAAGCGGCTTCTTTGCCGGTTTCCAAATCGCCGTTTTTGCGTTTGTCGGCATCGAGCTGGTTGGCACCGCCGCCGCAGAAACGCACGATCCGCATAAGGTTCTGCCGCGCGCCATTAATGCTATTCCGTTGCGCATTATTATGTTTTACGTGCTGGCGTTAATGGTGATTATGGCGGTGACGCCCTGGAGCCATGTGGTGGCCGAGCGTAGCCCGTTTGTTGAGATGTTTATGCTGATTGGCCTGCCTGCGGCGGCCAGCATCGTGAACTTCGTCGTGCTGACATCCGCCGCCTCCTCTGCCAACAGCGGAATTTTCTCCACCAGCCGTATGCTTTATGGTCTGGCGGAACAGGGCGTTGCGCATCGTATGTTTGGCCGTCTTTCTGTACGTGCGGTGCCGACGTCAGGCCTGTTCTTCTCCTGCTTCTGTTTGCTGATTGGCGTTGCGCTGATTTATTTGATCCCGAACGTGATGACGGTCTTTACGATGGTCACCACCGTTTCAGCAATTCTGTTTATGTTTGTCTGGAGTATTATCCTTTTCTCCTGGCTGGTCTGGCGCAAAAAATATCCGCAGCGTCACGCGGAGTCGCGTTTTAAGATGCCGCTGGGCAGGCTGATGTGTTGGGTATGTCTGGCCTTCTTTGTCTTTGTTATCGTGCTGCTTACGTTGCAGGAGGATACGCGCCAGGCGTTAATGGTTACCCCGCTGTGGTTTATCCTGCTGGGTATTGGCTGGTGGATGCGCAGCCGCAGGTCCACCTGATGAGTTAACGAAAAAGGGCGAACCGGTGTTCGCCCTTTTTGCTGGAAGTTTCAGGAGTCTGCTGCGCCATCAGAAAAGAAACGCCCGGCTGAACGTCACCATTCCCGCGCCCTGATTCGATATCTGATGCGCCGCTTAACGCACGCGGATCCCTTCAATCACCATATGCTGTACGTTAGCCACCGTCTGGTTAAAAAACTGCTCGTCATTTAATGTCTTTCCGGTTACGGCCTCGACCTGCGCCGCGAAGTCTGCGTAATGCTGTGTGGTTGCCCACAGCATAAACACCAGATGCTGCGGCTCAACCGCTACCAGCCGTTTCTGGGCGATCCAGTTTTCAATCACGCGCGATTTCTCATCAATCAGCGCCTTCAGGCTCCCCTCCAGTTCGGCCTTTAATAACGGCGCGCCCTGCAGCATTTCAAGGCAGAACAGTCGCGAAGCCTGAGGATGATCGCGTGAAACTTCCAGCTTAAGCTGGATATAGTGCCGAATCGCCGCCAGCGGCTCCTGATCCTCACGCAGCGCCCGCAGCGGAGTCAGCCAGACATCAAGGATATTCTTCAGCACGGCGATATAGAGCGCTTCCTTGGAGGGAAAGTAGTAAAGCAGATTGGTTTTCGATACGCCAGCCAGTTCAGCAACCTTATCAAGGCTGGTACCGTGCATGCCAAACTGTGAAAAATATTCCAGCGCCGCGTCAAGAATCACTGAACGTTTTACCGCCGCCGCCCGCGAACGGCGCGTTGGTGCTTTGTTAACCACTTTTACTCAGTTCCTTTTCCTGAACGATGCACGCGTTGCATCTTAGCAGCCGGGCGGTTAAGCGCCGAAAAATTACGCCTTATGTCGCCCGGCTGCGTCCGTAAATAACCCACCAGCCAACCTGCACCTGCGCGGTATTTTCCCGCGCTCCATTCTGCGCTGGGTAAAGCTACTTTTCACCGGTCGCAGGTTGCTCTGCTGTGCGCCTTTTCAGTTTGAGTTCGCTGACCAATACGCCCAGCACAATCAGAGCGCCGCCAGGGATTGCCGCGCCGGGCAGACGCTCACCGGCAATACGCCCGACAACGCCCGCCCATACCGGCTCACCGGCATAGATCACCGTGGCACGCGTCGGCGAAACGCTGCGCTGTACCCAGTTCATGGTGACCTGAATCAGTGCGCTGGCCAGTCCCAGCCCCAGCGCGCTCCCCCACAGGTAAGGCGACATCGGCGGCACGCTTTCACCATTAGGCTGCATTAACAGAAATGAGAGCAGCGACGCTACCGCCAGTTGAATAATAGTAACGCGCCGAATATCGACTTTTCCCGCGCTGGCGCCGATCAAAATAATTTCTGCCGCGATAGCCAGCGTGCTGAGCAAGGTGGCGATTTCACCCTGATTAAATGCCAGCCCGCCGCTTTCCGGCCCCGCCACCAGCAATAAGCCGCCAAACGCCAACACCACGCCGCACCAGGACATCAGCCCCGGCATCTTGCCTAAAAACGCCCACTGTAACAGCGGCACCAGCGGCACATAGAGCGCGGTAATAAAAGCGGACTGGCTGCCGGAAATGGTCTGCATGCCCCAGGTTTGCAAACCGTAACCGCAGCCGATGGCGATACCTATCCATAAACCCGCCACCAGTTCCTGACGCGTAAATCCGCGCAGTGAACGCCATGAAAACAGCGTCAGCAGCAGAGCGGCGGTAGCAAAACGCACGCCGACAAAAAAGAACGGGCCGCTCATGGTCATGGCGTGATGCACCACCATAAAGGTGCCGCCCCAGATCATAGTGATAAAAATCAGGATCCCTTCCTGCAAGGTAAGGTTCCATTTGTAGCGTGTTAAACGACCAGCCATATTCAGAAAGTCCCGAAAAACAGAGGGCAACAGTGTGCTTGCCCGCTTGCTGCGGGTCAATGCCGTTGTCGCTGCCAGGCAAGGCCGTGGACTTCTTCTATACTCTGTTACTGATGTTATCTTTCATTGCTACAGGAGAACGTTATGTCAAAGAAACAATCCCAGCAGAGTAAAGACGATCCAAAACAGGCGCCGGAATCAGGCGATAAAAAACCTGCCACGCCGAAAAAGTAAACGGGCCCGGCTTATTGCCGTAGCGATCGACAACATTTAACCGGGAGCCGAAGATGGCAAAAATTCTGGTGCTTTATTATTCAATGTATGGACATGTTGAAACCATGGCGCAGGCGGTTGCCGAAGGCGCCCGTAATGTGAACGGCGCTGAAGTGACAATAAAACGCGTTCCTGAAACCATGGATACTGAGCGTTTTGCTCAGGTTGGCGGTAAGACAAATCAGGATGCGCCAGAGGCGACACCAGAAGAACTGCCGCAGTATGATGCCATTCTTTTCGGCACCCCTACCCGTTTTGGCAATATGTCTGGCCAGATGCGCACCTTCCTCGATCGCACCGGTGGTCTTTGGGCCTCCGGCGCGCTCTACGGCAAGCTGGCCAGCGTATTTAGCTCTACCGGCACCGGCGGCGGGCAAGAGCAGACGATTACCTCTACCTGGACCACCCTGGCGCACCACGGCATGGTTATTGTGCCCATTGGTTACGGTACGAAAGAACTCTTTGATATCAGTCAGGTACGCGGCGGCACGCCTTATGGCGCGACCACCTATGCCGGCGGCGACGGATCTCGTCAGCCGAGTGCAGAGGAACTGGCTATCGCCCGTTTCCAGGGTGAACATGTCGCCCGACTGGCGGTTAAACTCAACGGATAGTCTCAATCAACACAGGAGAACATTATGGCAACGCAACAATCCAAAGCACATCATGTTGGCGAATGGGCAAGCCTGCGCCATACCTCACCTGAGATTGCTGAGGCAATTTTTGAAGTCGCAAATTATGACGAAAAGCTGGCAGAAGAGATTTGGCGCCAGCAGGGAAATGACGAAGTACTGTTTCGCGCTTTTGATAAAACCGAGGCTGATGTGCTGACGTGGGATGACGTCGTCGTCGAACGAAAAAACGTGTAACCCACTTCAAACGCTTTAGGGGCGGGATTTCCCCGCCCTGTTTTTTAGCCAGCGAAAAGGAATCTTCTATGTCAACCTACCAGTCAGTTAATCCCGCCACCAATGAAGTCATTAAAACCTGGCCTGAACATGATGCCGGATATGTTGAATCCGCTCTGGAAAGCGCCGCGCAACTCTATCAATCCGAATGGTCGAAAGGCGATATTCAGCCGCGCATTCAGGTGCTGCATAAACTCGCCGATCTGATTGAAAGCCGGGCGGACGAACTGGCAAAAATCGCCAGCCTTGAAATGGGCAAACTGCTGAAACAGAGTCGCGGCGAAGTGCAAATCTGTGCGCAGATTGCGCGTTATTATGCGGAACATGCCGAAAAGTTTCTGCAGCCGGTGCCCTATCCCACCAGCCTGGGCGAAGCCTGGATTGAACATCATCCTGTTGGCGTGCTGGTTGCGGTTGAGCCGTGGAACTTCCCCTATTATCAGCTTATGCGCGTACTGGCGCCTAATCTGGCTGCGGGTAATCCGGTGCTGGCTAAACATGCCGCCATCGTACCGCATTGCGCCAGCGCCTTTGAGCAGCTGGTGCGTGATGCCGGTGCGCCGGACGGCGCCTGGACGAACCTGTTTATCTCCAGCGATAAAGTGGCCGAGCTGATTGCCGACGATCGGGTTCAGGGGGCAGCCCTGACCGGTTCGGAGCGCGCCGGTAGCGCCGTTGCGCAGCAGGCGGGTAAATACCTGAAGAAAACAACCCTTGAGCTGGGCGGCAACGATGTCTTTGTCGTACTGGATGATTGTGATTTAGACGAAGCGGTTAAACAGGGTGCGCAGGCGCGCCTCAGCAATACCGGTCAGGTTTGTACCGCGGCGAAACGCTTTATTGTTCAGCGCAGCGTGGCCGATCGCTTCCTGGAAAAATTTACCGAAGCCTTTAAAGCGGTAAAAATCGGCGATCCGCTGGATGAAAGCACCACGCTTGGCCCGCTTTCCTCCGCCAGCGCGCGCGATACCCTGGTAAAACAGGTTAAAGAGGCGCTGGCTCATGGTGCCCATCTGCACTACGGCGGTGAAATTGTCCCCGGCCCCGGCTGTTTTTATCAGCCCACCATTCTGACCCAGATTACCCGCGACAATCCGGCCTGGTTTACCGAGTTCTTCGGCCCGGTCGCGCAGGTTTACGTGGTTGATAATGATGATGACGCAGTGAAGTTAGCCAATGATTCCCACTACGGCCTGGGCGGCGCGGTTTTTACCGGCGACATCGCCCGCGGTAAACGGCTGGCATCGCGGATTGAAACCGGTATGGTCTTTATCAACTCCGCCAGCGATACGGCAGCCGAACTGCCTTTTGGTGGGATTAAACGTTCCGGCTATGGACGCGAGCTGTCCGATTTGGGAATTAAAGAGTTCGTTAACCAAAAGCTGGTGGTGGTATCGGGCCAGTAATTTTCCGGCGCAACAGTAATAGCGGTCGGGCGGTGACCAACTGCCGCTCAGCCCGCCCTGTTTATTGCCGCAGAATCATTAACGTTTATAGCCAAAACCGCCGCTCATATCGTTAAGGTAATAGTAGCGGCGATCTTGATAAGAGCAGTCTCTTGCTCCGCTATGCATCACAGCGTTTAGCGATCGCGTTAAACACGTCTTTATTTGCCGCGTCCAGGTAAGCCAGT
>Ga0209463_1000449_pt1 | contig 33267 bp, 26 predicted proteins | sample AgamicMgSfrz_FD_187169 | JGI IMG/M metagenome (GOLD analysis project Ga0209463, IMG submission 187169) | Agave microbial communities from Guanajuato, Mexico - Mg.Sf.rz (SPAdes) (version 2) | ecosystem: Host-associated > Plants > Phyllosphere > Phylloplane/Leaf | place: Guanajuato, Mexico...
GACGATGCGGCCGCCGCGTACCGCTTCGTGCCGGTCGCGCTCGAGCCGTCGGACCGCGCGGTGCTGCACGCGCGGATCGCGCAGCGCTTCGACGCGATGCTCGACGCGGGCTTCATCGACGAAGTCGAACGGCTGCGGCGCCGCGACGATCTCCATCCCGACCTGCCGTCGATGCGTTGCGTCGGCTACCGGCAGGCGTGGGAATTCCTCGACGGCGATACCGACTACCGGACGATGCGCGACAAGGGCATCTTCGCAACCCGCCAGCTGTGCAAGCGCCAGATCACGTGGCTGCGCGCGATGCCGGAGCGGATCGTGGTCGACTGCATCGCGCCGGATTCGACGGCCCGCGCGCTCGACGCGCTCGAACGCGTGCTCGACGGCCGCACGCCGGACTAGCCGCTCAGCCCGCCCGACGCGCCGCCAGGCGCGCGCGCGCGCCGTCGACGATCCACGCGATGCCGCGCTCGAACGCTTCGTCACCGCTGCGCTCGCGCAGCGCGGCCCAGCCTTTCGCGAACAACGGGTACTCGGCCGCGTCCGGCAGCAGCGCATCGGCGTCGCCATTCGGCCGCGCCTGCTCTTCCAGCACCCATCCGACCACGAAGCGCCCGATCGCGACCATCACGTCGACCGCCTCGTCCGGCTTGAAACCCGCTTCACCGAGCAGCGCGACCTTGCGTTCGATCGAACTGAAATGCAGCGCGCGCGGTCGCGTGCCGGCGTGCAGGCGCGCGCCGTCGCGATAGGCGAGCAGCGCGCGGCGAAAACTGCGCGCGTTCTCGGCGAGCCACACATCCCACACGTCGCCCGGTCGGGGCAGCGACTCACCGTGGCGCTCCAGCATGATCGCCTCGGCCATCGCGTCGAGCAGCTCGGCCTTGTTCCTGAAATGCCAGTACAGCGTCGGCGACTGCACGCCGAGCCGCTCGGCGAGCCGCCGCGTGGACAGCCCGTCGATCCCCACCTCATCCAGCAATTCGAGCGCCGCGCGCAATACCGTGTCGCGCGTCAGTCGCGCGCCTGTGTCCTTCATCTCTATCACCGATAGGGAAACTGTGGAATACTATGCACTCTATCATCGATAGAGTGATGCTCTTGAATCCGTCCCTGATTGCCATCCTGGCCACGGTCCTGCTCGACGCGATCGGCGTCGGGATCGTGATGCCGATCCTGCCCGGGCTGCTGCGCTCGCTCGCCGCCGCGGGCAGCACCGACACCCACTACGGCATCCTGCTCGCGCTGTACGCGTTCGCGCAGTTCCTGTGTGCGCCGCTGCTCGGCGCGTTGAGCGACCGTTTCGGCCGGCGCCCGGTGCTGCTCGCGTCGCTGGCCGGCGCCGCGCTCGACTATCTGCTGATGGCGCTCGCACCGACACTCGCGTGGCTTTACGTCGGCCGGCTGATCGCGGGCATCACCGGCGCGAACGTCGCGGTCGCGACTGCGTACGTGACCGACGTGACGGCCGAGCCCGACCGCGCACGGCGCTTCGGCCAGCTCGGCGCGATGATGGGCATCGGCTTCATCGCCGGCCCGTTGATCGGCGGGCTGCTCGGCGTGCTGCATCTGCGTGCGCCGTTCGTCGCGGCCGCGTTGCTCAACGCGCTGAATCTCCTGCTCGTGTGGCGCGTGCTGCCGGAATCGCGGCCGCGTTCGGCCCGCGAAGGCCGGGCGGTCGGCGCGCTCAACCCGTTCGCGAGCCTGCGCCGGCTGAGCGGCGCGCCCGCGCTGGCGCCGCTGGTCGGCATCTACGTGATCGTGGCGCTCGTGTCGCAGGCGCCCGCGACGCTGTGGATTCTCTACGGCCAGGAACATTTCGGCTGGTCGACGCCGGTCGCGGGGCTGTCGCTCGCAGGCTACGGCGCGTGCCACGCGCTCGCACAGGCGTTCGCGATCGGGCCGCTGATCGCGCGGCTCGGCGAGCGGCGCGCGCTCGCGCTGGGCCTCGCGGGCGATGCGCTCGGGCTGGCGATCATCGCGTTCGCGACCGCCGCATGGGTGCCGTTCGCGCTGCTGCCGCTGTTCGCGGCCGGCGGCATGACGCTGCCGGCATTGCAGGCGATGCTCGCGCGGCAGGTCGACGATGCGCGCCAGGGCGAACTGCAAGGCACGCTGGCGAGCGTGGCGAGCCTGATCGGCGTCGCGGGGCCGCTCGTCGTCACCGCGACCTACGCGGCGACGCGTGCGACATGGCCGGGGCTCGTGTGGGCCGCGGCCGCGCTGCTGTACCTGCTCGTGCCGCCGTTGCTGGCCGGCGCGCGCCCGGCGAACGCGCCGCGGGCGTCCGCATAAGCGTCGACGTGCGCCGTCGCGCTGAGCCCGCGACCGTCCGAAAAAAAACCGCCCGGATCGCTCCGGGCGGCTTTTCCTGCTGCATCTGCTTGCCCTGCGTCAGACCACGACCGTCTGCGCCTCGCCTTCGCGGGTCGCACGCACGGTGCCGATCTTCCACACCTGTTCGCCGGCGGCGGTCAGGTCGGCGATCGCCGCGTCGGCATCGGCCGCCGACACGATCACGGCCATGCCGATCCCGCAGTTGAACACGCGGTGCATTTCCGCGTCGGCGACGCCGCCGTGCTCCTGCAGCCACTTGAACAGCGGCGGCAGCGGCCATGCTTTCTGGTCGAGCTCGGCGGTGAGGCCTTCGCGCAGCACGCGCGGGATGTTTTCGACGAGGCCGCCGCCCGTGATGTGCGCCATGCCCTTCACCGACAGCTTCTGCATCAGCGCGAGCAGCGGCTTCACGTAGATGCGCGTGGGCGCCATCAGCGCGTCGGCCAGCGAGCGGCCATGGAAATCGGCGGACAGATCCGGGTTCGCGCGCTCGATGATCTTGCGCACGAGCGAGAAGCCGTTCGAGTGGATGCCGCTCGACGCAAGGCCCAGCACCACGTCGCCTTCGGCGATCGTGCTGCCGTCGATGATCTTGCTCTTCTCGACCGCGCCGACCGCGAAGCCGGCCAGATCGTATTCGCCGTCCGGGTACATGCCCGGCATTTCGGCCGTTTCACCGCCGATCAGCGCGCAGCCCGACAGTTCGCAGCCCTGCGCGATGCCCTTGACGACCGTGGCGGCCGTGTCGACGTCGAGCTTGCCGCACGCGAAGTAGTCGAGGAAGAACAGCGGCTCGGCGCCCTGCACGAGGATGTCGTTGACGCTCATCGCGACCAGATCCTGGCCGACGGTGTCGTGTTTGTTCAGATGAAACGCGAGCTTGAGCTTGGTGCCGACGCCGTCGGTGCCCGACACGAGCACGGGCTCCTTGTACTTCTTCGGCACTTCGAACAGCGCGCCGAACCCGCCGATGCCGCCGAGCACGCCGTCGCGCAGGGTTTTCTTCGCAAAAGGCTTGATCTTGTCGATGAGCGCGTCGCCTGCGTCGATGTCGACACCTGCGTCGCGATAGGACAGACCCTGAGCGTCGGGAGCGGATTTCGGAGGATTCATGGGGGAATGCGAGAAGGTCGGTAAAATGCGATTTTACCCGAAGCCGGCCCGTTGGCCGGAATTCCCAGCACCGAATCGTCAGGGATTGCATCTTGGTCAACACGTCCCCGTTTTCATCGCCGGGCGAAGCGCGCCGAAACCCGCGCCGCGCCGCCGTGCGTACGGTCGCGCGTGAAGCCAGCCGAGGCGCCTTCCCCCGCGCGTGCCCGACGTACGGCGCGCGTTTTTTCAACCGATCCGCATTGTGACTGCTGTGTCCCGTCAACTGACGCTCGATCTCGGCACGCCGCCGCCCGCCACGTTCGACAACTTCATCATGAGCGACGAGAACGACGAGCTCGTCACGCGCCTGCAGAAGCTCGATCTCGCGCTCGCGGCCGGCCCCGTGCCGGACCGGTCGTTCTACATCTGGGGCGAGCCGGGCAGCGGCCGCACCCACCTGCTGCAGGCGCTCGTGAGCGACGCGTCGTACGGCTATGCGCGCTACCTGACGCCGCAGAGCCCGCTCGGCGCGTTCACGTTCGACCCGCGCATCGGCATCTATGCGATCGACGACTGCGACCGGATGAGCGACACGCAGCAGGTCGCGCTGTTCAATCTGTTCAACGAAGTGCGTGCGCACCCGTCGAGCGCGTTCGTCGCGGCGGGCCCGGCGGCGCCGCTCGCGCTCGACGTGCGCGAGGATCTGCGCACGCGCCTCGGCTGGGGGCTCGTGTTCCACCTGTCGCCGCCGTCCGACGCCGGCAAGATCGCCGTGCTCAAGCTCGCGGCGAAGGAGCGCGGGATCGCGCTCACCGACGACATCGCCGCGTACCTGCTGACCCATTTCCGCCGCGACATGCCGAGCCTGATGGCCCTGCTCGACGCGCTCGACCGCTTCTCGCTCGAGCAAAAGCGAGCGGTCACGCTGCCGCTGCTGCGCCGGATGCTCGCGCGTCCCGGCGACGACATCACACCACCGGGCACGGGCCCGAACCGCTTCGAGTAAAATGCGCTTCCATGACTAATCTGGCACTCTTTGACCTCGATCACACGCTGATCCCGACCGATAGCGACCACGAATGGGGTCGCTTCATGGTGAAGCTCGGCATCGTCGACGCGGAAAGCTTCTCGCGTCAGAACGACCAGTTCTTCGCCGACTACAAGGCCGGCCAGCTCGACATCCACGCGTACCTGTGCGCGATGCTCACGCCGCTCGCGAAGTATTCGCGCGCGCAACTGGCCGAATGGCACGAGCAGTACATGCACGAGGTGATCCGGCCGGCGATGACGCCCGCCGCGCTCGAACTCGTGCGCCGGCATCTCGATGCGGGCGACCTGTGCTGCGTCGTGACGGCGACCAACGAATTCATCACGCGCCCGATCGCGACCGCGTTCGGCGTCGACACGCTGATCGCGTGCGAGGTCGAAACGACCGACGGGCATCCCGATTCGCCGTACACGGGCCGGCCGACCGGCACGCCGAGCTATCGCGAAGGCAAGATCGTGCGCACCGAAGCGTGGCTCGCGTCGCTCGGCAAGCATTGGGACGACTTCGAACACAGCTATTTCTACAGCGACTCGCACAACGACATCCCGCTGCTCGAGAAAGTCACCGACCCGATCGCGACCAACCCTGACGACACGCTGCGCGCGCATGCAAGCAACCGCGGCTGGCGTATCCTCGATCTCTTCTGAACGTCGTGATCAAAAAATTCATTCGCAAGCTCCTCGGCCAGGACGAAACCGAGCAAACGCATCCCGCAGCGGCCCCGGCCGACGAAGCGGCCCCTGCTGCCCCGCGCGCCCCGAAGGGCGCCCGCGGCGGCGGCGCGAAGAAACCGCGCAGCAACCATGAGCCGACCGTCGTGCCGGCCAGCGTGCACGGCATCAACCCGGCGCTGATCTCGAAGAACGCGGTGCGCGTGACCGACACGCTGCAGCAGGCGGGCTTTCGCGCGTTCATCGTCGGCGGCGCCGTGCGCGACCTGCTGCTCGGCATCGCGCCGAAGGATTTCGACGTCGCGACCGACGCAACGCCGACCGAGGTGCAGCGCCTGTTCCGCCGTGCGCGCCTGATCGGCCGCCGCTTCCAGATCGTCCACGTGCAGTTCGGCCAGGACCTCATCGAAGTGTCGACGTTCCGCGCGCTGGTCGACGCGCCGCCCGAGGCGGCCGCGGCCACGGCCGAGCCGCCGCGGCGCCTGAAGCGCGACGAACTCGATCGCCGCACGCATGCGGTCGACGCCAGCGGCCGCGTGCTGCGCGACAACGTGTGGGGCGAGCAGCACGAGGACGCCGCACGCCGCGACTTCACGATCAACGCGATGTACTACGACCCGTCGACGCAGACGGTGCTCGACTACCACGACGGGATGGCCGACGTACGCGCCCGCCTGTTGCGGATGATCGGCGATCCGGCCACGCGCTTTCGCGAGGATCCGGTGCGGATGCTGCGCGTCGTGCGCTTCGCGGCGAAGCTCGGCTTCGAGATCGAGCCGCATACGCGCGAGCCGATCCACGCGCTCGCCGACCTGATCAACAACGTGCCGGCCGCACGCCTGTTCGACGAAATGCTGAAGCTGCTGCTGTCGGGCCACGCGCTCGCGTGCCTGCAGCGGCTGCGCAAGGAAGGCCTGCATCACGGGCTGCTGCCGCTGCTCGACGTCGTGCTCGAACAGCCCCAGGGCGAGAAATTCATCACGCTCGCGCTGAACAACACCGACGCGCGCGTGCGCGCCGGCAAGCCGGTGTCGCCGGGCTTCCTGTTCGCGACGCTGCTGTGGCACGACATGCGCCAGCGCTTCGAGCAATACACGGCCGCGGGCGAAATCCCCGTGCCGGCGCTCCACCGCGCGATGGACGACGTGCTCGACATGCAGACCGAGAAACTCGCGATCCACAAGCGTTACTCGGCCGACATGCGCGAGATCTGGGGCCTGCAGCTGCGCCTCGAGAAACGCTCGGGCCGCAGCGCGATGCGGCTGCTGGAACACCAAAGGTTTAGAGCGGGGTATGATTTCCTCCTGTTACGCTGCGAATCCGGCGAGCTCGATGCGGAAGTCGGACAGTGGTGGACGGATTTCATCGAAGGCGACGCGGCCGCTCGCGAGGCATTGCTCACGCAGGGCGGCTCGAAGGAAAAATCGCCCCGCAAGCGGCGCCGCCGCGGCGGTGCGCGAAACCGCCAGCAGGGTGAGAGTGCCGCCGAGCAGGCGCCGGACACCGCAGGCGGTACCGCGAGCGGTTCCGACGACTGACGCGCGCGCCGGCGAACGACGTAGGAAGTGATGCCATGACGGTTGCATATATCGGACTGGGGGCGAATCTCGGCGATGCGCGCCAGACCCTGAAGGACGCGGTGGTGTGCCTCGCGCAGCAGCGCACCATCTCGATCCTCGGCAAGTCGAGCCTGTATCGCACGGCGCCTTTCGAAGCGGGCGGCGACGACTACTACAACTGCGTCGTCAAGCTCGACACGACGCTGTCGGCCCGCGAGCTGCTCGCGCTCTGCCAGAAGATCGAACATCACTTCGGCCGCGAGCGCCCGTATCGCAATGCGCCGCGCACGCTCGACCTCGACATCCTGCTGTTCGGCGCCGATTCGATCGACGAACCCGACCTGATCGTCCCGCACCCGCGCCTCACCGACCGCGCATTCGCGCTCGTGCCGCTCGTCGAGATCGAGCCGGCGCTCGACATCCCCGCGCGCGGCCGTGCCGACGCCTTTCTCGCCGCCGTCGCGGATCAGCGCGTCGAAAAGGTGCAAACCTGCCAGTGCCTGATGCAAAAGGCGCTCGCTGCCGGCGAAGACGCCGACAAGACCCGCTGCCGATGAACTCGACTCCGCTGACCGTCACCGCGCCCGACCTGCGCGCCCCGCACCGCTATCTCGTGATCGAAGGGCCGATCGGCGTCGGCAAGACGTCGCTCGCGCGCCTGCTCGGCGAGCGCTGGTCGATGCAGACGCTGCTCGAGCGCCCGCAGGACAATCCGTTCCTCGAACGCTTTTACCGCGACACCGCGCGCTACGCGCTGCCGGTCCAGCTGTCGTTCGCGCTGCAGCGCGCGCAGCAGGCGCGCGAGCTGATCGGCGCGCTCGAAACCGGCCGCCCCGTCATCGCGGATTTCATGCCGCAGAAGAACGACATCTTCGCGCGGCTGAATCTGCCGGAAGACGAGTGGCAGCTGTATCGCTCGATCGCCACGCACGTCGACGTGCCGCAGGCGCCGTCGCCCGATCTCGTCGTCTATCTGCAGGCCAGCCCCGAAGTGCTGTTCTCCCGCATCCAGAAGCGCGGGCTGCCGATGGAACTGCAGATCAGCGACGCATACCTGCGCTCGCTCGTCGACGCGTACAACGAATTCTTCTACCACTACGACCGCACGCCGGTGCTGACGGTCGCAGCCGAACACCTGAACCCGCTGGATTCCCCCGACGATCTCGCCCTGCTGGTCGAGCGCATCGAGACGATGCGCGGCCGCAAGGAATTCTTCGTCAAGGGCGAGACGACGCGCTGACGCGTCCCGCCTGTCGTTCTACCCCCATCGACCCGGATTTCCCATGACCTATCTCCAGGAATCGAGCCGGCCTGCCGTGACGGTACCCAAGCTGCAGGCAATGCGCGACGCCGGCGAGAAGATCGCGATGCTCACCTGCTACGACGCGAGCTTTTCCGCGCTGCTCGATCGCGCCGGCACCGACGTGCTGCTGATCGGCGATTCGCTCGGCAACGTGCTGCAGGGCCACACGACCACGCTGCCCGTGTCGATCGACGACATCGCGTACCACACCGCCTGTGTCGCACGGGCGCAGCCGCGCGCGCTCGTCGTCGCCGATCTGCCGTTCGGCACGTACGGCACGCCGGTCGACGCGTTCGCGAACGCGGTCAAGCTGATGCGCGCGGGCGCGCAGATGGTCAAGCTCGAAGGCGGCGAATGGCTCGCCGACACGATCCGCTTCCTCGTCGAACGCTCGGTGCCCGTCTGTGCGCACCTCGGCCTCACGCCGCAGTCGGTGCATGCGTTCGGCGGCTTCAAGGTTCAGGGCAAGACCGAAGCCGGCGCCGCGCAACTGCTGCGCGATGCGCGCGCGATCGAGGATGCCGGCGCGCAGCTCGTCGTGCTCGAAGCCGTGCCGACGCTCGTCGCGGCCGAAGTCACGCACATGCTGAAGATCCCGACGATCGGCATCGGCGCCGGCGTCGACTGCTCGGGGCAGGTGCTCGTGCTGCACGACATGCTCGGCGTGTTCCCCGGCAAGCGGCCGCGTTTCGTGAAGGATTTCATGCAGGGGCAGCCGAACATCCAGGCGGCCGTCGAAGCCTACGTGAGCGCGGTGAAGGATCGGTCGTTCCCCGGCCCCGAACACTCGTTCTGACGTGGAAGACCGGATGTAAAAAAGCGCGGCGCCCTTTGCGGGGCGCCGCGCTTTTTCGTTTGTGCGCCGCGTGGATGAACGAGTTCGTGGCACCGGAGCAAGCATACGGCGCCCGCTCCGTCACCTCGTCACTTCAGCACCGCGTCGAGCGCACCGCGCAGCGCATTGGTCAGCAGCAGCCCCTGCGCGCGCGCCAGATCATCGCGGGTCACGACGCGCTCCACGGCCCCGAATGCGGGATCGTCGAGCAGCACCCCGCGCATCACGCCCGGCAGCACGCCGGACGCCAGCGGCGGCGTCACCCACTGGCCGTCGAGCTTCACGAACAAGTTCGAGCGCCCGCCTTCCGTTACCTCGCCGCGCTCGTTGACGAACAGCATGTCGAACCCGCCGAGCGCCTCCGCCGCCTGCCACGCGCGGTCGTATTCGGCCCGGCGCGTGGTCTTGTGCAGCAGTAGTGCATCGCTCGCGCGGGTCGGCGCGAAGCCGTGCGCGGCTGCCAGCAGCACGCCGACCGGCCCTGCCGGCAGCGGCTTGAGCGGCGCCGCCGTGATGTCGAACGTGCCGTCCTTCGCCAGCGCGAGCTTCATCCGGTACGGGCCGTCGCCGTCGAGCGCCGCACAGCGCGCATCGATCTCGCTGTGTAGCGAGTCAGCATCGAAGCGGAAGCCGAATGCATCGGCGCTGCGCTGCAGCCGCGCGAGATGGCGATCGAGATGGTGGATGCCGTCCGCCCGCGTGGCGGCCGTCGTTTCGAACAACTGGAAGCCGGGGTCGGCGTCCGTCAGGAATCGCGCTTTCAATTCGCACTCCGCATATTCGTCGGCCGCGACGCTGTCGAGCACGATGCCCGCGCCGACGCCCATCGTGCCGCGCCGCCGGCCGACGGTGGCGGTGCCCGTGCCGTCCGTGCCGTTGCTGTCGACGTCGACCGCATCGAGTGTCAGCGTCCGGATCGCGACCGACAGGCAGAAATCGCCGCAACCGGCCACGCCGCCGGACGCTGCAGCGCCTGCCTGCCCGGCCTCGTCCTTCGGCGCATCGAGCCAGCCGATCGCACCCGTATAGAGTCCGCGCGGCGTCGACTCGATCGCGTCGATCAATTCCATCGTCTTGTACTTGGGCGCACCGGTGATCGATCCGCACGGAAACAGTGCGCGCAGCATCTGCGCGAACGTCGTGCCGTCGCGCCAGCCGGCTTCGACCGTCGACGTCATCTGCCACACCGACGCATACGGCTCGACGGAGAAGAGCGCCGGCACCTTGACGGTGCCCGTGCGCGCGATCCGCGACACGTCGTTGCGCAGCAGGTCGACGATCATCACGTTCTCCGCGCGATTCTTCGGATCGCTCGCGAGGAACGCAGCGGCCGCCGCGTCTTCACCCGGGTCGGCCGAACGCGGCGCGGTGCCCTTCATCGGCCGCGCGCGCAGCACGTCGCCCTGCTTCTCGACGAACAGCTCGGGCGAGCACGATACGACCCACGCGCCACCGGGCAGCGCGATCAGCGCGCCGTACCGGACGGGCTGGCGCACGCGCAGCCGCCGGTACAGCGCGAGCGGCGTGCCGAACACGTCGAAATTCAGCCGGTACGTGTAGTTGACCTGATACGAATCGCCCGCGCGCAGCGCGTCGTGCACCGCGCCGATCGCCGCGTCGAACGCATCGCGCGACACGCTCTTCGCGACATGCGCGACACCCGCGATCGACGGCGTGCCGCCGCCGTCCTGCTGCGCGAGCCACGCGTCGACTTCGTCGCGCGACAGCCGCTCGCAGCGCGCATACAGCAAAAAGCGCAGCGGGGCATGGCCCGGCTGCGCTTTTTGCAGGTTGCGTCCGAATGCGTAATCGCCGACGACAACCGCATGCAGCCCGTCGCGCAGATCCTGCGCGAGCGCCGCATCGATGGCGTCGAGCTGCGCCGGGTCCGTGCACACGCGTTCGCGCACGAAGCCCGAATACAAACGACTCGACCGCGCGGACGCGGTCGAGTCGCAATCGTCCAAGAGCGCGAACGACGCGCTCTCGTTGCCTTCAGTCATGCCGTTACTCGAAGAAGCTCTTCACACGGTCGAACCAGCTCTTGCTCTGCGGGCTGTGACGCGCACCGCCTTCGGCCAGCGACTTCTCGAACTGCTTGAGCAGGTCGCGCTGCTGGTCGGTCAGCTTCACGGGCGTCTCGACCTGCACGTGCACGTACAGATCGCCCGCGATGCTCGAGCGCAGCCCCTTGATGCCCTTGCCGCGCAGGCGGAACGTCTTGCCCGACTGCGTGCCTTCCGGCACCGGGAACGACGCACGGCCGGCCAGCGTCGGCACCTCGATCTCGCCGCCGAGTGCGGCGGTCGTGAACGGAATCGGCATCTGGCAGTGGAGATCGTCGCCGTCGCGCTCGAACACCGAGTGCGGCTTGATGTGGATCTCGACATACAGGTCGCCCGGCGGCCCGCCGTTGATGCCCGGCTCGCCGTTGCCGGCCGAGCGAATGCGCATCCCGTCGTCGATCCCGGCCGGGATCTTCACTTCGAGCGTCTTGGTTTCCTTCACCTTGCCCGACCCGTGGCAATGCGCGCACGGCTCGGGGATATAGGTGCCCGTACCGTGACACTTCGGGCAGGTCTGCTGGATGCTGAAGAAGCCCTGCGACATGCGCACCGTGCCCTGGCCGTGACAGGTCGGGCAGGTTTCCGGCTTCGTGCCGGGCTTCGCGCCCGACCCGTGGCAGACTTCGCACGACACCCAGCTCGGCACGCGGATCTGCGTGTCGTAGCCATGCGCGGCCTGCTCGAGCGTGATTTCCATGCTGTAGCGCAGGTCGGCGCCGCGGTACACCTGCGGGCCGCCGCGGCCGCCGCGCGCGGCGCCGCCCGCGGCCTGGCCGAAGATGTCGCCGAAGATGTCGCCGAATGCATCCGCGAAGCCGCCGAAACCCTGTGCGCCCGCACCGCCCATGTTCGGATCGACGCCCGCGTGGCCGTACTGGTCGTACGCGGCCCGCTTCTGGCCATCCGAGAGCATTTCATAGGCTTCCTTCGCCTCCTTGAAATGCTCCTCCGCATCCTTGCTGTCCGGATTGCGGTCAGGGTGATACTTCATCGCAAGCTTGCGATATGCCTTCTTGATTTCGTCGTCGCTCGCATTCTTCGCGACGCCCAGAACCTCGTAGTAATCCCGTTTCGCCATATCGATTCACTGTGCCGCCACGCATCGCGCACGCGGCGGCTCCTTTCGCCCGCAGTAAAGTCTCTCGACTCGTCTGGCGCTGCACCGTCCGCGGACGGCTCGCGCAGCACCCGCCAAAAAACAAATGTGCCCGGAGGGCCGCAAGGCCCGCCAGGCGTGGAGTCGATCCGGCCATCCGGAAGGAAAGACAGACCGCTTGTCAGCCGCGCCGCGCGCGTTTTCGCGCGCGGCGTACGGTGTCATTGCAACCCGGCTTAGTCCTTCTTCACTTCCTTGAACTCGGCGTCGACGACGTCGTCGGCAGCCTGTTGCGCACCGCCCGCGTGGGCCGCGCCTTCCGCCGCACCGGCCGCACCCGCCTGCTGGGCCTGCATGTCGGCGTACATCTTCTCGCCGAGCTTCTGCGAAACCTTGCCGAGTTCCTCGACCTTCGCGTCGATCGCCGCCTTGTCGGCCGACGTGTCCTTCAGCACTTCTTCAAGCGACTTCAGCGACGCTTCGATGGCTTCCTTCTCGCCCGCGTCCAGCTTGTCGCCGTACTCGGTCAGCGCCTTCTTCGTGCTGTGCACCAGCGCGTCGCCCTGGTTGCGCGAATCGGCCAGCTCGCGCAGCTTGTGGTCTTCCGCTGCGTTCGCTTCCGCGTCCTTGATCATCTGGTCGATTTCAGCCTCGGACAGGCCCGAGTTCGCCTTGATCGTGATCTTGTTTTCCTTGCCGGTCGCCTTGTCCTTCGCGCCGACGTGCAGGATGCCGTTCGCGTCGATGTCGAAGGTCACTTCGATCTGCGGCACGCCGCGCGGTGCCGGCGGGATGCCTTCGAGGTTGAACTCGCCGAGCAGCTTGTTGCCCGCTGCCATTTCGCGTTCGCCCTGGAACACCTTGATCGTCACGGCGCCCTGGTTGTCGTCCGCCGTCGAGTACACCTGGGCGTGCTTCGTCGGGATCGTCGTGTTCTTGTTGATCATCTTCGTCATCACGCCGCCGAGCGTCTCGATACCGAGCGACAGCGGGGTCACGTCGAGCAGCAGCACGTCCTTGCGGTCGCCCGACAGCACCTGGCCCTGGATCGCCGCGCCGACCGCGACGGCTTCGTCCGGGTTCACGTCACGGCGCGGATCCTTGCCGAAGAACTCCTTCACCTTCTCCATGACCTTCGGCATGCGGGTCTGGCCGCCGACCAGGATCACGTCGTCGATGTCCGACACCTTGACGCCTGCGTCCTTGATCGCGATGCGGCACGGTTCGATCGTGCGCTCGACGAGGTCTTCCACCAGTGCTTCCAGCTTCGCGCGGGTGATCTTCAGGTTCAAGTGCTTCGGACCCGACGCGTCCGCCGTGATGTACGGCAGGTTGATTTCGGTCTGCTGGCCCGACGACAGCTCGATCTTCGCCTTTTCAGCGGCTTCCTTCAGGCGTTGCAGCGCGAGCACGTCCTTCGACAGGTCGACGCCCTGCTCCTTCTTGAACTCGCCGATGATGTAATCGATGATGCGCTGGTCGAAGTCTTCGCCGCCGAGGAACGTGTCGCCGTTGGTCGACAGCACTTCGAACTGCATTTCGCCGTCGACGTCCGCGATCTCGATGATCGACACGTCGAACGTGCCGCCGCCGAGGTCATACACGGCGATCTTGCGGTCGCCCTTCTCGACCTTGTCGAGGCCGAACGCGAGCGCGGCTGCGGTCGGCTCGTTGATGATCCGCTTGACTTCGAGGCCCGCGATGCGGCCGGCGTCCTTGGTCGCCTGGCGCTGGCTGTCGTTGAAGTACGCCGGCACCGTGATCACGGCTTCCGTGACCGGCTCGCCGAGGTAGTCTTCGGCCGTCTTCTTCATCTTGCGCAGCACTTCAGCCGACACCTGCGGCGGCGCGAGCTTTTCGCCGTGCGCTTCGACCCATGCATCGCCGTTGTCGGCCTTGATGATCGAGTACGGCATCAGGCCGATGTCCTTCTGGACTTCCTTCTCTTCGAAACGGCGGCCGATCAGGCGCTTCACGGCGAACAGCGTGTTCTTCGGGTTGGTCACCGACTGGCGCTTGGCCGGCGCGCCGACGAGCACTTCGTTGTCGTCCATGTACGCGATGATCGACGGCGTGGTGCGCGTGCCTTCCGAGTTCTCGATGACCTTGACCTGGTTGCCTTCCATGATCGCGACGCACGAGTTCGTGGTGCCGAGGTCAATACCGATGATCTTTCCCATTTTTTCCTAATCTCCAGAAATGCTTGTTTGCTGCACGAAACGCCGCGTTTTTGGGCGGTTTCGCACGCCAGAATTCAACTCTGTTCCCGAAATGCGTCCGCCCGATCCGTTTTCAAGACCCGACGAGCGATGCGGATATTAAATTTTTTCAATCGCCGCCGGCTAGCGGATCGTGCGGGCCGCCGGTGCGTTCGCCGGCTGCCGCGGCATCGGCCGCCGCGGCGATCTTCGCGCGCGCCGCCGCGACGGCCGCCTGGAACTGCGCGAGGCCGTGCCAGCCGGTCGCGCGCCCCAGCCGCTTGCCGCGGTGGAAGAAGAACCACGTCGGCACGCCGTGCAGCCCGAAGCGGCGCCCCAGCCCATGGTGTTCGTACACGTTGCAATGGAACCACTTCAGGCCCAGCGCGCGGATCGCGTCGGGCTGGGCGAGCATCGCCTTCTTCGCGATCTCGCAGTTGAAGCAGTCGACGCCCCAGAAGAACACCACGGCCAGCGCATCGCCCGCGCCGTCGATGGCCGCGTCGAACGTGCCGGCGTCGAGCGCCTGCATGTCGAACGCGTCGAACGCGGCCGGATCGACGCCGGCGGGCACCATGTCGGCTGCCTTACTTCGGCTGGGCGACGGTGACGAGCGCCGGGCGCAGCACGCGGTCGGCGATCGTATAGCCCTTTTGCAGCACCGAGACGACGGTGTTCGGCTCCTGCTCGGCCGGCACCATCGAAATGGCCTGGTGCTGGTGCGGATCGAACTTCTCGCCGATCGGGTTGATCGCGACGACGCGGCCCTTCTCGAGCGCGCTCGTCAGCTGGCGCAGCGTCAGCTCGACGCCTTCGCGCACCTTCGCGATGTCGCCGGAGGTATCGTTGACGGCCGCTTCCAGGCTGTCCAGCACGGGCAGCAGGTGTTCCGCGAAGCTCTCGATCGCGAACTTGTGCGCCTTCGACACGTCGTCCTGCGCGCGGCGGCGCACGTTCTCGGTCTCGGCCTTCGCCCGCAGGAAGCTTTCCTGGAGCTCGGCGACCTTGGCTTGAGCCTCCGCGAGCGCCGCGTCGGCAGCTTCGGCAGCGGGTGCGGCGCCTTGCGCCGCCTGCTTCTCGCTGCCGATGTCTTCGGCCGATGGGGTAGTCGGGTTCTCTTGCGTGTTTTCCATGTCGCTGAAAGTCGATTAGAGGTTGAAGCCAAATCGGCAACCGTCGGACGTATACCCGGCGGCACCGCACATTACTGGTGCAAATAAGGGCGAAAACTGCAATTTCAAGAGGGTCTTTCGCCGGCATTCGCCAATGCCGCGAAACAACCGCGCACTTTCCGGTGCAGGCGTCGCATAGTCCGCCGGATCGGGCGAAACGGCCTGTAACAACGCTTACCGGGCAAGTACTAGCTCCGCACAGGCCGGCTGCACTACACTCCATTCAAGCGTCGGAAAGCGTGTTTACCCTGAGCTGACCGTCGCCTGACATCCACCTGGCGCCGTTTTCACCCTTGTTCTCGAGGGGAGTACCGTGAAACTGACCTTTGCGATATCGGTGGTCGCGCTGGTACTCATTGCCGGCACCACCACCATCTGCCTGTCGGGAGCCGTCACCGATCGCACGACCGAATACGGAAGCGCGCGGGCGACGTTCGACCAGATGTTCAGCTCCCACCAGAAAATCTGTCGATGATGCGCCGGTCGCGCTTCGTCGGCCGGCCGTGCAGTTCGGCCGCCGGCTCGCGATACGTGCGGCGCCGCTCCAGTTCGGCGAGCCGCGCGGCCCGCCCCGCTTCCGTTTCCGCGTAGAGCGTCTGCGCGACGCTCGCGGGCCCGCGCACGTCGCACACGCCCAGCACGGCAATGTGCCAGACCATGCCGTCGATCGCAATCTCCACCTCGTCGCCGACCCGCACGTCCTTCGACGGCTTGACCGCCGCGCCGCCGATCTTCACGTGCCCCTTGTCGACCGCATCGGTCGCGAGCGAGCGCGTCTTGAAGAACCGGGCCGCCCACAGCCATTTGTCGATGCGCAGCTTCGCGCCCGGCTCCGTGGAAATCTTGTAGTTCATGTCAGTCTCCGCCGGGCCGCCCTGCAAAGGCCGGCCGCGCCCTCGGGGGGCAGCGGGTGCAGTGGACGCGGCAGTCGTTTCATCTCAGTTGACCGGTTCGGGCTGCGCAGCCTTGACGGGCCAGCCCTGCAGATTCTCCGCGACGATCTCGCCGAGCGCGCCGATCCACGCGGACGCGCCGTTCAGGCACGGAATCCGGTGGAAAGTCTTGCCGCCGCCGGCGAGGAACTCGTCGCGCACCTCCATGCCGATTTCCTCGATCGTCTCCAGGCAATCGGCCGTGAAGCCGGGACAGAACACGTCGGCGCGCCGCACGCCGGCCTCGCCGAATTCGCGCAGCGTCGGCGCGGTGTACGGCTGCAGCCATTCGGCCTTGCCGAAGCGTGACTGGAACGTGACGCGGCATTCGGTGGTCGACAACCCCAGCGCGGCCATCAGCAACGCGCCCGTCTGCTGACACTGGTCGTGATACGGGTCGCCGAGATCGAGTGTGCGCTTCGGCACGCCATGGAAACTCAGCACGAGTTTGTCGCCGGCCGCGAAATCGGGCCGGCCGTGCTGCGCCCAGTACTGGCGCACCTGCTCGGCCAGCGCATGGATATAGGCCGGATGGTCGGCGTAGTGCCGCACCGTGCGCACTTCCGGCTGATTGCGCATGCGCGCCAGCGCGTCGAACGCGGCATCGAAGGCGGTGGCCGTGGTCGACGCCGAGTATTGCGGATACATCGGCATCAGCAGCACGCGCTCGACGCCGGCGCGCTTGAACTGCGTGAGCGCATGCGAAATGTTCGGGCTGCCGTAGCGCATCGCGTAGTCCACCATCACGTGATAGCCGTTCGACGTGAGCAGATGGCGCACGCTGTCGGTCTGGCGCTCGGTGTACACGCGCAGCGGCGAACCCTCGGGCATCCAGACAGCCGCGTATTTCTTCGCGGACGCGCGGCCGCGCAGCGGCAGGATCAGCGTGCGCAGCAGCACCTGCCAGACGGCCTGCGGGATTTCGACGACCCGCGGGTCCGACAGGAATTCGGCCAGGTAGCGCCGTACCGCGCGCGGCGTGGGCGCGTCGGGTGTGCCGAGATTGATCAGCAGCACACCGATGCGATGGGCGGCCGCGACGCTCGAAGGCGGCTCAAGATCGAAACGCATTGGCAAGAACGTGCTCGAGGCACGGGACCGGACGGTCCTCGATTATAGCGGGCCGCCCCGTGCCGTTCGGCCGACTGTCGCCGCGAGCGGCGGCGCGGCACGATAGCGGGGCGGGATCGGGCGGGCGATTGTCCGCCACCGTCGGCGGGTCACCGGTTATTGCTGGCTCAGCGTGAGCGACAGCAGGCGCGCGGTGATGTCAACGATCGGGATCACGCGGTTGTACGCCATCCGGGTCGGGCCGATCACGCCGAGCGTGCCGACGATCTGCCCGTTCACCTCGTACGGCGCGGTGACGACGCTCATTTCCTCGATCGGCACGAGCGTCGATTCGCCGCCGATGAAGATCTGCACGCCCTGGGCGTGGCTCGACACGTCGAGCAGTTGCAGGAGGCCCGTCTTTTGGTCGAATACGTCGAACAGCTTGCGCAGCCGCGCCATGTCGGAAGAAAGATCCGCCACTTCGAGCAGGTTGCGCTCGCCGGAAATCAGCACGGTGTCCTCGGTGTCGGGCACCTCGGTGCTGGCCGTCACGGCCGCGTGCATCAGCGTCGTCATGTCGCCGCGCAACTGGTCGATCTCGTCGCGCAGGCGGCGGCGCACCTCGTCGAACGACAGGCCGGCGAAATGCGCATTGATGTAGTTGGACGCCTCGGTCAGCTGCGACGGCGAATAGTCGCGCGGCGTCGCGAGCATGCGGTTCTGCACGTCGCCCTCGGGCGTGACGATGATCAGCAGGATGCGCTTGTCGGACAAGCGCATGAACTCGATCTGTTTGAACACGTGGCTGCGGCGCGGCGTCAGCACGACGCCCGCGAACTGCGACAGGTTCGACAGCACGCTCGCGGCGGCCGCGACCACCCGCTGCTGCGGCTCGCCGGCCTGCAGCGTGTTCTGCACCTGGCGCGCGACGGCCTCGGCGTCGATCGGCGCCTCGACCGTCAGCATCGTATCGACGAACAGCCGGTACCCGCGCGGCGTCGGCACGCGGCCGGCCGACGTGTGCGGGCTCGACACGAGGCCGAGCTCCTCCAGGTCGGACATCACGTTGCGGATCGTCGCCGGGCTCAGCTCGAGCCCGGAGTAACGGGACAACGTGCGCGAGCCGACCGGCTGACCGTCGGCGATATACCGTTCGATCAGGGTTTTCAGGAGGGTTCGTGCGCGAGGATCTAGCATGGTGGAAAATTTTAGCGCAACCGCGCGACTGCGGCGAGTACCGTCGGCCACCGTTCGGCGAGTACCGTCGGCCACCGTTGCGCGGGGCGGCCCGATCCAGCCCCGTCGGCGCACAGCCGGTTCTTTTCGTCAACGAGCTATGGTGTAATGCCGGCATGAAAACCGGTAATCAGTTCAAGACTGTCGCGCTCGTCGGCCGGAGCAACACGCCCGGCATCGCCGAACCGCTCGCCACGCTGGCGGACAGCATCGCCACGCTCGGCTTCGAGGTCGTCTTCGAAGGCGATACCGCGCGCGAAATCGGCATCGCCGGCTATCCGGCGCTCACCCCGGCCGAAATCGGGGCACGAGCGGACGTGGCGATCGTGCTCGGCGGCGACGGCACGATGCTCGGCATCGGCCGCCAGCTCGCGCCGTACCGGACCCCGCTGATCGGCATCAACCACGGGCGGCTCGGCTTCATCACCGACATCGCGGCATCCGACATGCAGGCGCTCGTGCCCGTGATGCTGGCCGGCAAGTTCGAGCGCGAGGAGCGTTCGCTGCTCGAGGCGCGGATCGTGCGCGACGGCGAACCGATCTACCACGCGCTCGCGTTCAACGACGTCGTCGTGAACCGCAGCGGCTTCTCCGGGATGGTCGAGCTGCGCGCGTCGGTCGACGGCCGCTACATGTACAACCAGCGCTCGGACGGCCTGATCGTCGCGACACCCACCGGCTCGACCGCGTACGCGCTGTCGTCGGCGGGCCCGATCCTCCATCCGCAGCTGGCGGGCGTCGTGCTCGTGCCGATCGCGCCGCACGCGCTGTCGAACCGGCCGATCGTGCTGCCCGACGATTCGAAGATCGCGATCCAGATCGTCGGCGGCCGCGACGTCAACGTGAACTTCGACATGCAGTCGTTCACGTCGCTCGAACTGAACGATACGATCGAGGTGCGCCGCTCGAAGCACACGGTGCCGTTCCTGCACCCGATCGGCTACAGCTACTACACGACGCTGCGCAAGAAGCTGCACTGGAACGAACACGCATCGAACGAAGACGACAAGGCGTCCTGACGCCGCTGCCCCCGACACCATGCTCCGCCACCTCTCGATCCGCGACTTCGTCATCGTCGCCGCGCTCGATCTCGAATTCGACAGCGGCTTTTCCGTCTTTTCCGGCGAAACCGGCGCCGGCAAATCGATCCTGATCGACGCCCTCGCCCTCGCGCTCGGCGAACGCGCCGACGCGAGCGTCGTGCGCACCGGCTGCGGTCGCGCCGACATCACGGCCGAATTCACGCCGCACGACCGCGTCGCGCGCTGGCTCGACGAACACGCGTTCGACGCCGAGGACAGCGTGATGCTGCGCCGCGTGATCGACGCGAACGGCCGCTCGCGCGCATTCATCAACGGCACGAGCGCGACGCTCGCGCAACTGCGCGAACTCGGCGAGATGCTCGTCGACATCCACGGCCAGCACGCGCACCAGCTGCTGATGCGGCCCGACGCGCAGCGCGAGCTGTTCGACACGCATGCGGGGCTCGTCGCCGATGCCGCGAACGTCGCGCGCGCGTGGCGCGTATGGCGCGACGCGACGCAGGCGATCGACGCCGCGAAGGCGCACGAGCGCGAGCTGCAGCTCGAGCGCGAAAAGCTCGCGTGGCAGCTCGCCGAACTCGACAAGCTCGCGCCGCAAGCCGGCGAATGGGACGAAGTCAGCAACGAACACAAGCGCCTGTCGCATTCGGCGAACCTGATCGAAGGCGTGCGCGGCGCGCTCAACGCGCTGTCCGAGTCCGACGACGCGATGCTCGCGCAGCTCGGCGCGATCGTGTCGAAGCTGCGCAGCCTGGCCGACTACGACACCGCGCTCGGCGATGCGCTCGCGTCGCTGGAGCCGGCCGAAATCCAGTTGCAGGAAGCCGTCTATTCGCTGTCGCACTACGCGCAGCGCGTCGATCTCGACCCGGAGCGGCTCGCGCAGGTCGAAGCGCGTCTCGACGCGCTGCACTCGACCGCCCGCAAGTTCCGGCTGCCGCCCGACACGCTGCATGAAGAGCATGCGGCGCGCCGCGCGCAACTCGCCGCGCTCGACGCGGCCGCCGATCTCGGCGCGCTCGAAGCGGCGCAGGCCAAGGCGCGGGAAGCCTATCTCGCCGACGCCAAACGCCTGTCGAAGGCGCGCGCGCAGGCGGCCAAGGCACTCGGCACGGCCGTCACGGCCGGCATGCAGGAATTGTCGATGGCGGGCGGGAGCTTCGAAGTCGCGCTCGTGCCGCTCGCCGACGGCGGCCCGCACGGGCTCGAACAGGTCGAATTCCGCGTGGCCGGGCACCCGGGCGTGCCGCTGCGGCCGCTCGCGAAGGTCGCGTCGGGCGGCGAGCTCGCACGGATCAGCCTCGCGCTCGCGGTGATCGCCAGCGCGGCGAGCCCGACGCCGACGCTGATCTTCGACGAAGTCGACACGGGGATCGGCGGCGGCGTCGCCGAAGTGGTCGGCCGCCTGCTGCACCAGCTCGGGCGCGACCGCCAGGTGCTGTGCGTGACGCACCTGCCGCAGGTGGCCGCGCGCGGCGACCATCATTTCCAGGTGGCGAAAGGCGCCGACGAGCGCGGCGGCACGGTGTCGTCGGTCGTCGCGCTCGACAAGGCGAGCCGCGTCGAGGAAGTCGCGCGGATGCTCGGCGGGCTCGAAATCACGGCCACCACACGCAAGCACGCGAAGGAAATGCTGGCGGCCTGACGTTGGCACCGCGTTGGCCGAATGCAGGAAGACCGGCGCATGCGCCGGTCTTTTTTCACGGGCGGACGGACTTCCGCTCGATCGCATCCGTCTTGCGCCGCCGAATCGGCGTGGAATTCGAACGCGCGCCTCAAACGCCCGTTTCAGCCGCCCTGAACATCAACGGCCCCGAACACGCGCTCCCACAGCGCCGTCACGGCCGCCCGCTCGTCGGCCACTACCACCGGGTCGACGCGCGCCTTCTCCATCCCGTCGAGCCGCAGCTTGTGCTGGAGTTTCCGGTACTTGCGGTACGCCGCGCCGACGCGCTCGGCCTCGTCCTCGCCCATCAGCCCGAAGCGCGCGACCTCGCGCAGCAGCGCGATATTGCCGGTATTGCGGATCAGCTCCGCGTCGCTCGACGCATGCAGCAGCACCCAGTACTGGACGATGAACTCGATGTCGACCATCCCGCCGCGATCGTGCTTCAGGTCGAACAGCTCGGTGTGGTTCGGATGGCCGGCGAACACCTTGCCGCGCATGTCGACGATCTCCTTCGCGAGCACCGCCCCGTCGCGCGGCGTCGTCAGCACCTGCTGGCGGATCGCCTCGAAAGCCGCGCCGATCTGCGCGTCGCCCGCGCTGTAGCGGGCGCGCGTCAGCGCCTGGTGCTCCCACACCCACGCGGTGTTCGCCGCATCGCCCTCGCGCAACTGGTAGCGGCGGAACGCATCGAGATCGGTGACGAGCAGCCCGGCCTCGCCGTTCGGCCGCAGCCGCAGGTCGATGTCGAACAGCGCGCCCGCGCCGGTCGCGGTCGTGAGCCACGTGATCAGGCGCCGCGTAAAGGTCGTGTAGACGTCCGCCGAGCGCTCGTCCGGGTCGTCGTACAGGAAGATCAGGTCGAGATCCGACGCGTAGCCGAGCTCCTTGCCGCCCAGCTTGCCGTACGCGATCACCGCGAACTTCGGCACGTCGCGGTGGCGCTTCGCGAGCTGCGACCAGACGACTTCGATCGTCACGTCGAGCACCGCGTCGGCCAGCTCGGACAGCCGGTCGCTCACATGCTCGACCGACAGTTGCCCGGCCAGGTCGATCAGCAGGATCCGGAACACCTCCGCGTGCTGCGCGTGGCGCAGCAGGTCCATCTGCTGCTCGGGGCCGTCCGCCGCCGCGAGCCGCGCGCGCAGCGCATCCTTGAACGCGGGCCAGTCGAACGGGCTCGCGATCGCCTCGTCGTCGAGCAATTCGTCGAGCAGCTGCGGGTGGCGGATCAGGTAGCCGCCGCCCCAGCGCGTCGCGCCGAGCACCGACAGCACGCGATCGAGCGCGGCCGGATATTCGGTCAGCAGCGCGAGATAGACGCCGCGCCGGCTCACCGTCTCGAGCAGGTCGAACAGGCGCACGATCGTGTCGTCGCGGCGCGCGGCGTCGATCGTCGGCGCGGCGTCGAGCGCGCGCTGCGCGACGCTGTCGAAGCGCTGCCGGCTCTTTTCCGGCAGCCCGGTATAGCGCGACGACTGCCAGATCGCGCGCAGCCGCGCGAGCACGGCGGCCGGATCGGCGAACCCGAGGCCGTCGAGGCGCGCGACCAGCGCGTCGTCCTCGCCGTCGTCGGCCAGCGCGCCGCTCCAGATCCACGCGGCGGCCGTGTCGTCACCCGCCGTGCAAGGGCCGCCGCCCTTCACCTTGTCCGCGAAGATCTGGTCGAACTGCGCCTCGACGAAGTTCCGGTGTTCGTCCAGCACCGTCATCAGCGCCGCATAGTCGGCAAAACCGAGCGACGCGGCCAGCGCCGCGCGCTCGTCGGGCTCGACCGGCATCGCGTGCGTCTGCGCGTCGTTGCGGTACTGCAGCCGGTGCTCGAGCGTGCGCAGGAAATTGTAGGCATCGGTCAGGCGCGCGCACACGTCGTCGCCGATCAGCCCGCGCGCCTGCGCATGCCGCAACACCGCGAGCGTCGGCCGCACGCGGAATTCCGCATCCTGCCCGCCGCGGATCAGCTGGAACACCTGCGCGCTGAACTCGATCTCGCGGATCCCGCCGCGCCCGAGCTTGATGTCGTCGGCCTTGTCGGGCCGCATCGACGCGCGCCGCGCGGCTTCGTGCCGGATCTGCTGGTGCAGCGAACGGATCGCGCCGATCACGCCGAAATCGAGATAGCGACGGTAGACGAACGGCTTGACGATCGATTCCAGCTGCGCCGCCAGCCGCTGCGCGGCGTCGCTGTCGCCTTCCGACACGAGCCGCCCCTTGATCCACGCATAGCGCTCCCACTCGCGCCCCTGCACGTAGAAATATTCCTCGAGCATGCCGATGCTGCAGACGAGCGGCCCCGAATCGCCGTTCGGGCGCAACCGCATGTCGACGCGAAACACGTAGCCGTCGGCCGTGACCTCGGACAGCACGCCGATCAGGCGCCGGCCGAGCCGCGTGAAGTATTCCTGCGTGGACAGCGGCGAACGCGTGCCGCCGGTGGTTTCGCCGTCGTCCTCGTAGACGAAGATCAGGTCGATGTCCGACGACACGTTCAACTCGCGGCCGCCGAGCTTGCCCATCCCGACCACGCCGAGCACGACGCGCTGGCCGTCGGCGCCGCGCGGCTCGCCGTACTGCGCCTCGAGTTCGGCCGACAGCAGCGCGAGCGAGCGCTGCACGGCCACTTCGGCGAGATCGGTCATCGCGCCGGTGACCTCGGCGACGTCCGCCAGCCCGCGCAGGTCGCGTTCCGCGACCGCGCCGAACGCCTCGGCGCGCAACTGCCGCAGCGCGCGCTTCAGTTGCTCCTCGCCCGGCGCGGCCGTGCCGGCGGGCATCGCGAGCAACTCGGTGAGGCGCGCGTCGAGCTGCGCGCGGCCGAGCGGCGCGGCCGCCCACGCGGCAATCTGTTCGGCCAGCGCGGGCCGCGCGGCAGCCGCGCGGGCAAGGTATCGGGAATAGGACGTGCTGATCAGGGCGGATGCGTCGGTCATCGAGAAGCGGGCCTGGCGGAAAAGGCCGGCCGGCTGCGGGCCGGCGCGTGCGCGCCCCGCGGCCGGCCAGCCCCATGGACTCGGCGCGGCCTCGCCGGACGCGCACGCGCCCGTCGCGACACCGCGCGCCGGAAAGCCCGTGCCGTGCAGCCCCCAACGGCCGCCGGCACGAACCCCTGTGATACATTTCAACGTCAGTCTGCAAAACTACCATATCGCCGCCCGTCCGCCGCATGTCCGACCGTCAGGAATCCGCCGTAGCTGCGCCCGAAGCGGGACCTCCGAAGCACGATCATCCGGTCCTGCGTCGCGTGTTCAGGGTGACGCTGGCAGTCGGGATCGGCACCTACTTCATCGCGTCCGGCGCCTTCCTCGGGCTGCGCTACGTGGTGCTGCCCCGCATCGACGAATTCCGCCCGCGCATCGAGCGCGCCGTGTCCGACAAGCTCCACGCCCAGCTTTCGATCGGCAAGCTTTCCCCGAACTGGTCCGGCATGCAGCCGGGCGTCGAACTCACGAACCTGACGATCCGCGGCCGTGACGGCAAGGTCGCGCTGTCGGTGCCGCACGCGACGGCCGCGCTGTCGTGGATGTCGCTGCTGCGGCTGTCGCCCGCGCTGTCGAGCCTGATCGTCGACCAGCCCGACCTCGTCGTCGCGCGCGCGGCCGACGGCTCGCTGAGCGTCGCGGGCGTCGGCGTCGCCACCACCCACGGCGGCAACGACACGTTCGGCACCTGGCTGCTGAAACAGGAGGCGATCGTGCTGCGCGGCGGCACGCTGCGCTGGCGCGATGCGCAGCACGCCGCGCCGGAGCTCGTGCTGTCGGGCATCCGGATCGCGGTGCTCAACGACGGCCGCGTGCACAAGGCCGCGCTGCAGGCGCCCGCGAACGGCACGCTGCTGCTCGGCCCGCTCGATTTCCGCGCGCGCTTCAGGCACAAACCGCTCGCGCCGATCGGCAAGCCGGCGAACTGGACCGGCGACGCGTACCTGTCGACCGGCCCCGTCGACCTGCAGACGCTCACGCGTTATCTCGACGTGCCGCTCACGATCCATGCGGGCCGGATCGACAACGCGATCTGGGCGACCTTCGGCGACGGCCACCTGCGCTCGGCGGGCGGCGACCTGCAAGGCGCCGACGTCGCGCTGCGCGTGCGCCCGACGCAGCCGCGGCTCGACGTACCGACGGTCGGCTTCGGCTGGGACATGGTGCTCGATGCGGGCCACGACTACACGCTGCACCTGACCCGCTTCAATGCGGAGCTCGGCCAGCCGCCGCTGCCGGACGGCACGCCGCTCGCCCGCTCGCTCGCGCTGTCGACGCTGACGGCGCGCTACCGCGTGCCGACCGCGAACCAGGGGCAACTGCTCAGCGTGGTCGGCGACCGCGTCGATCTCGGCATCCTCAGCGAATTCATCCGCGGGCTGCCGCTGCCGGCGCGCCTGCGCAACGAGCTGATCAAGATCGACCCGCGCGGGATGGTGTCGAACTATCACATCGAGGTCGAGCGCGCGAAACCCGCGCATGCCGATCTCGCCGACGAGGAGCGGCGCATGGGCGCCGCGCCGATCGTCCGCTACCGCTTCCTCGGCGATCTGCAAGGCATCAGCTTCGCCGCGCAGGAGCCGCCGCCCGGGCTCTCGCCGCGCGGCCACCCGCGCGCCGGCTGGCCGGGGGTCGAGAACCTGTGGGGCCGCGTCGATGCCAACGAGACGGGCGGCTCCGCGCATATCGATACCGTCAAAGCGGCCGTCACCGTGCCCGGCGAATTCGACGAGCCGCGCCTGACGTTCGACCGGTTGCGCGGCAACGCCAAATGGACGATCACGCCCGCGCCCGGCGACAAGCATGCGCGCGTCGACGTGTCGCTGCCCGACCTGCTCGTGTCGAATCCCGATGCCGAAATCGCGGTGTCGGGCTCGTACACGAACCCCGGCCACGGCCGCGGCACGCTCGACTTGCGCGCCGATTTCGCCCGCGCATCGGTCGCGCGCATTCCGCGCTACCTGCCGACCGGGATGTCCGAGCACCTGCGCGACTATCTCGGCCACGCGCTGCAGGACGGCACCGTGAGCAAGGGCGCGTCGATCGTCGCGCGCGGCCCGCTCGAGAAATTCCCGTTCGAACACGAGCCGGACGCCGGCGTGTTCCATATCGTCGCGCCGTTCACCGGCGGCCGCTTCGAGCCGACGCCGTACCCGCCGCGCAAGCTCGCGAACGGCACGCCGAGCGTCTGGCCGGCGCTCGACGGGATCGACGGCGTGTTCGAGCTCGCGCAGAACAAGCTGCGTTTCGACATCCAGCGCGCGCACTACAAGCGCGTCGTGCTGACGAAGGTCGCGGGCCGCATCGACGACCTCGGCAATCCGTCGCACTCGCCGCTGATCATCGACGGCCATGCGCAGGGCCCGCTCACCGACCTGATCGACTACGCGGACAACAGCTCGCTCGGCACGATGAGCAACCACATCGGCCAGCGGATCGACGCGCAGGGGCCCGCGTCGCTCGCGCTGAAGATCACGATTCCGCAGCACGTCCCCCACCCGCACACGCACGTCGAAGGCGCGCTCGCGTTCGGCGGCAACACGCTGTCGACGAGCGGCGTGCCGCCGCTGTCGGCCCTGCGCGGCAGCGTGCGCTTCACCGAGGCCGGCGCGTCGCTGCACGCGCTGTCGGGGCGCTTCCTCGGCGGCCCGGTGCGCGCGAACGGCAGCTTCCGGTCGCACGGCCCGTACGCGGTGGACGTCGACGGCCGGCTCGCGCTCGATGCCGCGCGCGGCCTGAACCTGCACGGCGCGGCCGCCGCGCTGCTCGAGCACGTGGTCGGCGACGCACCGTACAAGGTCGCGGTGCGCGGCGCGCCGGGCCGCCTGCCCGACGTCAGCGCGCAATCCGACCTGACGGGCGTCGCGCTGAACTTCCCGGCGCCGTTCGCGAAACCGGCCGGCACGCCGATGCCGTTCCGCTTCACGCTGCAGCCGGCGCCTCAGGCGGACGGCAAACGCCTCGAACACGCCGACCTGACGCTCGGCCCGGTGGCCGCGACCTACCTGCTCGACGCGACGCCCGGCCAGCCGCTGCGTGCGGTGCGCGGCGCGATGGGCATCCACCGGATGCCCGACATGCCGCAGGACGGCGTGAGCGCGGCCGTCGACGTCGCCGAACTGGACGCCGACGCGTGGCTCGCCCTCGCCCACACGCTGAAGCCCGACACGCCGCGCGCGCCGGAACCGCAGGCCGCACCGCGCGTCGATTTCGCGAGCTTCGCGCCGAAGCGCTTCGCGTTCCATTTCGGCACGCTGAAGCTGCTCAAGCGCAACTGGGAGAACGTGATCGTCGGCGCGTCGCACGTCGACGATCTCTGGCAGGCGAACATCGCGTCGAACCAGGTCTCGGGCTACCTGTCGTGGGCGCCGGGCGGCGGTCACAACGGCGCGGGCGTGCTGAACGCGCGGCTCGCGAAGCTGGTCGTACCGCAAAGTTCGCAGCACGACCTCGTCGGCCGCGCGATGAACCTGCCGACGCCGACCGACCGCCCGATGCCGTCGATCGACCTGATCGTCGACCAGGTCGTCGCGCGCGATCACGACATCGGCCGGCTCGTCGTCAACGCGCGCAACATCGACGAAGACGGCACGCCCGTGTGGCAACTCGACAAGCTGGAACTGGCGAACCCGGCCGCAAAACTCACGGCGACCGGCAACTGGCGCACCTCGCGCCGCGCGCTGGCCCGCGGCGCCGACGAAAACGACGCGCCGCGCCGCACCGTGTTCGACTTCAAGCTCGACATCGACAACGCGGGCGCGCTGCTCGACCGGGTCGGCCTGCCGCGCACGCTCGCGGACGGCCACGGCTCGGTCACGGGCAAGGTCGGCTGGCGCGGCGGCCCGACCGCGGTCGACTTCCCGTCGCTCGGCGGCCAGGTCGCGCTCGATCTCGAACACGGGAAGATCCTGAAGGTCGACCCGGGCGCGGCGAAACTGCTCGGCGTGCTGAGCCTGCAGAGCCTCGCGCGCTTCCTGACGCTGAATTTCCGCGACGTGGTCGGCAAGGGGCTGCCGTTCGACAAGATCACCGGTACCGGCCGGATTTCGAACGGGATCGCGCGCACCGACGACTTCTCGATGATGACGGGCCCCGCGAACGTCACCGTGCGCGGCGCGGTCGATCTCGGCACCGAAACGCAGGACCTGCATGCGCACGTCGCGCCGAAAATCAGCGCGGGCGCCGCCGCGATCGGGGCGGCCATCATCAATCCGCTGCTCGGCGTCGGCGTGCTGGCCGCGAACTACGCGCTGTCCCAGACGCTGTCGCGCGCGTTCGCGCTCGACTACGCGATCACCGGCTCGTGGGCGCACCCGCACATCGAGCGGGTGGGAAGCGATCAGGGTAAGATGAATCACGGTTCGGCCGATGCCTCGAGCCATTGAGCACGCATCGACCCGCGCAGCGCGCCGGGCCGCACCCCATTTATGACGCAACCGATTCCGCGATGACCGACCCCGCCCGTTCCGCCACGCCCTTCCAGGTCGCCGCGCTGCAGATGGTGAGCACGCCGGACGTCACCCGCAATCTCGCCGAAGCGCGCCGCCTGATCGCGGAAGCCGCCGGTGAAGGCGCGCAGCTCGTGCTGCTGCCCGAGTATTTCTGCTTCATGGGCCACCGCGACACCGACAAGCTCGCGCTCGCCGAACCGTACCGGGACGGCCCGATCCAGCAGTTCCTCGCCGACGCCGCGCGCCGCCACGGCATCTGGGTGATCGGCGGCACGCTGCCGCTGAAGGCGGCGGAACCCGATCGCGTGCTGAACACGACGCTCGTGTTCGATCCGTCCGGCAACGAGGCCGCACGCTACGACAAGATTCACCTGTTCAACTTCGAGAAAGGCGACGAATCGTTCGACGAGGCGCGCACGATCCGCGCGGGCGACACGGTCGTCGCGTTCGATGCGCCGTTCGGGCAGGTCGGCCTGTCGGTCTGTTACGATCTCCGCTTTCCGGAGCTGTATCGCCGCATGGGCGACTGCGCGCTGATGGTCGTGCCGTCGGCGTTTACGTATACGACGGGCCGCGCGCACTGGGAAATGTTGCTGCGCGCGCGGGCCGTCGAGAATCAGTGCTACGTGCTCGCGGCCGCGCAGGGCGGCAAGCACGAGAATGGCCGGCGCACGTGGGGCCACAGCATGCTGATCGACCCGTGGGGCGAGATCGTCGCGGTGCGCGACGAGGGCGCCAGCGTCGTGCTCGGCACACTCGATCCGCAACGCATCGCCGACGTACGCCAGAGCCTGCCCGCGTGGCGGCACCGCGTGCTGACCTGAATCCGCCGCACCGCTTGAAACGCCGCGCGGCCCACCCATCTGCCCGGCAGCACCCGACAACTTTTTGAGAATCCCGATATCCGCATGAACATCATCGAACCCGGCATCCGCAACCTCGCGCTGGCGAAGGACATCCTGCTCACGCCGTACGGCCTCGACGAAAGCCTGCTCACGCGCACGATCGCCGACATCTTCACGCATCGCGTCGACTACGCGGACCTGTATTTCCAGGCGACCCGCAGCGAAGCGTGGAGCCTCGAGGAAGGCATCGTCAAATCGGGCAGCTTCAGCATCGACCAGGGCGTCGGCGTGCGCGCGGTCGCGGGCGACCGCACCGCGTTCGCGTACTCGGACGACCTGTCGCCCGAGGCCATCGCGCAAGCTGCCGCCGCCACCAAGGCGATCGCGGCGGCCGGCGGCGGCCGCCAGAAGATCAAGGCCGCCTCGTCGCTGACGGGCATCTCGGGCCGCGACCTGTACCTGCCGTCCGACCCGCTCGCGTCGCTCGACGCGACGGCCAAGGTCAAGCTGCTCGAACGCATCGAGCAGATGGCGCGCGGGCGCGACCCGCGCATCACGCAGGTGATGGCCGGCCTCGCCGGCGAATACGACGTCGTGCTGGTCGCGCGCAGCGACGGCGCGCTCGCGGCCGACATCCGGCCACTGGTGCGCGTGTCGGTGACGGTGATCGCCGAGCAGAACGGCCGCCGCGAGATCGGCTCGGGCGGCGGCGGCGGCCGCTTCGACTACGGCTACTTCACCGACGAAGTCCTGTCGCGCTACGTCGACGACGCCGTGCACGCGGCGCTCGTCAACCTCGACGCCCGCCCCGCGCCGGCCGGCGCGATGACGGTCGTGCTCGGGCCGGGCTGGCCGGGCGTGCTGCTGCACGAGGCGATCGGCCACGGCCTCGAAGGCGACTTCAACCGCAAGGGCTCGTCCGCGTTCGCCGGCCGGATCGGCGAGCAGGTCGCCGCGAAGGGTGTGACGGTGGTCGACGACGGTACGCTGCCGAACCGCCGCGGCTCGCTGAACATCGACGACGAAGGCAACCCGACGCAGTGCACGACGCTGATCGAGGACGGCATCCTGAAGGGCTACATCCAGGACACGCTGAACGCGCGCCTGATGAAGATGCCGGTCACCGGCAACGCGCGACGCGAGTCGTACGCGGCGCTGCCGATGCCGCGCATGACGAACACCTACATGCTGAATGGCGACAAGGACCCGCAGGAAATCATCGCGTCGGTGAAGAACGGCCTGTACGCGGTGAACTTCGGCGGCGGCCAGGTCGACATCACGAACGGCAAGTTCGTGTTCTCGGCGTCCGAGGCGTACATGATCGAGAACGGCAAGATCACCTACCCGGTGAAGGGCGCGACGCTGATCGGCAGCGGCCCGGAATCGCTGAAGTACGTGAGCATGATCGGCAACGACATGTCGCTCGACACGGGCGTCGGCGTATGCGGCAAGGAAGGCCAGAGCGTGCCGGTCGGCGTCGGCCAGCCGACCCTGCGGATCGACAAGATGACGGTCGGCGGTACGGCATAACCGCATCGCGGCGCAGACAATCCGCGCATTTTGACGAAAACGCGCGGATTGTCCGCATTTTTGAACGTCCCCGGTTGCCAGCCGCGCGGGGACCGGGTATAAATTCCGAATCAACTTTTTTGACGAGCCGAATTTCCGTCATGTCCGCCAAGTTTTACTTTTACTTTTTTTGGTATCTCAGACCGCTGGCGGATCGAGAGGGTTGATGGCGCGTAAAGCGCAACCGAAATTCCCGAAAAAACCGCCGGCGAACCCGGCGGTTTTTTTTCGCCCTTCGCCAGCCGGTCGCCGCCGCAGCCGTTCAGCAGCCCCGACCGACACCACTGAATCGCCCGAATTGATGAATCTGCCGCACGCGCACTGACCGAACGGCGCCCCGGAAAATTAGGAGAAACAGCATGCCCCCGCACAACACCGACGACGTCCGCATCCGCGAACTCAAGGAACTGACGCCGCCCGCCCACCTGATCCGCGAATTCGCGTGCTCCGAAGCCGCGTCCGAGCTGATCTACCACTCGCGCCAGTCGATGCACCGCATCCTGCACGGGATGGACGACCGGCTGATCGTGGTGATCGGGCCGTGCTCGATCCACGATACGAAGGCGGCGATCGAGTACGCGGGCCGGCTCGTGAAGGAACGCGAGCGCTTCAAGGGCGAACTGGAAATCGTGATGCGCGTCTATTTCGAGAAGCCGCGCACGACGGTCGGCTGGAAGGGGCTCATCAACGATCCGCACCTCGACAACAGCTTCAAGATCAACGAAGGGCTGCGCACCGCGCGCGAGCTGCTGCTGCAGATCAACGAAATGGGGCTGCCGGCCGCGACCGAATACCTCGACATGATCAGCCCGCAGTACATCGCCGACCTGATCTCGTGGGGCGCGATCGGTGCACGCACGACCGAGTCGCAGGTGCACCGCGAGCTCGCATCGGGGCTGTCGTGCCCGGTCGGCTTCAAGAACGGCACCGACGGCAACGTGAAGATCGCGGTCGACGCGATCAAGGCCGCGTCGCAGCCGCACCATTTCCTGTCGGTGACGAAGGGCGGCCATTCGGCGATCGTGTCGACGGCCGGCAACGAGGACTGCCACGTGATCCTGCGCGGCGGCAAGGCGCCGAACTACGACGCGGACAGCGTGAACGCCGCGTGCGCGGACATCGGCAAGGCCGGCCTCGCCGCACGCCTGATGATCGACGCGAGCCATGCGAACAGCTCGAAGAAGCACGAGAACCAGATCCCGGTGTGCGCCGACATCGGCCGCCAGATCGCGGCCGGCGACGAACGCATCGTCGGCGTGATGATCGAGTCGCACCTCGTCGAGGGCCGCCAGGACCTGAAGGAAGGCTGCGCGCTGACCTACGGCCAGAGCATCACCGACGCGTGCATCGCGTGGGACGACAGCGTGAAGGTGCTCGAAGGCCTCGCGGAATCGGTGAAGGCACGGCGCGTCGCGCGCGGTAGCGGGAACTGAAGAAACGCCGACAGGCTGACAGCATGGCCTCGCTTGGCGGCGAATTGGCCATGCGGCCAGCCTGCGCCCGGCGTGTCGCTCTGCTAGACTAGCTAACATCATCTAGCTAACTAGAGGATCGACCATGCCGACCGTCAACATGCACGATGCCAAGTCGCGACTTTCCAGCCTCGTCGAAGCGCTTGAATCGGGGCGCGAAGCCGAAATCGTGATCGCCCGCAATGGTCATCCGGTCGCGCGGATCGTTCCTTACGCCGCGCCGAAGCGGATCGGCGCGGCCCGTCAGTTGCTTGCCGGATTGAACATCCCGGCAAGCGTCGAGGCATTCAATGCCGGCGATGAATCGATCGCCGCCGACTTCGATGCCAGCTCGGACCAAGGGCTTGCACCGTGAAGCTGCTGCTCGATACGCACATCGCACTCTGGGCGGCTGAAGGTGCGCCGCAACTTTCGCCGACTGCTGTCGCGTTGATCGAGGATCCCCGGAACACGCTGTACGTCAGCGCTGCGTCGATTTGGGAAATCGCGATCAAGTACCGCAAAGGCAATCTGCCCGTCCATCCGCGAGATGCGCGTTCGGCATTTCGGCTTGCAGGTTTTGCGGAGTTGCCGATCAGCAGCGATCACGCCGAGGCAGTCGCCGCGTTGCCGGATTTCCCGGACCATGCCGATCCATTCGACCGC
>Ga0209463_1000450_pt1 | contig 33106 bp, 29 predicted proteins | sample AgamicMgSfrz_FD_187169 | JGI IMG/M metagenome (GOLD analysis project Ga0209463, IMG submission 187169) | Agave microbial communities from Guanajuato, Mexico - Mg.Sf.rz (SPAdes) (version 2) | ecosystem: Host-associated > Plants > Phyllosphere > Phylloplane/Leaf | place: Guanajuato, Mexico...
AAAAATCGAACGAAATAGTAATTACTTGCCAATATATAGTGTAGGACAAAGGAGGGATGGTATGTGAAGGATGAAACAGTGTATACAAATTTAATCCAATTGACTTTATCAGGAAATAAAGAAGCGTATAGCGAATTGTATGATAAAACGATTCAAGAAGTATATAAAACAGCACATTTTTTAATTGAAGATAAAACAGATGTAGATGATGTCGTTCAAGAAATATACATACAACTATATGAATCGCTTCGTAAGTATGATAGTGAGAAGCCATTTCGTCCTTGGCTAATTGGACTTGCGATTAAACAAATTCACTCTTATAGAAGAAAGAGGTGGATGCGACTACGCATTATAAAAAAAGCAGAAGAGCAAAGAAAACCAGTACAAATTGATTTTTCTAACGATGTTGTAAGTAAAATATCAAACAAAAAACTAATTGAACTCATTCATAAATTACCGTATAAATTGAAACAAGTTATTATCTTAAGATACTTACACGATTATTCACAAGAAGAAGTAGCACAAATATTACATATTCCAATTGGTACTGTGAAATCTAGAATTCATTCGGCATTAAAGAAACTACGTCAAAAAGAGCAAGTAGAAGAAATCTTTTTAGGAGAGGTAGGGAATGTGAAATGAGTTTAGATTGTAGAGTTAGAGAATCTATACGAGAAGAAGCGAAGGGGATTGTTGCCCCGCCGGAGTTAAAAGAAAAAGTAATCGTTCAAATTAAAATGAATCAAGGAGGGCGTAAGAGAAAGAAACATCTTATTGCAGGAGTGCTTGCAGCAGCTCTTTTAATCCCGACGACTGGTTTTGCGTATCAATCTATTATGGCGGATGGTATATACGGATCTTTTGAGAATTTAAAAAAACATGCCGGAGCAATGACATTAGAAACGTATATGCGTTTTAATGCAAAATTATCAGAAGCGAAAGATGAAATGGGTACGAAGGAATATGAAGAGTTTACAAAAGAAATGAAAAAATTAACTAGTGCAAAGCTTGCGTACGGAGATTCGAACGGTAATATAGATTACGATCAATTATCACCAGCTAAAAAAGAGGAATTGAAAAAGGTAGTAATGGAGCTTCATCCGTATTTTGATAAATTAAATGGCCATAAATCTAGTAAAGAAGTACTAACTCCTGAAGAGTATGAACAATATATGGAGGCATTAATGTCATATCAAACTGTGTTAGTAAAAACGAAATCGAGTGGCGGGATAACAGTAGAAGAAGTACCTGAGGCGTACAAAGAAAGATTTATTAAAGCGGAGCAGTTTATGGAGTATGTAGATGAAAAGGTGAGATAAGTAAAAAAGCTCAAAGCTTTCTTTCGTTTAACTATTACATATTGAATATGTAAACAATAAAAAATGAGTATACAATCTACGTGATTGTATACTCATTTTATTATTACTTAAATTTCCTTACCGCATGAATAGCGACTCTTACAAGTAATATCGCACTTATAAATAAACCACCGTAACCAACGACACTTAAAAATTGATCATTTGGCTCTGTCGCACTGTTTGCTAAATGCAATACGCCTACCGAAATCCCACCAAATGCAGTTCCAATAAATGCAATGAGGAATTGTGAGATAAATGTAGTAATAAACGATGCATTTGTTTCGTCAGAGAAAAAGCCAACCTTAACGGATAGTTCTCCGTTTTCTAGTTTTGAACTTAAATCATCTAGTTTTCTAGGAATGCGTCGCATGGCAGGTAACATAGCGAGTAATTCGTTTGTTGCAGCTTCTTTTAAACTAGAATAATTGTTAACTGACATGAAACTAGCTGCATGATCTTTCGCAAAGCGTTTCGCTTCGTCCATTAAATTGAATTCGGGATTTAGTTGCAGCATCGTTCCTTCTAGCGTAATTAGAGAACGGAAAGCCCCTGCAACCATTGGATAAAATGCTAATTCAAACTCAGCGATTATTTGAAATAGCCCCTGAATGAATTCTTCAGAACCATTTGTAGAACCATACGTACTTTGGATTAATAATTGACTGATAGATTGTTCTAATGCCTCTTTATCAACATTTGGCTTCTTTTCAACTAATTGAAGCAGTCCATCAAGCAAGACATAAGAATTTTTGCGCTCAAAGCCGATAAGTAGTCGCTTGAATGCATCTTGTTGTAGTGTTCCTAATCGCCCGACGGAACCGAAATCAAGTAATGCAGGTGTGCCATCACGAAGAATATACACATTACCTGGATGAGGGTCTGCATGGAAAATACCTTTAAAGAAAATTTGCTCTAAAATACAATCAAAGAGTTGTCGTTGTACTTTTTTCGTATCAATTTGTAATTCATTTAATAATGCTGACCCACTTTTAACACTTACTCCATCTAAAAATTCAAGCACAAGTATTTTTGAATTACTGTATTCTTTATATACTTTCGGTATTTTTACTTTCGTTTCGCTATTTTTTAGTGAATCAGACACTTGTTCGAAGTTACGAGCCTCAATTTTGAAATCAATTTCTTCTTTCATTGCGATGGAGAAGCCATGTGCTAAATCAAGAAATCCGATATTTTTAGCCCAAGTTGATTTGTTGGAAATCCATAAAGAAAAATGAATTAAAATATCTAAGTCACGTTTAATTGTCTCAGAAATATTAGGACGTAGTAGTTTAACGACGACATCCTGGTCGTTTTCTTTCAACTTCGCTTTATGTACTTGGCCAATAGAGGCGGCAGCTAACGGTTCCATTTCAAAGGAGCTGAAAATTTCATCTTTTGGTATATGTAGTTCCTTTTTTAATATTTCTTCAACTTGTTTTTGTGATAAACGCGTTACATTTTCCTGAAGGTTTGATAACTCGTGAATAAAAGCAGGTGGTAATAAATCAGAGCGAGTTGATAAAACTTGTCCGAATTTAATAAATACACCGCCGCATTCTTCTAGTGTATTTCGAAGTGAAGTGGCGAGCTTACGATCTGCTTCTGGCGAGCGCTTTAAAGCTAAATATTTACCCATTCCGTGTTTTATTGCAATAGAAGAGACACGCATATATCTTTTTTGTCTACCAACCTTTGCGAAGAATTTTGAAATAGGATTTCGGCTTTCCGTTACTACGTCATCCATTTCGCCTCGTCTAATAGGATCAAATAATTCAAAAACTAGGTAACAAAGCATGGATACAATTAATGAGCTTCCTAGCCAAAAATATCTATCAACACCGACAACCGATTCATCTTGATAGCGTAAATATAAAAACCAATACAGAGCTGACGTAAGTGAAACACCTAAAGTTGCTGCACTTGCTTGTTTGAAAAGATTTAGTTTTGTACCAATTAGTCGACCACTAATAAAAGACATAATGATTGCTAGTAGAAAAAATTGAAAAAACATTGTATCATTCCTCCGAATTTTATTCGATAACTGTATTATACAGGAATATAATTATTCTAAAAACAAGCCAAGGAGGTACAATCCTTGACTTGCACGATTAAATAGAGCATTCAATTATATTTTTTCATCGTTGCATTGTCCTTTTGTATAAAACAATCTAATAGTGAATAACCAGCTATTAAACTAATTATCGTAACAAAAGTTGTATTTATAAGAATAACATTAGCTAAATAAGGTAGGTATTCGCCAAGTGGTGAGAAAAGTAGTGCTGGAGAAAAGGAAATTAATATTGTAGGCACTGTAATAGCGATAAACTTATCCGGTTGAAAACGCCAGTTTTGTTTACTTGTTTCGTGATTAATGGATTGAAGGAATCGTAATAAAATGCCGACCAAAAGAGGAAAGAGTGTAAAGTAGAATAATCTTGGATAAACGTTAAAGTTCACTTGCGCGTCTGTATCTAAATAAAATTGAATCTTCACTCCAACAAATAATAATAAGACGATAAATAATGTGAAGCAGAGGTATAGCATTACTCTTTGCATTATATTCCACCATCCTTTACTCAAAATATATTCAAAAAAAGAAGAGATATACAATAACTACTGTTGTATATCTCTTCTTTTACTGTTAGTTAATAGTGGAGTTTGCTTTTTCTTGCTTCGTGAAATAATCAATAATGCCCATCGCACTAATTTCTATATCTAGATGTAAAATGTTATAAACGGAATGATCTGCTGGAACGTTTAACTTTGTAAGATGAGAAGAGATTTTATCCATTAATAAAGTTTGTAAAGCTTTAGTCGCTTCATCGAAATCATTATACTGTTCAAAGACTTCCTTACCAGTATGAACGAAAATAGGTAGCCAATGTTCCAGTTGATTATATATTTCTGTAACATGAGAGGATGCGCCGTAATGACCGAAATAAATAGTATCTACATTCATGCTTTGAATGTGATTTTTAGAAGCAATCATCGCATCTGGTTGGAATTGTGAAGGGGACGTTGATGGTAGATATAACTCTACATCAACGTCTGCGAGTTCTCTATAATAAATTCCAATTGTATCGCCAGTAAAAATCCCGTTTGTTAATGAATCGTGAATGCTAATATGGTGCTTCGCATGCCCTGGTGTATCATAAAATGTAAGGATGCGGTCTTCTGCAATTTTTAACGTATCACCATGTTGTACAATATGAACACGTTCTTCTTCAATTGGAAGAATTGGATCAAAGAGTTTATCGAAATCTTCTTTGTACACAGCTTTTGCACCTAAAATAAGTTTTGTTGGATCAATCATATGACGAGCACCACGAGAATGCACATATAACGTAGCATTTGGGCATTTTTCCATCATTAAACCAGCAGCACCGGCGTGATCTAAATGAACATGTGTAACGATAATGTTTTTAACTTCGTTTAAATCAATATGTAATTGTTGTAAGCCGTCTAAAATATACGGAAGAGAAGGGGCTGCACAAGTTTCAATTAAAGTAATATCGTCACCTAATAAAACGTACGTACCAGTTCGTTCATTATGTTGTAAATCGAAATCATCAATCAGATATAGGTGAGAAGATAATTGCTCTACTTTTTTCATATTTACCACTCCTTATATACTGCATGTTTCTATTATACGCTAAAATAGAAAAAAGGCAGAAAACGAAGCTCGTCTTCTGCCTTTTTGTAATATTATTATTTCGTTTGTTGTTTATTAATAGACATAATGAACAGTCCAACAATCCCGCCTACTAATGGAAGCATAATTTCTCCTGCTAAATTAAAGTAGGAGCTTAAGAATAAACCATTTACATCGATTACCCAGCCAGTAACATACAATAACATCATATATAGTACGAAATAAAACTCGCGATTTGAAATCGTTTCATGTTGTGCAGTTTTCATAATGAACACCATCCTTTTCTTTTATAATGGAATATAAACTGTCACATTTTGTTCACATTTCGATTGTAAAACTTTCCATCATAAAAGTCTAGTAGTTTGTGCCGAATTTTCGAACGGAAATAAAGCGCTATCATTATAGCGTATAAGTACGTAATAAGAGCTGTATATTCACGAATGTAGTATAGTATAAACATAGAATGATAGTGAAGAGAGGGGCAAAGACAATGACAGTTTATGATTTTTCAGCTAAAACAATTACAGGTGAAGAAAAATCGTTAAAAGATTACGAAGGAAAAGCACTTCTTATTGTAAATGTAGCTAGTAAATGTGGTTTCACACCGCAATATAAAGGATTACAAGAGGTGTATGATAAATATAAAGACCAAGGACTTGAAATACTCGGATTCCCTTGTAACCAATTTGGAGGACAAGAACCAGGTACAGAAGCGGACATTACTAGTTTTTGTGAATTAAACTACGGTGTAAACTTCCCAATGTTTGCAAAGGTTGATGTGAAAGGTGATAAGGCTCATCCTTTATATACATACATGACAGAACAAGCACCAGGTTTACTCGGTATGAAAGCAGTGAAATGGAATTTTACGAAGTTTTTAATTGGAAAAGACGGGAAAGTAGTAGGGCGTTTTGCGCCACAGACGAAGCCGGTAGATTTAGAGGTTGAGATTGAGAAGGTACTTGGAGAATAATTAGGAGTTTCACTTTATTAAAAAACGTCTCAAAGAACAATGTAGTTCTTTGAGACGTTTTCTTTAAACTCACATTTTCAAGATTAAATAACTGTATCAAAGCCATCTGATTTAGGTAGAGAACCTGCTTTTTTCATAAGCACTTCCCATAAGTGTACGGATGTCTTCCATTCTGCTGCAGCCTGCCCCTGTTGATATATAGCGTTCTCATAACTGGCAGTAAGTTGTTGCATATCGGCCGATTTGTAAAGTGTATCGATATGGAGAGCGTATTCTCGGAATGTTTGACTTTCACCCCGTGGTATGCCAATTCTCGCAAATTGTTTTAAAAGTGCACCGTAAGCTTTTTGATAAACAGCATCATCTTTTCGGTATCTATAGAAATGAATAATAAGAAATGTCATCCATTTCATTCTAGTGATAAAGAGAATGTATCCCATAATACTAATTAGTATCGTAGAGAGGAATACGTACCACCAAGAAAAACTAGTTTTAGAATTTGTGACCTTTTTAGTAGAAGCTTCTTCTGTATGTTCTATTAAACTTTTAAGTTTTGCTTCATTATTTCGTTGGTGTATTTGCTCGTTATTAGAATTATTTGCTTCGCTATTTTGTGAAATAGGAGCAGGCGTATTATTTATAAAATTATAGGGATTGGTAAATCCTTTTGTTGGTTCGAATGGAATCCATCCGTATCCTGGGAAATATACTTCGACCCAAGAGTGTGCGTTATCGTTCGTGATTGTATAAACATCCGCACCTTCTGCAGAGGCAAGTGTATTGTCAAGAGTTCCTTCTGTATAGCCTTTTACCCAGCGAGCAGGAATCCCGGCAGAACGAAGTAGTACAATCATAGACGTCGAAAAATTATTACAGTAGCCGCTTTTTGTATCGAAAAGGAATTGATCTACATAATCTTGGCTTTTGGCAGGGAATAAGACATTCGTTGATTCGTATGTAAAAGAGTTGTCTGTAAAGTAATTTTCAATAGCTAATACTTTATCATATCGGTTGTCTTTATCATTTGTAAGATTGACAGCCAAGTCTTTTACGCGCTGTGGTAATGACTTGGGAAGTTGTGTGTACTTTGTCATAAAATAAGGATTTGTTTCTTGACCTTCATTTGTTTTTACAGCTTTCAAGTTTTCTATGGAAAACTCAGGGATCTCATATGTTACTTTATACGAATGTAAAGTAGTAGAAGAGTCTCCATTCATTGTATAAATTTTTTCTGAAAACGAGTCAACACTGTATGATACATCAGAAGCAGCCTCAACTGATACTAATCCTGCTGGATAGGTAAGGTGAGGGTAACTTTTTTGCATGGTAATTGTTGCCTCAGTCGTTTTCATTTTTGTATTTTGTTCGTACCAGCTTACGACGTCGTTTTTATTTTTAAAAGAAATCTTTTTCGGATTTTCAGAAATTTCCCAGCCTTTTCCTGTATAAAAATCTTTTGTTTCTACTCTCCAATATTGTTTGTTTTGCGTTCGTGCTGTGAAAACAATTGTAGGATCCGCCTTAAAAGGACCGCCTAATCGCGAGTCATCTAAACCATACCCAATTGTAGAAATTTTTTGTTCTTTACTTGCTTCAGATGTGTTGAATTTTAAAAAATCCATTGGGTTTGGCCATTGAGGGCCAAATTTTGGAGCAAAGTATGCAATGGTTGCTAATAATACGATAAATATTGTAAGTGGTCTAAGTAATTTTGAGATTTCTCTAGCATAATTTTGTAAGTGTTCACGTTCTTTTATTCGTTCTACTTGAAGAAGACTAAGCATAAAAAAGCCGATGACAACAGTACGAATAATAGCGTAGTTTGCATTGTATAAATGTAAGTTATGAAAAGTTGCGATATAAATAATAGTCAATACAAGAAATAAAAACCCACGTTTTTTATGAATAATCCAAAATGAAGTGAAAGAACTCAAAAACCAAAATGAGAGAAAAAATAAAACCGTCGGAAAAACTGGAGAAATATCTAGTAAATTCCCTTGGAAAAATAGGGAGGAATTTCGAGACATATCAGAAAAGAGTGTTGTTAGCCAAGATGGATTTATAAAAGCATTTTTATAATATAGGGAATGAATGATAAATAGGACTGTGACAATTTTTATTGGAATCTGCCACCTCGTTTGAAAAAAAGAGAGAGCGAAGCAAATTCCTATAAATGTTACGAAAATATCTAATCTACCTACATTTGTAATACCTATAAGAGGTCTTATCCATTCTAGTAAAAGAAGAAATACACATGCATGCATGAAGAATTTGTTCGTATCCCACTTGTATTTTGCTTGTAATGTTATCATTTGCTCACCTCAAAAAACACGTTTGTATACCGGTTTTCATAAACCGTGTTTACAAATATTTGTCGTTTTTTTAGAGTTTCTAATATACTGAGTTCTCGGTGTGAAAGTTGATTCGCTTTTTCTTTCACGACAAAAATCATACATTTTCTATTTCTTATAGCAGCACAATCAGCCGCCTTTTGAATATCGGGAGAAAGATTACTTGTCACGAGTATAACCGTGACGGGCTCATAAATTTTTCTTAGTTCTATTTCTACACTCTGGGAGAGCGGGAATACACTGTCTGCTTGTACTTTTGCTAAATGACAAAGGATTTGTTGTAACTGCGTATCTCCATTATCTAAAGGGAAAATAGTTTGTTCTTTTCCGATAGACACGAATGATGCTGGTGAATTTTGTTTCAAGACAGCCCTTACGATAGAGGCAGTAAATGTGACGACTGATTCGAATAGAGGAGACTCGGTTCTGTCTATGAATATCATGATATTATGGCTGCGCTGTTGTTCAAACTCTTTTGTCATAATATTGTTTGTTCGTGCAGTTGCTTTCCAATCGATCCATGAAAAGCGATCGCCAGGTTTATAGTCTCTGACACCGACCGAGATTGTAGAGTCTTTTGCTGAATTTATATTTGCTGAAAGCGCTCCTTGTTCGAAATGATTTTCCAATTGTCGATACGCTATATCTACATACTGGGGATAGACTAAAAATGTATCTGGAACTGAAAAAGTTACTTCTTTCTCCATCATGCCGAATAAATCGCCAGTTTTGACACGAACGCTTGAAAAAGTGTGCTCGCCTCTAGGGATTGTGTCAATAACATATTGAAACGAAATATTTCGTTTCAATCCTGGGAAGAGTACTACCTTATTCATCTTTATTTGTTTACAACTTATAAATTGTGGTGGCAGTTCATCTTCTATAACTAAATAAAGTAAGGGAAAAGGAAATTTTCTTTTTATTGTAATCGTGCTTACAAATTGTTCTCCTACTACATATCCATTTTGGTTTGTTGTTCGTTTTACTTCAGCGTCCCGTAAAGCGTAGAAGGGGAGTAGTAGTGAATAAAGAGCAATGGGAATTGTGCTGTAAAATAAAAACCAACTTACAAACCCTCCTTGAAACATAGCGTACACAAATGTTAAGACTAGGCATAAAGGGAGTAGCAATAACTTCATAACGTGATATAGCGCTCGCAGCATTTGTTTCATCAAGGGTTCATCGTCCTTTGAGTCGGCACGGTAGTTCGTGCAACGATTTTTGCGATAACTTGTTCTCCTGTTATCCCTTCAAATTTTGCTTCCATTTTTAGAATGAGCCTATGCGCTAAAACGTAAGGAGCTAAAAATTTAACATCGTCTGGAATAACATAATTTCTGCCATGGATAAATGCATAAGCTTGTGAAGCTTTCATTAAAGCAATTGAGCCACGTGGACTTGCTCCTAGCTGTATAGAGCTATACGTACGAGTCTGATTAACAAGCTTTACAATGTAATGCTTAATTGCTTTGTCCATACTTACTACCCGTACGCTTTGTTGTAAATAAAGTAATTCTTCTATTGTAGTAATGGCCTGTAATTGAGAGAGTGGATTTGTTTTTTCCATCCGGTTTAAAATTTCAAATTCTTCTTCTGGTGTAGGATATCCCATTTTTAGTTTCAATAAGAAACGATCGAGCTGAGCTTCTGGTAGAGAATATGTTCCTTCATATTCGACCGGATTTTGTGTAGCCATGACAAAGAACGGCTTTGGTAAAGGCCTTGTAATGCCATCTATTGTAATATTGCCTTCTTCCATACATTCAAGTAAAGCAGATTGTGTCTTAGGAGATGTACGATTAATTTCATCAGCAAGTACAAAATTCCCCATAATTGGTCCAGGCTTGAACTCAAATTGGAGCTCTTTCGGATTATAAATAGAAACTCCTGTTACATCTGATGGCAGTAAATCAGGTGTAAATTGAATTCGCTTGTAATCCGCATCAATGGATTTAGAAAGAGCACGTACTAGCATTGTTTTGCCGACACCAGGAACATCTTCTAATAGCACATGACCTTCAGCTAAGAGAGCTGTCAAAGCTAAGATTGTTTCTTTTCGTTTTCCGACCATTATTTTTTCAATATTATTGATTATTTTTTCTACAGTGGGATGTAATGAATCAAGCTGGGGCATCGTAATCCTCCTAATTTTATTATCGTTTTCTAATCTATTTAGTGGACAAATTTATAATTATATTTGCAGGTAGTAAAAATTTTGTCATTAATTCTAAGAATATTCAGAATATTTATTTCGATTACATCTAGTATAATTGTTTCCGTAACTAAGGGCAATACAGTAAATAATGATTTGTAGTTTTATGTAAAATATGTCTGGATATAAAATAGTATTGTTAAAGAAAAAATTCCTTATATACAATTTCTAAACTCTTTCTTATGGCAGTTTTGAAATAATATCAAAACTCTTTTTTATATATTTATAAAGAAAAACGTAGGAATTTCTCCTGCGTTTTTCTTTTGCAAAATAGTCGATACCTCAAAATACCATTCTCCTAATAATCACGATTAATCATAACCCTTCAAAACGGAATAAAAGATTTTCTCACAAACTTATTTTCTACTGAATTTTTGACAATCTCTTGAACTGTGCGAAATGTCACATCTGTATTTTACAACCTCTCTTATAGTAAGGGTATGTAAGAGAGACGTATTAAAGGAGTGAACAGTATGAAGAAGAAACCTTCAGCACTAATGAGACGTTTAAAATATTTTTCACCAATAGATCGTTATAACGATAATCATACTCAAGAAACATATGAAGATCGTGAATGGGAGAATGTGTACAGAAAGCGTTGGCAGCATGATAAAGTAATTCGTTCTACACATGGTGTGAACTGTACTGGTTCATGTAGCTGGAATATATATGTGAAAGATGGAATCGTAACTTGGGAAGGACAGGAGCTTAACTATCCAACTACAGGTCCAGATATGCCTGATTTTGAACCACGAGGATGTCCGCGTGGAGCGAGTTTTTCTTGGTATATTTATAGTCCACTTCGTGTGAAATATCCGTATGTACGTGGTGTTCTTTGGAGTATGTGGCAAGAGGAATTACAAAATAACAAGTCACCACTAGATGCTTGGAAAAGCATTATGGAAAACCCTGAAAAAGCACGCAAGTATAAGCAGGCACGTGGTAAAGGGGGATTCATTCGTGCGAATTGGGATGAAGTGTTACAACTTGTTTCTGCTTCATTACTCTACACAGTAATGAAATACGGTCCAGACCGAAATGTTGGTTTTTCACCAATTCCAGCTATGTCGATGTTAAGTCATGCTGCTGGTAGTCGTTTTATGCAACTTATGGGCGGGCCAATGCTTAGTTTCTATGATTGGTACGCAGATTTACCACCAGCTTCTCCTCAAATTTGGGGCGATCAAACAGATGTACCAGAAAGTAGTGACTGGTATAACTCTGGTTACATTATGACATGGGGTTCAAATGTACCGATGACGAGAACACCAGATGCTCACTTTTTAGCAGAGGTTCGATATAAAGGAACGAAAGTCGTTTCTGTCAGTCCTGACTTCGCTGAATCTACAAAGTTTGCCGATGATTGGATTAGTGTAAAACAAGGTACAGATGGTGCACTTGCGATGGCAATGGGGCATGTGATCTTACAAGAGTTTTACGTAGATAATCAAGTGGAATATTTCACAAAGTATGCGAAGCAATATACTGATTTTCCTTTCTTTGTCACATTGAAACAAAAAGGAGATCAATTCGTTGCTGATCGTTTCTTAAACGCTTCTGATATTGGACGCGAAACGAAGTTAGGAGAATGGAAGCCTGTTCTTTGGAACGAGAATACGAATGATTTTGCAACACCTCAAGGCACAATGGGCTCACGTTGGGATAACGAAAAGAAATGGAACTTGCGTTTAGAAGATGAAGAAACAGGTGAAAAGATTGACCCACGTCTTTCTTTACTTGGAATGGAAGAATCGATTGGAACTGTACAAATTCCGTACTTCTCTGATGATGGAAACAAAGTATTAGAACGTACAATTCCAGTGAAAAAGGTTATGACAGAAGAAGGCGAAGTGTTCGTTACAACTGTATACGACTTAACGTTAGCAAATTACGGCGTGAACCGAGGGCTTGGCGGACAAGAGCCGAAAGACTTCAATGATGATGTACCGTTTACACCTGCATGGCAAGAGAAAATGACAGGAGTGAAACGAGAACTAATTATTCAAATCGCTCGTGAGTTCGCACAAAATGCCGTTGATACAAATGGTCGCTCGATGATTATTGTTGGAGCTGGTATTAACCATTGGTTTAATTCTGATACGATTTATCGCGCAGTTTTAAATCTTGTTCTTCTAGTTGGAGCACAAGGAGTAAACGGCGGGGGATGGGCGCATTATGTTGGGCAAGAAAAATTACGACCAGCAGAAGGATGGCAAACAATCGCGATGGCAAAAGATTGGCAAGGGCCACCGAAATTACAAAATGGTACATCTTTCTTCTATTTCGTAACAGATCAATGGCGCTATGAAGATACACCGGTTGGACATCTAGCATCACCAGTAGAAGGCAACTCTCGTTATCAACATCACGGTGATTACAACGTATTAGCGGCACGACTTGGCTGGCTACCTTCGTATCCGACATTCGAGAAAAATGGGATTGAATTATATAAAGAAGCTGTTGCTGCTGGTGCAACAACGCAAGAAGAAATCGGAAAATATGTTGCACAAAGATTAAAAGAAAAAGGACTAAAATTTGCGATTGAAGATCCAGATAACAAAAACAACTTCCCGCGCAACTTATTCGTATGGCGTGCGAACTTAATTTCAAGTTCTGGTAAAGGACACGAATATTTCTTAAAACATTTATTAGGTACAACAAACGGGTTAATGAATGACGATAGTGATTCATTACGACCAGAAGAAATTAAATGGCATGAAGAAGCACCAGAAGGGAAGTTAGATTTACTCATTAACTTAGATTTCCGTATGGCTGGAACAGCGCTTTATTCTGATATCGTCTTACCTGCTTCAACTTGGTACGAAAAACATGATTTAAGTAGTACAGATATGCATCCATTTGTGCATCCATTTAATCCAGCAATCGGTTCACCGTGGGAAGCGCGCTCTGACTGGGATATTTTCACTTCACTTTCTAAAGCTGTGTCAGATTTAGCGAAGAAAATTGATCTTGAACCAATGAAAGAAGTTGTTGCAACGCCACTTCTTCACGATACACCGCAAGAATTAGCGCAACCACTTGGCAAGATTAAAGATTGGAGCAAAGGTGAGTGTGAGCCAATACCAGGTAAAACAATGCCACAAATTCATGTTGTTGAAAGAGATTATAAAACAATTTATGACAAAATGACTTCGCTAGGACCAAATGCGGGAAAACAACCGATTGGTACGAAAGGGATTTCTTGGTCCGCAGAAAAAGAGTATGAGCAATTAAAGAGCCGATTAGGAGTTGTTCGAACGGATTCTATTGCAAAAGGTTGCCCAGACATAAAAGAAGCAATCAATGCTGCTGAAGCGGTATTAACACTTTCTTCTACAACAAATGGTCATATGGCTGTAAAAGCATGGGAAGCACTTGAAAAACAAACGGATTTAAAATTACGTGATTTAGCAGAAGAACGTGAAGAAGAATGCTTCACATTTGAACAAATTACAGCGCAGCCAAAAACAGTAATTACTTCTCCGGCCTTTACAGGTTCTGAAAAAGGTGGACGTCGTTACTCACCGTTTACAACAAATGTGGAACGCCTCATCCCTTGGAGAACAATCACTGGACGACAATCTTTCTACTTAGATCATGACATGATGAAAGAATTTGGTGAAACGATGGCAACGTTTAAACCGATTCTGCAACATAAACCGTTCCGTAAATCACGACCTGAAGTAGAAGGAAAAGAGATTACGTTAAATTATTTAACGCCGCATAATAAGTGGTCCATTCATAGTATGTATTTCGATTCATTACCGATGTTAACGCTGTTTAGAGGTGGTCCAACTGTTTGGATGAATAAAGAGGATGCTGAAGAAGCTGGTGTAGCAGATAATGATTGGATTGAGTGCTTTAATCGTAACGGTGTTGTTGTAGCCCGTGCTGTTGTAACGCATCGTATACCGAGAGGAATGGCGTTTATGCACCATGCACAAGATCGTCACATTAACGTACCTGGTACGAAATTAACAAGTAACCGCGGGGGAACGCATAATAGTCCAACTCGAATTCACGTAAAACCGACACATATGATTGGTGGATATGGTCAATTAAGTTATGGATTTAACTATTACGGTCCGACTGGGAACCAGCGTGACTTAAACGTTGTAATTCGCAAACTGAAGGAGGTAGATTGGCTTGAAGATTAAAGCACAAGTCGGAATGATAATGAATCTAGATAAATGCATCGGCTGCCATACTTGTAGCGTAACGTGCAAAAACACCTGGACAAATCGTCCAGGTGCTGAATATATGTACTTCAATAACGTAGAAACGAAGCCTGGAATTGGTTATCCGAAACAATGGGAAGATCAGGAGAAATATAAAGGCGGTTGGGAATTGAAAAATGGTGAAATTCAGCTGAAATCTGGTTCGAAAATGAAACGTCTTATGAACATTTTCCACAATCCAGATCAACCAACAATTGATGATTATTTTGAACCTTGGAATTATGATTATGAAACGTTAACAAATAGTCCGCAACGTAAGCATCAACCAGTTGCTCGTCCGAAATCAGCAATTACAGGCGAATTTATCGACAAAATTGAATGGGGTCCAAACTGGGAAGATGATTTAGCAGGCGGACATATAACAGGATTGCAAGATCCGAACGTAAAGAAAATGGAAGAAGAAATTAAAACAGATTTTGAAAACGTCTTTATGATGTATTTACCACGCATATGCGAACATTGTATGAATCCCTCGTGCGTATCATCTTGTCCATCTGGTGCGATGTATAAACGTGAAGAAGATGGGATTGTTCTTGTCGATCAAAATGCATGTCGCGCATGGAGATTCTGCGTATCATCTTGTCCATATAAAAAAGTGTATTTTAACTGGCAAACGAATAAAGCTGAAAAATGTACAATGTGTTTCCCACGTATTGAAGCGGGTATGCCAACGATTTGTTCGGAAACATGTGTAGGACGTATTCGGTATATTGGGGTAATGCTATATGACGCTGACAAAGTAAAAGAAGCAGCTTCTGTTGAAGACGAAAAAGATTTATATGAATCTCAGCTTACTGTTTTTCTAGATCCAAATGATCCAGAAGTGGCAGCTGAAGCGAAAAAACAAGGAATTCCTGAAGAATGGATTAAAGCGGCGCAACAATCGCCAATTTATAAAATGATTATCGATTGGAAAATTGCTCTACCTCTTCACCCAGAGTATCGTACAATGCCAATGGTTTGGTATATCCCGCCGCTTAGCCCGATTATGAATATGGTGGAGGGAAAAGGTAGTAACTGGCAAGCAGAAGAGATTTTCCCTGCTATTGATAATATGCGTATTCCAATTCAATATTTAGCGAATTTACTCACTGCGGGGGATGAATCACACATTCGTCTTACATTGAAGAAAATGGCTGTTATGCGAACGCATATGAGAGCACTTCAAATTAATAAAGAGCCAAATGAAGCTGTATTAAAAGAACTTGGTTTAACGAAACAGGATGTAGAAGATATGTATCGTCTTCTTGCCATCGCGAAATATAAAGATCGCTTCGTTATTCCGACATCTCACCGTGAACAAGTGGCAGATTTATATAGCGAACAAGGAAGCTGTGGTTTATCATTCACAGGTGGTCCAGGCTCTTGTATGACAATTTCTTAAATAAAGGGGGCAGAAAATTATGAAACAAAGTTTACAAACAGCTTTTTCTTGTTCTTCTTTTCTTCTCTCCTATCCCGAACTAGGGTGGAGAGAAGCTTTAACTGAATTGCAAGAAGAGGTTGAAACAATAGAACAGGAAGACGTTAAAGCGTCACTTACAGGCTTTATAAAGCAAGCGCTAGATAAAACGAATGATCAACTCATTGATAGTTACGTATATACATTCGATTTTGGGAAGAAAACAAATATGTATCTTACTTATATGAACACTGGTGAACAAAGAGAAAGAGGTATTGAATTACTAGAGTTAAAACAACATTATAAAAAATCAGGTTTTAGCGTAACAGATAAAGAACTACCTGACTATTTACCACTTTTACTTGAGTTTTTTGCAAATGCAAATGAGCAAGACAGTGAACCAATTATGAGTAAATACACGGAAAATATACAAGCATTACATGTTCAATTAAAAGAAGCGGGTAGTATGTATGAACCAATTCTTGCGTCTGTGCTACTCGCTATCGAAACATGGGGTGTACAGACAAATTAGAAAGGAGCGTTGTCAAAATGATGGATCAATTTCTTTGGGTATTGTTTCCCTATATCATTTTTGCGATCTTTATCGGTGGACATATTTTTAGATACAACTATGATCAATTTGGATGGACATCAAAATCTAGTGAACTATTAGAAAAGAAGATGCTCCGGGTCGGAAGTCTATTATTCCACTTTGGGATCATGTTCGTAATTGGCGGCCATGTTATGGGGATTTTAATTCCAGAAGCTGTATATCGTTCAATAGGTATTTCTGAGCATATGTATCATGTAGTAGCAATTAGTTTTGGGCTTCCGGCAGGTATTGCTTCTATTATCGGTTTAATTATATTAACGTACCGCCGTGTAACAGTAAAGCGTATCATTGCAACGAGTACAAAGGGAGATTATATTGCGCTTATTTTATTACTTATCGTAATGCTAGCAGGACTTTCTTCAACATTTTTAAATATAGATTCAAAAGGATTTGATTATCGTACAACGATTGGCCCTTGGTTCCGAAGTCTCTTTATTCTCCAACCGAAAGTTGAATATATGATGGAAGTACCAGTATGGTTTAAAATTCATATTCTTGCAGGAATGGGTTTATTCGCAGTATGGCCATTTACAAGACTTGTACATGTATTTAGTGCCCCAATTAAATATGTAAGCCGTAGTTATGTAATTTACAGAAGACGTATTCCTAATGAGTTGAAAAAATAATACTGCTGTAAACGGATAGGAGCTAATGGTTAAAACGAAACGAGGTCTAATATGGAAGGCCTCGTTTTTGTTTATATAGGGAATAACCGTTAATAAGTAGCTTAAATTGAAAAAAGATTAGCATCTAAATAAGATGCTAATCAATGCTACAAACAGAGGCAGAGCAATCTTCACAAGCAATTTCACATTTTAAAAATTGTAAATCGTGGATTGTAATCTTTCCTTTATGAATAGAAATTGTACCTTGCTTTTTTAATTCATTTAACATTCGATTTACACTTTCACGTGAAGTTGCACAGAAATTAGCAAGTTCTTGATTCGTTAATGGTAAATCGATGAGAATCCCATTTTCTTTTAATACACCGTAACTATTTGTCATTCGTATAAGAGTAGAATACAGGGCACCTTTTTTGCCGTGTAATACTAAATCTCGGAACTTCGTTTGCATTCTTCTTAAATGTTCACTAATCCATTTCATAAATTCAAATACAAGTGCGGGTTTTTGGAGCAATGCTTTTTCTAAGGTTTCACGCTTTATAACCCCTACTTCAACATCTTCAAGGCATTTTGAATTTAATAAATACTTCGCATTGTCCGTGAATAATGTTAATTCTCCAATAATGTCGTATGCCGAACAAATACGGAGTGTTAATTCTTGCCCGTCAGCACTTAATTTACTAATTTGTACTTTTCCTGAGTGGATGATATAGAGCTCTGTTGCCTCCATACCTTCTTGAAAAATAAAACTACCTTTTTTAATTTGCATTTTATATTCAACAGATGCAAGTAATTCTTTTAAATCTTGAGATAATGTCATACTGTTTGCCACAGTGATCACCTTTCTTCTTATAAGCAATACATTTCCTATTTTGAGTGTAAGTATGATGAAAATGCAAGAGCTATTTTAAAAATACATTGAAATTTCAATGACCGTAAGGGGAAGTGATTTTCAATTTTTAGTTTGAAAAATTCAATAGACAAAGTGGATGAGATTAAAGATGTGAACAAAATTCGAACGGATTTGTGAAGAATTTTTGAATGGGGAAAGTAATGTGAGAAAAGTCACATTGAATATGTAGCTTCTTTTTTATAATGAAGGCAAATAAAAAAATGAAAGCTTACTAAGGATTACAGCAGAAAAGAAGGGATATAGATGCACGAGAACATGAAAGATTCTTTAGAACGTCCACTTCAAGATTTACGTATTTCAGTTATTGATCGTTGTAATTTTAGGTGTACATACTGTATGCCTGCTGAAGTGTTCGGACCTGATTACGCTTTTTTACAGGAAGAGCTTTTATTAACGTTTGATGAAATAGAAAGATTAGCGAGATTATTTATAAGTCTGGGAGTCAATAAAATTAGGCTTACTGGCGGTGAACCGTTATTGCGTAAAGACTTACCGATGTTAATTGCAAGACTTGCAAAGCTAGAAGGCTTAAAAGATATTGGACTCACAACAAACGGTATTCATTTAGCAAAACAAGCAAAGGCGTTAAAAGAAGCGGGATTAAAACGTGTAAATATTAGTTTAGATGCGATAGAGGATTATGTCTTCAAAAAAATTAATGGACGAAATGTAAATACAAAACCTGTACTGAAAGGAATTGAAGCAGCAAAGGCTGCTGGATTAGAAGTAAAGGTAAATATGGTCGTAAAAAAAGGAATGAATGATAGTCAAATTCTTCGTATGGCTCGTTATTTTAAAGAACAAGACATTCAGCTCCGTTTTATAGAGTTTATGGATGTGGGCAGTACAAACGACTGGAACTTTGAACAAGTTATTACGAAGGAACAATTAATAGAGAAGATTAATCGCGTATATCCAGTTGAGCCCGCTCAGCCTCGTTACTTTGGAGAAGTTGCGAAATTGTATCGATATGTAGGGAGCGATGCAGAAGTTGGGTTTATTACTTCAGTATCTGAGTCATTTTGTTCTTCTTGTACGAGAGCTCGTATCTCGGCAGACGGCAAGTTTTTCACGTGTCTATTTGGAACGAAAGGAACGGATTTGCGAACGCTTCTTCGAGGAAATATTTCTGATGCATCACTATTAAAAATTTTACAACATACATGGCGATATAGAACAGATCGATATTCAGATGAAAGAACGGCGGAAAGTACAAATCAACGTCCAAAAGTTGAAATGTCCTACATTGGCGGATAGTGAGAGGAGGATTCCCTATGCAAGAGCGATATGCAAGGCAAATATTGTTTTCTGGAATTGGTGAAATAGGACAAAGAAAAATAAGAGAAAAGCATGTGCTCCTAATTGGTGCAGGTGCATTAGGAGCTGCGAATGCAGAAACACTCGTTAGGATGGGAATTGGGAAATTGACAATCGCTGACCGTGACTACGTGGAATGGAGTAATTTACAGCGGCAACAGTTATACATAGAAGAAGATGCGCAGCAATGCAAACCGAAAGCAATTGCAGCGGCAGAACATGTAAGGAAGATTAATTCTGAAGTAAAAATTGTACCAGTTGTAACGGATGTCACAATGCAAGAAATAGAAGAGTTAACAAAAGAAGTGGATCTCATCATAGATGCGACTGACAATTTCGATACGCGCCTACTTATAAATGACATTTCACAAAAAGAAAATATACCTTGGATATATGGTGGATGCATTGGAAGTTACGGTGTAACGTATACAATTCTTCCTGGGAAAACACCATGTTTTCGCTGTCTAATGGATCATCCTATGGGCGGTGCAACATGCGATACAGCCGGAATCATTCAGCCAGCTGTACAAATGGTCGTTGCTCACCAAGTAACAGAGGCGATGAAAATATTGGTGGATGATTATGAGTCGTTAAGAGGAACGATGTTATCATTTGATATTTGGAACAATCAATATCTTTCATTAAAAGTAAATAGACAGAAAAAAAGTACATGTCCATCTTGTGGGAAATCACGAACGTATCCAAGTCTAGCATTTGAAGCGCAGATGAAAACGGAAGTGCTATGCGGACGGAATACAGTTCAAATCCGTTCAGGAATAAAGAGAGATCTTAATTTAAACGAAATTCAAAAACGATTACAAAAAAGTGTACATGTCCAAAAAACGCCTTACTTACTATCATTTCTAATTGATGAATATCGTTTCGTTTTATTTACAGACGGTAGGGCATTTATTCATGGAACAAATGATGTGAAAATAGCAAAACGATTATACGCAAAATATATAGGATGAACAGAAAGAGCGTTGCCCCTTATTAAAACGAGGTGAAAAAGAATGTTAGAAAAACGTATACCAATTCCGGTGGCAGAAGCAGTGGCACGTGTAATGAAATACGCTCATCAAGGTGAAATAGAAAAGGTTTCTCTTATAGAAAGTTACGGAAGAATTCTTGGAGAAGATGTTATTGCAGATCATGATGTCCCTCACTTTGATCGCTCTCCATACGACGGGTTTGCGATTCGAGCAGAAGATACAAAAGAAGCGAGTAGTAGTAACCCCATTCAGTTTGAAGTGATTGGCGAAATTGGAGCAGGTTTTGTTTTTCCAGAAGAAGTGAAACCATTTCAAACTGTCCGTATTATGACAGGTGCCGCAATTCCAGCCGGATGTAATGCAGTTGTTATGTTAGAGCTAACTGAAGGATTTGAAGAAAGTGAAAAGACTTATATGAAATTGAAACGCTCCTTTATTGCTGGGGATAACATTTCTTTTAAAGGTGAAGATGTAAAACAAAATACCATCCTTGTGAAAAAAGGGACTGTTATTAACCCTGGAGTAGTGGCGCTTCTTTCTACGTTTGGTTATAGTACCGTTTACGTTGTAAAACAGCCGGTTATCGGAATTGTAACGACAGGAAGCGAACTGCTTGAAGTACATGAACAATTAAAGCCAGGGAAGATTCGAAATAGTAACTCCTATATGATAGCTGCTCAAGTTGAACGAGCGGGCGGAGTTGTACAGTATTATGGACAATTCGCTGACGATTTTGAGACGTGTTATAACACTGTGAAAAAAGCGATAAAAGAAGTCGATATTTTAATTACAACTGGTGGCGTTTCGGTAGGAGACTATGACTATTTACCTGCTATTTATGAGGAATTACGAGCTAATGTGCTTTTCAACAAAATAGCGATGCGACCAGGAAGTGTGACAACTGTAGCTGAGCTAGAAGGAAAACTATTATTTGGTCTATCTGGTAATCCTTCAGCTTGTTATGTCGGTTGTGAATTATATGTTCGGCCAGTCATTGGAACATATTTGCATAGAAAAGATTCGCACGTATATCGTACAGAGGCAATATTACAGAAAGACTTTCTGAAAGCAAACCCATTTACTCGTTTTGTACGAGGGAAAGTGGAAATTGTAGATGGAACATTGCAAGCTACACCAGTTGGTTTAGACAAATCTAGTGCAATTTCTTCACTTGCAGGGGCGAATGCATGTATCGTCCTGCCGGGAGGAACGAGAGGATTTAAAGCAGGAATAACTGTCTCGGTACTGTTATTAGAATCAAGCGCCGGAAGTGAGTGGCCGTGGGAAGAACCACTTCGATCATACAAATAATAGAAAAATAGATTGCTAACTTATACAAAGATAAGAGGTGCAAGATGGCACATACGTATTATGAAGTAATTGATACACCTATTTCAATTGAAGAAGTTACAAACAAAGTAATTCGTCGTGAATGTGGCGCAGTTGCGACTTTCATTGGTACTGTTAGAGAATTTACGAAAGGCCGTCGTACGCTATATTTAGAGTATGTAGCATATAAGTCAATGGCGGAGAAACAGCTTAAGAGAATTGGCACCGAAGTAGGAGAGATGTGGCCTGGGACAAATGTCGCCATTACACATCGCATTGGTACATTACAAATTTCTGATCTTGCTGTTGTCGTCGCTGTTTCTACACCACACCGGAAAGCTGCCTATGAGGCGAACGAATATATTATGGAGCGTATAAAACAAATTGTTCCAATATGGAAGAAAGAGTTTTGGAAAGATGGTGAGTCATGGATAGGTGATCAGTTAGAGAAGGTAGCGTATGCAAATGGTGAGCCTGGAAAGGAGATGAGAATATGATTGAAGTACTATTATTTGCACATTTACAAGAAGAAGTAAGTAAGTCAGCATTACACATAGGTTGTGAAAATATTACGGTTGCTGAACTAAAGGAAGTCCTTATTACGAAATACAACGTAGCAATTTCAAGTGAGATAATGGTCGCTATAAATGAAGAGTATGCAAATGAGGATGATATCATTCAAACTGGCGATGTCATAGCAATGATTCCGCCAGTAAGTGGTGGTTGATTCTTTTCAGCCTAATCATGTTAGGACGTGATTAGGCTGGAGGGAATGAATATAACTATGCATACATAGGAGGGAACAGGATGAAAGGTCCTAATTTTCAATTAAGTTTACAAACTTCTAATCTAGTTATCGGTTTTATGGTATGGGTTATTTTATCATCATTAATGCCTTATATTAAAGCGGATATTCCATTAACTGCGGGACAAATTTCTATGGTAACAGCAGTACCGGTTATTTTAGGTTCTGTTCTTCGTATTCCAATTGGCTATTGGACAAATCGTTTCGGAGCAAGAAAATTATTCTTTATTAGTTTTATTCTATTATTATTTCCTGTCTTTTATATTAGTGTTGCCAATTCTATGATGGATTTAATTATTGGTGGATTATTTGTAGGAATCGGTGGTGCTGTATTCTCTGTAGGAGTAACTTCTTTACCAAAATACTTTCCGAAAGAGAGTCATGGTTTTGTAAATGGTATTTACGGTGTCGGTAACGCCGGAACAGCAATTACTTCATTTTTAGCGCCTGTTATCGCAACTTCAGTTGGCTGGAGAACGACAGTACAATGTTATTTAGTTTTACTTGCAGCATTTGCACTTATGAACTTTTTATTAGGTGATCGTAAGGAGAAAAAGGTGAATACACCATTAATGGAACAAATAAAAGGTGTATATAAAAATGAAAAACTTTGGTTTTTATGTATCTTTTACTTTTTAACATTCGGATCATTTGTCGCATTTACAGTATACTTACCAAACTTTTTAGTATCTCACTTCGGATTAGAAAAAGTAGATGCAGGTATGCGGACAGCCGGATTCATTGTACTCGCAACAATTATGCGCCCGATTGGTGGTTGGCTCGGTGATAAGTTTAATCCATTTAAAATATTAATCTTCGTATTTATCGGTTTAACACTTTCAGGTATTATTTTATCATTTATGCCTAGTATGAACGTGTATACATTTGGTTGCCTACTAGTCGCATTTTGTGCAGGGATTGGAAATGGTACAATCTTCAAACTCGTTCCAATGTACTTCTCAGAACAAGCCGGTATTGTAAATGGGCTCGTTTCAGCTTTAGGCGGACTAGGAGGATTCTTCCCGCCACTAATTTTAACATTACTATTCCAATTAACAGGTCATTATGCAATTGGATTTATGGCGTTATCAGAAGTCGCACTTGCTTGTTTAATCATTACAGTATGGATGTATAGCCAAGAGAAATTGTTAGTGATGTTAAAGAATCATTAATAAGGAAAAAGAACCGTCCCAAAGTATTTTGGGATGGTTCTTTTAGTAATAGGCTTCAACATGTTTTTATTGCTATCTCAACAAACGCTTGTTTTCTATAAGAATGTGCTTTTAAAATGAAAAACAGAAGGTTGATGGAATTTTATTTTAAAATATAGATGTCAAAAGTTATTTAATTAAAGGGCAGATTAGTTAAGGAAATCTTAAATCTATTCTAAAGATCGAACTCATTTTTAGAATGCAAATATTTAATTGAATCGGGATGTTTAGATGAAAAAAATATAAGTCCACTCAAGATAAACAAGTATCAGGTGTGTTAGGTGACTCAAGCGACAAGTATGGAATTGATGTAAGTATTCTTCGCATAGTAACTGCAGTATCAGATTTTTTTAGGGCAAGATTTTTTGGTAAGGCTAACGGATATTGTGAAAAAAGTACACTTAAACTAAAGAATACAGTTTAGTTCAATAAGATAAAGTTATGAATTTGTATAAATAATCTATAATTTTCTTTATGAGTCATATTTGATATGTTAAAGAAAAGAGAGCGTTTAATCCAACTAAAATATATGTAGAATGAGGTTTTAAATGATTATTTTTATTATATTAGACGTAATATTACCAATATTAATATTGCTGCTAATTGGTGCAATTTTACAAAGGAAGTTCCAATTTAACTTAAAGCAGCTATCTACACTTATTACTTATTGCTTGATGCCAGCGGCTGTATTTATGAATATATATGATATTAGTATAGAGACAGGTTTGTTGCTCCAGATAATATACTATTTAATGCTTTATAGTTTGAGTCTGATCATAGTAAGTCATTTCATTTCAAAAACATTAAAGTTAGAAAAAGGAGAAAGTGCAGCTCTAAAAAATAGTATTTCGTTAATGAATTCCGGTAATTATGGATTACCAGTAAGTCAATTGATTTTCAGTCACAATCCAGTGGGGGTTTCCATTCAAATTTTTATTGTGATTTTCCAGAATCTTTTAACTTATTCATATGGGATATATAACTTACTATCAGCAACAAAAACAATCGGAAGTATTATTCAATCATTTCTAAGACTGCCTGTACTTCATGCGCTTGTATTAGGGGTTCTCTTTCAATCTTTTAAAATTCAAATACCTAATTCTATCTTTCTACCTCTTAATCAGCTTGCGAATAGTTTTGTTGCAATAGCAATCATATTGCTAGGAGCGCAATTATCTAACATTAAGCTTAATTTTTTCCATCGAGTCATAACATGGGCTTTAATTGGAAGGTTACTGATAGGACCATTATTAGCACTTGCCATGATCTATCTACTAAACATTGATGGTATTGTTGCACAATCATTATTTATTGCAAGTTCTTTTCCTACTTCAAGAAATACATCAACCATTGCTATGGAGTATCAAATAGAGCCTGAACTACATGCACAAATCGTTTTATTTTCAACACTTTTCAGCATTGTTACAGTAACTGTCGTTATTTATTTGTCATATATTTTGTTTTGAATATACGTGCAAAAACGAATAGATTTGAGGCGGTAAATGATGGACGGAAATCCCATCGATATGAGAAGAAAACAGTCTTAGATATATTGGGTGTCGTTTACAATTGTACCATGTCTGATAATCAAGCAGTTTAATTCAAAAAAAGGAAACGCATTAGGGGTTATTTCGGATGCAAATCTTTAAAGCATCTACATATAGACTTGCGAAAAAAGACACAATTTCGCTTATAATTGACGTTACATGAGCTTAGTTTGATAGCGATGGGGTGGGAGTGTCAAGTAAGAATTTTTTCTTTATTGATTTTATGCGGTTTTTCCGCAAAATTGTAACTAAGGAGGGATTCCAAGTTGAGTAAACAGAATATCAGCACAACAGTTTCAGGAGATATAATTGTTACCCATCTAGTTGGAAATATAAAAACAGATGATGTGTATGAATGGTTTAATGGTTTTGAGCAGGTTTGTCAGCAATTCATTTCTGAAGGGCGGAAATACAAATTGTTGGTGGATAGAAAAGGATACACGCCAAATCATTTTTCTGTTCAAAAAGTATGGAAAGAGAAGTTCTTCAATGAAATCATTTTGAATAACAGTAAGGCAATTGCATTTCTCCTTGAAGAGGGGGAGATAATGGATTATTTACAACAATCTAATACGAAAGAATCTGTGAGATTTTTTGATGATTATGAACAAGCGCTAATTTGGTTGAATGAATATCCAATATAAAACCTGTATTGAAGCAGTTGCTCTCAAGCAACTGCTTTTTTTGTCCGTAATTGTTGCCGCTATTTTTCTTCACAGATTCTTGTCCAATTGTTTGTCTGATCCTAAAAAGCGAAACTAAAGCAAAAGGAACAAACGCCTCTAAAAAACGTTTGTTCAAAGTTAATTACTATTTTAGCTAAGTGATAGATTACATTTTATGAGTACGAGAAAGCTTGTTTATAAGTTTAGGAAATATAGATGTTAGTTCCTGCTTCAAATGCTTCGTAAACGATGGATCTTTACCTGAAGTTGAAATAGTGACAACATATTCATCATGTCGGATGACACCAGGTGTGTGAAACGATGATTTTGTACCATCACTTACGACGTTAACCCACTGGAAATCATGGGCGGCCTGTTTGACCATCATATTTACAGCATGTTGATTTGTAGCTGCATAAATAAGATGAGCATCTTTAATATCATTATTACTAAAAGCTTTTTGCTTCCAAGTAATATAAGGAAGTTCCTTCATTTCCTCGCAAATTTCTGGGCTGATAACGGTGACAAAAGCGCCTGTATCCTTTAATCCGGACGCTTTTCGATATGCGATTTTACCACCACCAACTATAACGACCACTTTTTTATTTAAATTAAACATAAGAGGGTACATGTTATACATATATGCATTCCTCCATTCGTTCTAATAATGTTAACTTCATGTATCTATCAAACTGAAGACAGTTACAAGTTGTAACGTGATCGTATTTTTTTGCATGCAATTTAATTTTTTGAAGTAATAATCCGGTAAAGAGAAGGTACGGCATGACATATACATGGGATGAAGTCGATGTTATAGCCTTGAGCTCAGCAGTAAAAGAGGGAGTTCCTTTCGTTAAAAAGGAGCACGATACTGGCATACTGAGTTTTCGTTCGACGACTGCTCCGATTTGTTGTAATTCATGTAACGGCTGTGGATCACTACTGCCTCTCCCTACGAGTAAAACACTACTACCTTGCATTGGCATAGTTTCACGTATTCTTTTTACTACAAGTTCAACCATATGTGGATGTGTACTAAAAGGTTGTACAACTGAAAATGTTATATGTGGATATTGCTTTTGTATTTTCTCTATCTCAAAAGGAATATCACGTTTATAGTGAGCTGCTGCAAATAATAAAACAGGTACAATCATTATTGCAGTTGCACCCTCTAGTATTGCTTCTGTAACTGCATCCGAAATGGTAGGTGTCGTTAGTTCTAGGAAAGCTATTTTTTGAATCCGTTCGTTACGTTCTTTTATAACAGATTGAATAAAGTGAATGAATTGTTCGTTACCTTTTTGTAAGCGGCTCCCGTGTCCAACATATACAATTCCTTTCATCGTACCACCAAATCTTTCTTCATAATCATGTCTTGTAATTGCTCATCTACATTATGAAAACCGACTTTATTCGCATAGTGTAAAGTTGGAACGTCGGTATACGAGAATGGGAGAGTAAGAATATTGATAAAGCCTAGGCGTTTTATTTCTGCTAGAAACGTATCAATAGAAGCACGACCTTCAAATACAATGCTGTCCCATGAGAATTCAGAAAGCATACGGGAATGAATTTCATCGAAGCGATGATCAATTGTGTACTCATGAGTCATCATATAGGAACCAGCACCAATTTTTTCTTGAATAACAGCAATTCGGTTAATGTTTCGTCCTAAATAAATCGTTGAATTCGAAGAAAATTGCGCAGGTTTACTTAACAATCCATATTGCATAAGCTTTTCTTGAATAGAAAGGTTCATATACTGAAGCTCTGCCTGTAAGGAGCGAATATCTTTATGATATTTACTACATGATTGCACTAAGATGTCTACACTCTCAGCGGAACAAAATACAAGACGATCAACGTTAAAAATCTTATTAATTTGTTCAGAGGTTAATGTGTATTCTTTCTTTTGGAAAATTGGAATTTGATATATTTCTGCACCGGACTCTTGTAACATTTGCTTTATTGCGCTTTTTTTATTTGTTGCAGATGCAAGTAAAACTTTCTTGCCGTGCAATGGTTTACGTTCTTTCCAAGCAATTTGATTCCGTAAAGTAACAACATCACCAACAATTGTCATAGAAGGGTTAGAAATATTTTCGTCTTTGACGATAGAAACAATGGTGGACAGTGTCCCTGTGACTACACGTTGTTTACCAGTTGTACCCCATTCAATGACGGCTACTGGTGTATCTTTTTTCTTTCCTGCTTGTAGTAAGTTTTCACAAATTGTAGGTAAGTTTTTTATACCCATGTAGTAGGCGATCGTGTCGCTATTATAGGATGAATTATATTTTCCATGATCGGTTAAAGGGCCTTTTGCATGCCCAGTTAATAAAGTGATGCTATTACTGTAGTTACGGTGGGTGAGGGGGATACCTGCATAGCTACTAGCGGCGATGCTAGATGTAATACCTGGTACGATTTCATATGGAACGTTCGCTGCTGCTAAAGTTTCTGCTTCTTCACCAACGCGGCCAAAAATAGATGGATCTCCGCCCTTTAATCGGACAACGATTTTTCCTTCTTGTGCGAATTGAAGGAGGTGGGCGTTAATCATTTCTTGTCGCATAATATGATTCTTTGGCATTTTGCCGCAATACATAAGTTCACATGTTTCTTTTGTATAACTAAGAAAGAAAGGGTTTAATAAACGGTCATATAAAACGATATCTGCACGCTTTAAACAATCTATCGCTTTCTTTGTAATAAGCCCTTCATCACCTGGTCCTGCACCAACTAAATATACATATCCGTTCATAATCGCACCTCTTCTATTTTTATGTAAAAGGAAGCCAGAGGAGGCTTCCTTTCGTAAATTACATGTTTATATAAATGTCACCATCAATAACTTCTACTTCGTATGTTTGGATACAGCCGTCATCAGGTTTTTGCACTTCACCTGTTAGTAATGAAATTTTCCAATCATGCAGTGGACAAAAGACGAATTCTCCAGATACAATTCCTTCTGCTAACGGTCCGTTTTTATGAGGACAACGATTTTCTACAGCTCGAATATCTCCATTTGAAAGGCGGAATAGGGCGATAGACATACCATTCATTTGCACCTCTTTACCGATTTGAATAGGAAGGTCTTCCGCACGCATAACTTTTATTTTTTCTTTCGTTTGTATCATATAGATCACAGCTCCTTATTTCACAGTTTCTACTTCATACATCGCTTTTAATGATTTCGTTTCTAGTGCTTGTCCCCATGCTTCTTTATATGTGCCACGAGCTTTTTGGAAACGTTCATTTAACTTAGTGACCATATTTGCATCTTGCAGTATTTCCTTTATGTGATCGAAGCCTAATCGTTCTGTCCAGTAGGCAGTACGCTCTCCATAAATACCAGTTTCACGATAATATTGCATGTAAGCTGTAGCGATGCGAAGGACATCATCTTCAGTAGGGACAATCATTACAAAATCAGCTTCGCGTACTTCCGTACCACCATTTCCGCCAATATAAAGTTGGTATCCATTTTCGACACAAACAACGCCAAAATCTTTCGTCAGTACTTCCGCACAGTTACGCGGACAGCCCGTTACACCCATCTTCATTTTATGAGGTGTATCTACCATTTCTAATGATTGTTCAAGCAACATACCAAGTCCTAATGAATCTTTCGTACCGAAACGGCAGAAGCGAGAACCAACACATGATTTTACATTACGAAGCGATTTTGAATATGCATATCCCGAAGTCATATGTAAGTCAGCCCATACGTTAGGTAAATCTTGCTTCTTAACACCATATAAGCCGATTCGGCTTGCACCTGTAATTTTCACAAGAGGAACATCGTACTTTTTCGCAACTTCAGCAATTTTCATTAAATCATCAGCTGTTGTAACGCCTCCGTACATGCGTGGAATAACAGAGAATGTACCATCGTGCTGGATGTTACCATTCATTCTTTCATTAACGAAACGGGACGATTTATCATCTTCATATTCTTCTGGAATCGCCATACGTAAATAGTAGTTTAAAGCAGGACGACATTTTGAACAGCCTTCTTCATGTATAAAACCAAGAACATTTCGTACTTCTTTTGGAGATTTTAAGCCTTTCTCGTGAATGGCCGCTACGACTTCATCACGGGATAAAGTTGTACATCCACACATACCGGCAGATTGCGCTGAGGCATCAAAAGCATCTCCAAGTGTATGAGATAAAACTTGTTCCACAAGCGGACGGCATTTACCACAAGAACCTGCGGCTTTCGTACAGCCCTTAACTTCTTCAAAAGTCGTTAACTCTTGTTCTAAAATGGCGTGAACGATTGTACCTTTCGTAACACCATTACATCCGCAAATCGTGTCATCCGCACTCATTGTAGCAACGTCAAGTACACTTTCTTCACCAGCTTTGTGGAGAAGGGAAGCGGTTGTATATTCTTGTATATCCTCTTCTTTCTTTAACATGCTAAAGAGGCGTGTACCGTCAGCTGTGTCACCATATAAAACGATACCGACGACTTTATTGTCACGAATTAATACTTTTTTATAGGAACGTTTACATTCATCAAAGATGGATATTGCTTTCGTTTGGTCATCTTCATAAATTTGGCCAGCAGAGAATAAATCACAACCTGCAACTTTTAATTGCGTACCGACGATACTGCCCGTATATCCATCAGTTTGTAAATTCGTTATATGTTTTGCTAATATCGCACCTTGTTCATAAAGAGGAGCAACAAGTCCATATGCGATACCGTCATGTTCTGCACATTCTCCAACTGCATAAATGGATTCATCATTTGTTAGCATATAGTCATTGACTACAATACCGCGATTTACAATTAAACCAGCATCTTTTGCTATTTGCGTATTTGGGCGTATTCCGACAGCCATTACGATTAAATCACAATCTACAACTTCACCATCTTCAAATTGAATGCCCTCAACATGGTCTGTACCAAGAATTTTTACAGTTTTCTTTTCCATTAGAAATTGCATGCCTTGCGCTTCTAAATCTTCGCGTAATAGAGAAGCTGCTTTGGCATCTAGTTGTTGCTCCATTAAGCTTGGCATTAAATGAACGACATATACGTCCATTCCTAAATCAATAAGACCTCTTGCAGCTTCTAAGCCAAGTAATCCACCACCAATGACAACAGCCTTTTTCTTTTCATTAGCGGTATCAATCATAAATTGTGTATCTTCAATAGTTCGAAATCCTGTTACGCCAGGAAGAGTAGAACCTTCAACGGGCAAAATAAAAGCACTAGAACCTGTTGCGATAATTAGTTTGTCATATGTAAGAGTACGATTTTTTTCTGTGATAATTATTTTTTCTTCTCGGTTAATACTTTGAACCCTTTCATCTGTATACAAAGTTATTTCATTTTCCTCATACCAACTATATTCATTCATAATGATATCTTGCATATTTGTTTTGCCTTGTAAAACATGAGAGAGCATAATGCGATTGTAGTTTGGATGTGGTTCATCTCCAAAAATAGTAATCTCATATGAATCACTATCATGTTTTAATATTTCTTCCATACAACGTATGCCAGCCATACCATTTCCGATCATAACTAAACGTTTTTTCATTTTCGTTTCCCCTTTTTATGTGAAGTGTTGAACAAAGGATTATATTTCTATTATAGAAAATTTAAAAAGAGGGAGATGTGATATTTATCACATTTTTACAATGATTCACAAATTGTTAAAATTCGGACTTATTCGAGAGGGATGTGTATATTCTTTACCAAATGAAAAAACAGGACATAAGTATTTACACTCATGTCCTGCACTTAATTTACACTCTCGTAATTGCACGTGGAAATAAAATGTTATTTTCTAAATGAATATGCTCAAATAAATCAGACTCTAGTGCTTCAAGGCGTTGGTAAACAAGTCGATAAGTGCCGCAAGCTCCTTCTGGAGGAGTAAAGTCATTTGTAACTTTACGAAGCTCTTTAATAATGTTGCCTGCGTGGTTATGTTCATTTTCCAACTCATCTACTACTTTACGTAACTTCACATAGTTTTCTTCAGTTGGATTTTGTTCAAATTCTAAAATTAATGGAAAATCTTCTGTTTCTTCTTTAATTAAATGTTGTTCTAGTTCCATCTTTAGTTCATGAAATAGCTTATGAATTTGAGCTAAATGAGGCTGACTTGCCCCATGAACACGTAATACTTTTGTCACATACGGACTTAATTGTGGCAACTCTTCATTTAAATAGCGATGATGCTTATTTATAACATAATCAATCAATTCGCGATAAGAAGCATTTTTCCAATCAATTTCAGATTCATTTAATCGTTTCATATTATTATAAAGCGTATTTAACTCTGTAAGCACTTCAGTAGCTGATAAATTTCTTTCATGAATTGCATCAATAAGCGGTTTATTGCCACCACAACAAAAATCTATTCTATATGATTTAAAAAGATCACTAGCTTTCGGGAATTGTGTAACGATCTCACCGACAATAGAAGTTTCAGTAAATGTATGTTTCATATGAACGCCTCCATAAAGTTTGAATGTAATTACTAAATTAAGAATAGCGATAAATGAAAATCAATGTGGTGATTGAAATCACTTATTATGTGTCATTTTTGAGAATAATAGTATGAAATTTATTTAAGAACACATCTAAATAAGAGAAAGGGATATTAAATGTAAGGCATTACAGTAAAAAAAGAAGCTTTTACTAAGCTTCTTTTTTATTACTATTATTCGCATGCAACTCCATCGCCGTCTCTATCTAGTTTACGACTATATCCTGGTTGATCTTTATATAGAGGAGCTTTCCCCGCAGCTCTAACTGCATCACAATTTTTGTAATATGCACTACTAGTATTTCCTGAGGTAGGTTGTGTTTGAGTTTGCTGTGCTTTTTGCTCTTCTTGTTGCTTACGAGCTTGTTCATCAGCCTGACGTTTTTG